>WNFH01000830.1_pt1 | contig 24696 bp, 23 predicted proteins | sample 5400411 | NCBI WGS metagenome assembly WNFH01 (sample SAMN13153347, study PRJNA577476) | soil metagenome | isolation source: 200 cm saprolite under Douglas fir tree site 2 hole 3 | place: USA:California | collected 2015-04-18 | reverse complement strand
GGGCAATTTATGAAAACATTATCGTCGTATGAGGGAGTGAATTTGGCCATTTGTGAAGTCAGCGAAAATCAACGTCGCGACTCAACCAGAGGATCACGACTCAACCATTCCTTAACTATGTTGTGAATCTGCTTCCTCCCTAACCTTGGTATTGCAGGAGACGACTTGATCACTCGCCCGGTCTTCGTTGCTACGAACTTTCCTGCCCTAGAGCTGCGCGCAACATGACCTTTACGAGCGCTATTTTTGCTTCTAGCGCTCGCTGCTTTTGTCGTTCCGCGCGCTCGTTCCGATAACTTGGATATTGTTGCTTTCGACGCTTTTGACTTGGATGACTTAGCTGCGGTTTTTTGATTCATCGCGTTCCTCGACGTCATTATAAATGGTTTTCATCACGACGCAATCTTATTGTGCTTTCATATTCCCGTTTTTCGCGCTTCACATCTCGTGTCGATTCGACAGCGCTTTATCCATCGTTACTTCATCGACGTATTCCAGATCGCTGCCCACCGGCATGCCCATCGCCAGGCGCGTCACGCGCAAGCCCAGAGGCTTTAGCAGGCGGCTGATGTAATTCGCGGTCGCCTCGCCTTCGGTGTTTGGGTTCGTGGCGAGAATTACTTCACGAACTTCGACGCCGTCGTTGTTCTCAGGCTTCAGCCGCGACAAGAGATTCTCCAGACGCAAATCGCTGGGACGAATGCCGCGAATCGGCGAAAGGCTCCCGTGCAAAATGTGATAGAGACCTTTGTAGCTGCGGGTTTTTTCCACCGCGACCAGATCGTAGGGCTGCTCAACCACGCACATCAGCGAATGATCGCGCGATGGCGATGAACAGAAGCGGCAGGGATTGATGTCGGTCAGGTTGTTACAGACCGTGCACTCGGTAATGCGCTCTTTGACTTCGTGCAGCGCCGCAATCAAACGCTCGACGTCGGCTTCCGGCGCACGCAAAATGTAAAACGCCAGACGCTGCGCCGACTTTTGCCCGATGCTCGGCAAGCGCTTGAATTCGTCGATGAGTTTGGTTACGGGTTCGGCGTAGTCGAGCATTTCAATTTCCGATTTTCAATTTCCGATTGCCGATTTGTTTTTGAGGTGGGTTGCCAATCGGCATTTGGCAATCGCAAATCGGCAATTAAAAAAGGTTTCCCAGTCCCGGCGGCAGCATCGATCCCAGGGTACTCTTCATGGCCTCGTCGCATTTGCGATTCGCTTCGTTGATGGCCGCGACGATCATGTCTTGCAGCATCTCGATGTCGTTCTCTTTGACGATTTCCGGATCGACTTTGAGCGAGATGATTTCGTGATTGCCTTTCATCTGGACGGTCACGACGCCGCCGCCCGCGGAAGCTTCGACGCGCAGCTCTTCCATTTCGCGTGCCATCTTCTCTTGCATCTGCTGCGCCTGTTTCATCATCCCCTGAATGTTGAGTCCACCGGGAAATTTCATGGTTGCGAACCTCGCTTCGACTAGTTTGATCTCGGAATCGCGAAATGCTCGATCATCGTAACTTTCATTGGCACTGAATGCAAAGCTATTCGACAAACGGTAAGTTGTTTGAGTTTTAGGGGTCGACCTACCACCGGGAGCGCGGGCGCCCTCGCCCGCATTGAGCGCGCAGCGCGAACAGGATTTTCTCGAAGCCGTTGAATACGTTTTGAGGAAATTGAGCGCGCTCCGCACGCTGTGCGGGAGAGGGCGCCCGCGCTCCCAGTTAACAACTGGCCTCTCCTTTTAGAATGTTGAAACTGACCCGCTACCCGCAAGCTAATAGCTTTGTCGCTCTTTCGAGAGCGTGTTAGCCTCTGACGATGAACGACGGGACCTCAATCGAGCGCGCGCTGACCGCCGAAATCAAACTTTATTACGACGTGGTTGCCGCGGAGTCTGGACCGGCGCCTTTGCTCGTTACGCTGCATGGCTATGGCGCGAGCAAGTGGCACGCGTTGCGCGAGGCGCAGGCAATTGCTCCGCGCGGGTTCGCCATCGCATCTTTGCAAGGACCGCATCAGCATTTGCGAGAACCAAAAGTGCCGGGTGGGCCATTGCGGTTTGGCTTTGGCTGGCTGACTAACTTTCGGCCCGAAGAATCCGTCGCGATCCATCATCGCGCTGTGCTCGACCTGATCGACTCGCTGACCAAAGAAGGCGTCGCCGATCGGACCGGAATCTTCCTGCTCGGCTTTTCACAGTCGTGCGCGCTGAATTATCGCTTCGCGTTCACGTACGCGGACGTCTTGCGCGGCGTGATTGGAATCTGCGGCGGCATGCCGGGCGATTGGGAAACCAGCGCGCTTTATCAGCCAACTAAGGCCGGCGTTTTTCATCTAAGCGGCGATCGCGATGAATACTATCCGACATCAAGACTTAGTGGTTACGCGCAGCGACTGCGAATGCGCGCCGGCGATGTTGAATTCAAGGGCTATGATGCCGGTCACGAAATTGTTCAGCCGATGCGGGAAGACATTCGGGCGTGGCTACAGAACCGCTCGCAGTAGCGAGTAGGTTCAGAGCTCGCACTGACATGGGTACGGGAACCTTCGGACAAGTTCCATGGTCTAAGACAAGACATCAATGACCAAAAATCTTTCAAACTTACTTCTTTTAGTCCTGACGTCGATCCTCGCCATGGCCTGCCAGCAGCAAGCCGCGCGGGTCGTCAGCCCGCTCAAGCCACCTGAGCAACAGACAGAGATTCGCGCGCTCCCGGACAACAGTTCGGCGCAACTCAAACTTGTAATCGATGACGCGATCGATCAAGTTGGTAAGACGACCGGCTACGATCCTTCTTACCAGAAGATCGAATATCCAAACGGCGATGTGCCGATTGAGACCGGCGTTTGCTCTGATGTGATCGTGCGCGCATTTCGCAAAGCGGGAATCGATTTGCAGAAGGACGTGCACGAAGATATGAAGTCGAACTTTTCTGTTTATCCGACCCGCTGGGGATTGAAGAGCCCCGACACGAATATCGATCACCGCCGCGTGCCAAATCTGCAAACCTACTTCACGCGCAAAGCCAAATCGCTGGCGACGACGGGCGGCAGCGAGACGTTTCTGCCCGGCGACATCATCACCTGGGACCTCGGCGGTGGCGTCGATCACATTGGCATGGTCGTCAATGTCTGGTTCAAGCCAACGCAACGTTACCTGATGGTGCACAACATGGGTTCGGCGCGCATGGAAGACGTTTTGTTCGCGTGGAAGATCACGGGGCACTATCGGTACTTCTGAAGTTTCCAGTCCCGTCAAGGACGAAATATTTAGAGTTGCGTTTGCGAACGAAGATCTAGCGCTGTCGGTCGCGCCGTGTTACATTGCCGCGACTGACGGCGAATCAGAATTCAAACTATCCGCCTGCTATAAACATTCGGCTCCTATCGGAGCCTTTGCTGAAACGAGGTGGGTTCGTGAGACATAGAATGTTTCGGCTCTTCCTTGTCATCGCCCTGGTCGTCTGCGCCTGCATGACGTTTCAGACCTTCGTCAGCGCTCAATCAAACCACAACCCCAAAACGGAAGCCGCCATCCGCGCCGTGCTCGACGCACAAGCCGCCGCCTGGAATCGCGGCGATCTCGAAGGCTACATGGATGGCTATGATCGTTCGCCGAACACAGAGTTTGTTTCCGGCGATCGGATCAATCACGGTTGGCAGGCCGTGCTCGATCGCTATAAGAAGAGCTACGACTCGCGCGAGAAGATGGGCGTGCTGACATTTTCCGAACTGGAAATCACTGTCTTGAGCAAAGACGCCGCGCTCGTGCTGGGCCGCTGGCGCCTGAAACGCGCGAACGACGAGCCGCACGGAACATTCAGTTTGCTGTTTCGGAAAACGAAAGCCGGCTGGAGGATCGTTCACGATCACAGTTCGGCGGCGTAAGCTGGGACCGCGGGCGACCTCGCACGCCATGAGCGCGAAGCGCGAATAAGTCTTCGAGAGTTGACGCGGGCTCTGCTCGCGTATGCGGGCGAGGGCGCCCGCGCTCCCAGTAAGGCGGGTCTTCTGATCCTACAAGAATCAGGAAATGGCGAAAGCGTCTAACACCACAGGATCAACTCTCGAGACCATCGAACGCGACGTCGAGGCGCGCAGCACTTCTCTCAAGAAGGAATTGGGCCTCCGGGACCTGGTCCTCACGCAAGTAGTCTTCGTCGTCGGCACCGTCTGGGTTGGCTTCGCCGCCAAGCTGGGGCAGTCACAGATGGCGTTCTGGCTGATCGCGATCGCCACCTTTTATCTGCCACTCGCCGCCGTCGTCATCTATCTCAATCGCCTGGCGCCGCTCGAAGGCGGCCTCTATCAATGGGCCAAGGTCGCATTCGACGATTTCGTGGCGTTTATGGTCGCGTGGAATTTTTGGATCTTCGGCATTCTGGTGATGTACATCGCCTATGCCATCGGCCCGCGCGCCGCCTGGATGCACGAGAACAAATGGATGACCACGCTGGTCTGTGTCGTGTTGATAACTTCTGTCGTCACGGCTTCGCGCAGAGGTCTCGCGCTCGGAAAGTGGGTGCAGAACTTCGGCGGCGCGATGCTGATCATCACCTTCGCGACGCTTGTCCTGCTGCCCTTCATTACCGCCAGCCGCGGGACTCTGGCCAACTACCATCCGTTTTCGCTCAGCTTCCCGCAGGTCAGCACCTACAACATCAACGTTTGCAGCAAGCTCGCCGTTGGCGCGCTCTCGGGCTTCGAGTACATCGCGATTCTGGCCGGCGAATGCCGCGCGCCCGCGCGCAACATCGCCCGCTCAGTTTGGATCTCAGCGCCCATCATCGCGCTGATGTTCATTCTCGGCACCGGATCGGTTTTGGCGTTTGTGTCCCCGGACAAAGTCGATCTCATCGCCCCGATTCCGCAGGTGCTCAGTCTGGGCTTCAGCGGGTTCGGTTGGGTGTCGATATTGATTTCGATCACCATCTTCGGCGTGGCCGCGCGGCAGATCGCTTTGATGAGCATCTATTTTGCCGGCAACACGCGCTTGCCGATGGTCGCCGGCTGGGACAATTTACTGCCGGCGTGGTTTGCAAAGCTGCACCAGCGTTATCGCACGCCGGTGAATTCGATCCTATTCGTGGGCGTGACCACGCTGGTGTTCAGCCTCGCGCCTTTGCTCGGAGTGAAAGAGGCCGAGGCCTTTCAGTTTCAGGACAACGCGGCGAACGTTTTGTATGCGCTAATCTACATGGTGCTGTTCGCGATTCCGATCGTCGCCATGAAGCGCTTCGGCGCCAAAGCTCCGTGGTGGCTGAAAGTGGCGGCGGCGCTCGGCTTTCTGATGTCCGTAGTCGGCGCGTTCTTTACCGTGTTTCCGATAATCGACGTCCAGAGTCGCCTGCTGTTCGCGGCGAAGATTATCGCGGTGGTGATCGCGGCCAACGCGATCGGTGCGGCGATTTATGCGTTCGACAAGAAGCGCTCCCGATAAGGCTGGCCTTCCCATCAATCCTGTGATAATCATCCTCGCGCTCTAGCTCCAGAATCATTCCCCAAGAGTAAGGAGACAGACATGGGCAAGATTAATTTCGGACGCGTGCTGCTCGGAGGCCTCGTGGCAGGCCTGGTAATAAACATCGGCGAGTATTTGCTGAATGGAGTGGTGCTGGCAAAACAGATGGAAGGCACCTTCCGCAAAATGAATGTGCCCGCTCCAGGCGGAAACTTCATTGCGATCGCCGTGGCGCTGACCTTTCTCCTCGGGATTCTCATCGTCTGGATATATGCGTTGATCAGGCCTCGATTGGGACCCGGACCAAAGACAGCAATTGTTGCGGGCCTCATAGCGTGGCTCTCGATCTACCTGTACAAAGGAACTCTGAACGGCGCGCTCTTCGCGATTCCATTGAACACGATGCTGATCGCATTTGCCTGGGGGCTGGTTGCCTATGTCCTCGGCGCTCTTGCCGGGGCTGCGTTGTACAAAGAAGTCTAGCAGTAGCGGGCCCGACGTACTCGCGGATCAACAGAACTCACGAAATACTTTGGTGTAGTCATGAGCTGGAAACGACTGCTCGTCTCAATCCCGCTTGGCTTTCTGGTAATGATCGCCGACGGCGTGTCGTTGATGCTGGTCAACCGCCTCTATCGGCCGAGCCATCCGCCTGCCTGGATGATTCATGCATTCTATTACTTCGACGCCTGGCCGCTTTTCATTACGCAGCACATCTTCCCTCGCGCGACCGGCGACACGTCTGGCGGCCCGACGTTTCTCGCCGTGGCCGCAGCCGGACTGATCGATCTGATCGTTTTCTCTTTGATCGTTTACGCGCTGCTCTCGTGGCGCGCGCGCCGGAAAACCCGTGCCTGAAACTCTCGCAGTCGTTAATTGTTCGCAACTGGTAACGCTTGCCGGTGCGCGCCGGCCACGCACCGGCGGCGATCTGCGCCAACTCTCGATCATCGAAGACGGCGCGATGATTGTTAAGGGCGACCGCGTCGATGCCGTCGGGAGGCGACGCGAAATCGAGCCGCTGATCACAGACGACTGCAAGATAATCGACGCGGGACGGCGCGTCGTGATGCCGGGCTTTGTCGATGCGCACACGCACCCGGTGTTTGCCGGCATTCGCGCGAACGAGTTCGAGCAGCGCGCGAGCGGCGCCACCTATCGCGAAATCGCGGCGCGCGGTGGCGGGATCAGATCGACGGTCAGGGCGACGCGAAATGCCTCGCTGAGCGATTTGGTCAAAGCTGGAAAACGCTACGCCGAATGGTTTCTGCGAAACGGAACCACGACGGTGGAAGCGAAATCGGGCTACGGTCTGACGATCGAAGACGAACTGAAGATCCTACGCGCGATCAAGCAACTCAACGAAGAGACGCCGCTCAAGTACGTTCCCACGTTCCTCGGCGCGCACGACATTCCGTCGGAATACAAATCGCGCCGGCAGACTTACGTCAGCCTGGTGATTAACGAGATGCTGCCGCGGGTGGCCGAAGAAAAGCTGGCTGAATACTGCGACGTCTTTTGCGAAGAAGGCGTGTTCACGACGGACGAATCCTGGCAAATCCTGTCAGCCGCGCGCTGTCAGGGACTGGGTCTGCGCGTGCACGCGGATCAGCTTTCGCTTTCCGGCGGCGCGAAACTGGCGGCAGAGCTTAACGCGGCGACGGCCGACCATCTGGAACACACCGACGCGGCCGGCATCGCAGCGCTGAAAGCCGCGCAGGTTCAGCCGGTGCTGTTACCTGGTTCGGTTTACGCGCTCGGCTCGAGCAATTATCCGGCCGCGCGCGCGATGATCGACGCCGGACTCGCGGTTGTGCTGGCTACAGATTTCAATCCCGGTTCCTCGCCGACGCCTTCGATGCCAATGGTCCTTTCGCTCGCCTGCACCCAGATGAAAATGATGCCCGCCGAAGCGATCACTGCCGTCACCATCAACGCCGCTTATTCACTGGGTCGCGGTGACGAAATCGGGAGCCTGGAAAAAGGCAAGCGCGCCGATTTCGTCGTTCACGATGCGTCGGACTATCGCGAGTTGGCTTATTTTTTTGGCGTCGAGCATCCGCACTCGGTTTATGCGGGCGGGCGCATAGCGTTTTCGCGGAGCGCGCCGGGGCGCTAGCCCAGCAACGGAGCAAGCCTCAATAACAAGAAGATTTTGTGGTGTGTCAACGGTATAAGTCCCAAGATTTTTATTGACGCGCTCGATCTTCTCTCTTATCATTCCCTTAACACTGGAAAGGAGGTGATCGAAAAATTTATGAGTTCTAATCACAGTGAGGTGGCTGAGACCTAACCTCAGGATCGATAATCCCCTTCGAGGGTTAGTTTGTTAGGATTGTCTTCCTGAGAGGTTTTACTGTGACACCTTCTTTCCGAGGCAGTCACAGCCACAGGTCAATCCCAACAGTTTCACCGGAAGGCCGCCGGCGAACAGTCGCGGGCGGCTTTTCTTCTGCCGGCACGTCCTGGTTGGATTCAGAACGATCCACGAAGAAATCACACGAAACGAAAGGACCTTGTGCGGGCGGTTTCGTGTGGGTTTCGTGGATCGTTACATCCGCCTCTTAAATTGCCCTTACGTACAGCGCGAGGAATTCAACATTCCCATCCGCCCCTTGAATCGGTGATTCGATGGTGCCGCAAACTCTGAGTCCCAATTCCGTCGCCGCGCGATTCACTTCATCGACCACCCGCTGGTGCTTAGACGGGTCAGTGACGATGCCGCCTTTCCCAACTTCGTCTTTGCCGACTTCGAACTGCGGCTTGATGAGCGTGATGATTCGACCTTGATTAGTCAGCAAAGGAACGATTGCGGGCAAGATCATGGTAGCGGAAATGAACGCGACATCGATCGCCGCCAGATCGAACTTCTGATCGAACTCTTCTGGTTTCAGATAACGGGCATTAACACCCTCGCGAATTTCCACCCGCGAGTCGCTTCGCAATTTCCAGTCGAGCTGATTGTGGCCGACGTCTACGGCCACTACCTTGCTGGCGCCATGTTGTAAGAAACAATCAGTGAAGCCGCCGGTTGAGGCGCCGACATCGAGGCAAGTCAATCCTGCGACATCGATTTGAAACTCGCGCAGAGCGGCTTCCAGTTTCAAGCCGCCGCGCCCGACATAACGCGACGCCGGATCGCCCGCGTCCTTGATTCGAATGTTGGCTGCGGGCAAAAAACTTTCAGAAGGTTTGCGGACAAGCTGTTCCTCAACGAGGACCACGCCGGCCATGACCAGGGCTTGCGCCTTCGTGCGCGATTGCGCCAGCCCGCGCTCGACGAGCAGCTTGTCGATGCGCTCGCGTTTCATCGCTCGACATCGTATCAGAAGCTCGACCGTACCGGGTCCCCGCGGGCAGCCCGCGTGGGGTGGTCGATAGGGTGGGCTCGATTGGCTGCGAGCGTCTCTCGTGACTGGCGCTCCCTAACGGTCGGGCTTGCGGACACTAGCGCCGCGCGCTCTGCACCACCGCGCGCGGGGGATCGCTGATATGCAGCTCAGCTGCGCAGTCGACGCACAACCACACCACGACTCGGGGTGCATCGACCCAAAAGAACGGACTAATCTTTCCGGCGATCTTCACGGCGTCGACCGCGGGAAGCCGCTGCAGCGCTTGCACAAAAAACATTCCGTTGTAGAAATCGCCTTCTGCCCCCTCGTAACGATGGATGCACTCACGTTCAAAGAGAAATTGCTTCTTCATAATAGAGGCTGACCCTTCCCTCGCGCCGCACCGCGCGAGTTTCGATTAAAGACCGGGGGGATCTTTTCAGTCGGGTGTTGTTTGGAGGAATTACAGGGCAGGGCGAATCAAGAATACTCAAGCTCTCAGACGCCTTAGGCGCATCATGCCACGCTTGCCGTCAAGAGGTCAAACGTTCTTTTGATCGTCTGAAGATTTCCGGCGAGGCCGCTGGCAATGGTGAAGTTACGCCGTCACCTTCTGAGGTTGGGCGCGGCGATCTTCCATAACTTCAATGGCCTCTTTGACGCGCGTGTAAATACCGTCCGCGTCCAGGCCGTATTTGGCCAGCAGAAGTTTGGCGTCGCCGTGCGTGACAATCCGGTCGGGAACACCCATCCGGACGACGCGTACTTTGTCCTGCAGGCCATTTTCTTCAAGCAGTTCGATGATGGCTGAGCCGAAACCGCCGGCGAGATACGCTTCTTCGACCGTCACAATCAGACGCTTCGTCCGGGCGAGCGCAAGTAACAAGGCGCTGTCGAGCGGTTTTACAAAACGCGCGTTGATTACGGTCGTTTCAATTCCATCCCTGGCGAGGTTCTCGGCGGCTTGCAGCGACGGATAAACCATCGAGCCGTACGCGACGATCGCAATCTCGCCGCCATCGCGCAGCAACTCGGCTTTGCCAATTTCCAAGAGCTGCGGGTCGCGATCGATCGGAACGCCGATGCCATTGCCGCGCGGATAGCGCATCGCCGCCGGCCCCACGTGCTCGGTCATCGTGAGCATCATGTCGCGCATCTCGCCTTCGTCCTTCGGCGCCATCAAAATAAGGTTGGGAACGCCGCGCAGGTAGGCGATGTCCAAAAGGCCGTGATGCGTCGGGCCGTCGCCGCCGGCAATACCGCCGCGATCCAGACAGAATTTGACGTTCAGGTTTTGAATGCAGACGTCGTGAACCAGCTGATCAAAGGCGCGCTGCAGGAACGTCGAGTAAATTGCGCACACCGGCTTCAATCCTTCGACCGATAATCCAGCGGCGAAGGTCACGCAGTGCTGTTCGGCGATGCCGACATCGAAAGAGCGATCGGGAAACTTCTCCAGCGGGAAGCAGACGCCAGTGCCATCAGGCATGGCCGCCGTCAGCGCGACAATCTTCCGGTCCTTTTCCATCAATTGGCACAGCGTCTCGCCAAAAACCTGCGTGTAGGTTGGCGCTTTCCCCGGTGACTTGATCGGCTTACCGGTTTTCAATTCAAACGGCCCGGTCGCGTGCCACTTGTAATAATCCTTTTCCGCGGCCGGGTGACCTTTGCCTTTGGTCGTCAGCGCATGAACGATGACGGGGCCGTCTTTGATCTGCTGAGCTTCGCGCAGCGCCGCCACCAGCGCGCGGGTGTTGTGACCATCGACATAACCGATGTATTTGAATCCCAGTTCATTGACCAACGCGCCCGGCAAAACCGCTGCGGCGATCGCGTCTTTCACGGTTTTGGCCGCGTGATGCAGGCGCTCTCCCACGGAGGGAATCGAAAGCAGGGTTTCTTCCACTTCATCTTTGAAGCGATGATAGCCGTGCGCTTCGCGAATGCGATTTAGATATCCGGTGAGCGCGCCGACCGCGGGCGCGATCGACATTTCGTTGTCGTTGAGCACGACAATCAGACGCGTTTTCAGATGGCCGGCCTGGTTGATCGCTTCCATCGCCATCCCGCCCGCAAGTGACGCATCGCCGATCAGAGCGACGACGTTGTAATCCTCGCCCTTGCGATCGCGCGCGATCGCCATCCCCAACGCGGCGGAGAGGGAAGTCGAAGCATGGCCGGCGCCGAACGTGTCGTACTCAGATTCGTCACGACGCAGAAACCCGCTGATGCCGCCGTACTGTTTGACGGTCGGTAGTTGTTCGCGCCGGCCCGTCAGAATTTTGTGCGCATAGGCCTGATGGCCGACGTCCCAAACCAAACGGTCGCGCGGCGTATCAAAGGCGTAGTGCAAAGCTACGGCCAACTCGACCGCGCCGAGTGAAGCACCGGTGTGACCGCCGACGCGGGACATGGTCTCCAGAATGTAAGTGCGGATTTCGTCGGCGACGGCCGGCAACTGATCAGGTTGCAAACGGCGCAGGTCTGAAGGCGAGTTGATTTGCTCAAGCAGTTTCATCGAGGACGCATTGTAGCGCGATACGGTTCTTTTCCGCATCTCAAGAATTCTTCACTAATCAAAGGATCTCGTAAGGGGAGCGGTCCCCAGGGCTGGCTTTGCCATGCAAAGCCCTTTATAGCGTAATCGAATGGGTTCCGTCAATTAGATTCTGTAATGCTCGATCAGGAGCGAAAGTAAAATACGGCGTCGCCGAAACCAACTCTGGCGACGCCGTTCTTCTGTTCTCATTCACGTGCTGGCCCCGGGGTCCTCGACGAACGATTGAAGGCGGCGTTGCAATTCGTCGCGGGCGCGACGGAACGCCTCGATTTGTGCCGCTTCGCCGCCGGGAGCGACCGGGTCGTCGATGCTCCAGTGGATTCGCTTTGCCGGACCCGGGAAAATCGGACATTGCTTATTGGCGTGATCGCAGACCGTAATCACAAAATCGAAGGGTGTGTCGAGAAACTCATCCAGGGATTTGGATCGATGATGTGAGATGTCGATCCCCAGCTCGTTCATCACTGCGATCGCATTCGGACGAACATAGCTTGGCAACAAGCCGGCACTGAAGACTTCGAAACGATCATCGGCCATATGGCGCAACAACCCCTCGGCCATTTGGCTGCGCGCCACATTGCCGGTACAGAGAATCAGAACGCGTTGCTTTTCAGACATCGGAAGTAACCTCCAAAGAGCGTGGAATCAACCAGCGAATCAACAGGACGGCGCCGCCCGCACCAACTAATTCAGCCAGGATAAAGGCGGGAACGTTGGACGGTCGGATTCCGGTGAATGTGTCGCTGAGCGATCGCGCCAGCGTCACGGCGGGATTTGCGAACGAGGTTGACGCGGTGAACCAGTAAGCCGCCGTGATGTAAGCGCCCACCGCCAGGGCAATCATTCGCGACTGGAACTTCGCGCAGATTTGAATCACCAGCACCAATCCGAAAGTTGCGACCAACTCGCTGAAGATCTGCGCTGTCCCGCCGCGCGCATGGCGAGAAAGAAATATCGGCGGCAGGCTAAACATGAGATTCGCTGTTGCTACCCCTGTCGCAGCTCCGGCGAATTGCCCGACGATGTAAGCCGCCGCATCGCGCCAGGGCAGCTCTGATTGAAATGCGAAGCTGAGCGTAACCGCCGGATTGAGGTGCGCCCCCGAAACTGGGCCAAAGCTGAGAATCAGAGCTATCAGCGCGGCGCCGGTCGCAATCGTATTGGCAAGCAACGCGACCGCCGCCGGCAAGGCGTTCAGCCATGATGCCGGAGCCGACAACTGCGGCCAACAACATTGCCGTGCCCAACGCTTCAGCGATAGTTCGTCGCGCCAGATTCACCGCGCAGTTCCCACGGACGCCGGCGTGCAGCAAGAGATAGCAGATTCGGCGATCGCGTTTGGCGTAGTCTGCGCGATCTTGTCGCCGCACTCACACGCTGCCGTGTCGGCGAGATTATCCTTCAGCACGACAAACACTTCCCATTCGTTCCCGTCCGGGTCGCGCACCCACGTCTTGTCCTGGCTCGCATAGCAACAGTTGGTTTGCATCTCGTCGCGCGTTAAAAGACCGGCGTCGTTCCACTTCTGTCGCGTCGCCAAAACGTCTGCGGTCGATCGCACCTGGATTCCCAAATGCGACAGCGCACCGGCGTTCGCAAACGAGCCTTGATTAAGAGTGAAGTTCAGCGGCGGGTTCTGCACGTCGAATTTCGCATAGCCCGTGCGAACTTTGCTCGGCTCAATGCCGAACATTTTCCGGTAGAAGTTGACGCTTTGCTCGACACTCTTTACGTTGAGAGCCAAATGAGCTTTTAACGCCGAAACCTCCACCGCGGCCGTATTGTTCTTGCTTTCCATTCGAAACCTCCCTTAGAATCATATTCGCCTGGGCGAATGCGAGTGGGATGTTAAGCGAATCGAACATATCTGTCAAGCCGAATGTGAAGGACGGCCTGGCGATTGAGCAAATGAGGCCCGTTGATTGGGCGGAAGTGAAGGCAATCTATCTCGAAGGCATCGCCACGGGGCACGCGACTTTCGAAACCGACGCGCCCTCGTGGGAAGCCTGGGACGCCGCGCACCTCCGGTTCGCGAGACTCATAGCGCATGACGGGCAGACAATTTCAGGATGGGCAGCCCTCAGTCCAGTCTCGCAACGACAGGCGTACGCCGGGGTTGCCGAAGTGAGTGTCTATGTCGCCGCAAATCATCGCAACGCCGGAGTCGGGCGCGCGTTGCTTGAAGTGTTGATTGCGGAATCAGAAAAGAATGGGATCTGGATGTTGCAGGCCGTGGTGTTTCCAGAGAACGTCGTCACGATCGCCCTGCACTTGCGGTGCGGCTTTCGCGCGGTCGGCCGCCGCGAACGGATCGGGAAACTAAACGGTGAGTGGCGCGATACAATTTTGCTCGAGCGGCGCAGCGCGCTGATTGGAACCGGAATGAAATGACAAAAAAGAACTACCAAATCGAAGAGCTCTTCAAAGCTTTGGCGGACCGCACGCGGCTGCGCCTGATTAGCCTAATCGGAGATTCAGAAGTTTGCGTCTGCTTCTTCGTGGCGATCTTGAAAACCAGTCAACCGAAGATTTCACGGCATCTGGCTTACCTGCGCCGGGCCGGCATCGTCAAAGCACGGCGCGAAGGCAAGTGGATACACTATCGTCTCGCCGAACCACCAGACGAACATGCGGCGCGCATCTTTCGCGAAGTGCGGGAGTCGCTGGCTGAGCATCCCGAATTTCAGCGTGACCGCGAAAACTTAACGAAGGTTTGCTGCGCACTTCAGCTGCCCGTGCAACTGCGTCGCGCGCCGCGGCCTCTGGGGCGGGCGGCGTAGTAACGCAAGTTGTTAACCGGGAGCGCGGGCGCCCTCGCCCGCACAGCGTGCGCAGCACGCTCAAGTCCTCACGACGTTATATCTCGTTCGAGAAAATCGTGTTCGCGCTCACTGCGGGGCGAGGGGCCCGCGCTCCCAGTATTAGGTCGAACCCTTAGACGCAAGTTAACAACTTGCGTGACACATGCTTGAACAATCGAGTCTCGCAGCTTAGAATGACTTCTCGACATCGTCGCGGAGATGTGGCCGAGTGGCTGAAGGCGGCGGTTTGCTAAACCGTTAAGGGTCTTAAAAGCCCTTCACAGGTTCGAATCCTGTCATCTCCGCCAGAATTCAAGGCAAAAGTAAAAAGGTAAAAGGCAAAGAATGCCTGCCGCCTAATTACTTTTGCCTTTTAACTTTTGCCTTTTTACTTATGTCTGTTCGCGTTCGCTTCGCACCATCACCAACCGGTTATCTGCACATTGGCGCCGCGCGCGCCGCGCTGTTCAATTGGCTGTTCGCACGCAAAGTCGGCGGCAAATTTCTGTTACGCATCGAAGACACGGATCTGCAGCGCTCGACGGACGAGTCGACGCGCTCGATCATCGAAGGACTTGAGTGGCTCGGACTTGATTTCGACGAACAGATGGTTTTCCAGTCCGACAATGCCGAGAAGCATCGCCTCGCAGCGCGCCAGCTGGTGGAAGAAGGCAAAGCCTATCGCGACTTCACGCCGAAAGAAGCGCGCGACGATAAGTCAGTCAAACAGGGAATAGTCGATCGCGCCCGGGCCCACGCGGCGACCGGCATCGATCATCGCAGCAATCCTTTTCGCGATTTAGCGAAAGCAGAATCCGACGCCCGGGCCGCCGCGGGCGAACCGTTTGCGATTCGTTTGAAGGTGGCGCGCGAAGGCGCGTCCCGATTCGCGGATATTGTTTACGGAAATCAGGAGCGCTCGTTTGCTGAGATTGAAGACCTGGTGCTGCTGCGTTCAGACGGCCATCCGCTCTACAACCTGTCGGTCGTACTTGACGACATCGAGATGGGCATCACGCACGTCATTCGCGGACAGGATCATCTGACGAACACGCATAAACAGATTCTGCTTTACCAGGCTTTCGGCAAGGATGTGCCTCAGTTTGCGCACCTGCCACTGATTCTCGCGCCGAACAAAGCCAAGCTTTCCAAGCGCAAGCACGGCGAAGTCGTCTCGCTGACGACTTACCGCGATCGTGGTTTTGTGCCGTCGGCGTTCCGCAACTTTCTGGCGCTGCTGGGCTGGTCGCCACCCGAAGGCCGGGAACTCTTATCACGCGATGAATTGATAGCAGAGTTTTCACTCGAAGGCATCGGGCGGGCCAACTCGATCTTTAACTTTCACGAAAACGACGCGCGCCACTGGACTGACGACAAGGCGCTGTGGATGAATGCCGAGTACATTCGCACGATGCCCACGGCCGACCTGCTGCCGATGGTGAAAGCTGAGCTGCGAGCTGAGAAACTCTGGCGCGAAGAATACGATGAAGACGAACACGAATGGTTCGAGAAGGCAGTTGAACTCATTCGCCAGCGCTTTTTTACTTTGAAAGATTTTTCGTCGCACGGGCGCGCTTACTTCTCGGAAGATTTCGACTTCGAAGAAGCGGCCGTGCGCAAGAATGTCCTGAACGAGCCAAGGCTGCGAGAGCTCTTGCCGGCGCTGGCTGATCGTTTGGAAAACGCCGAGCCCTTCACGGCGGCGAAGGCGGAAGAAACGCTGCGCGCATTCGCCGAAGAAGCCGCAGTTAAGGCTGGACTTTTCATTAATGCTGCGCGCACCATGTTGACTGGCCAGGCCGTGGGACCGTCAATGTTTGAAGTCTTTGAGATAATTGGCCGCGAGCGTTCGGTGATGCGTTTGCGGAGTCAGCGTCCCTGGAATGAATTCGGAGATTAGAATTAGCCACAGAGGCACGGAGAATTTGCGATTTTAGATTTGTGATTTTTGATTGGTGTCACGACCGACGAATCCCAAATCAAAAATCCAAAATCAGAAATGATCTTGGCTCTCCGGCCTCTGTGGCCTACTTTGAGGAGCTAATCATGTTGAAAAGATTTCTCGTCCTTGCTTCGATTGTGTTTGTGAGCGGCATGTTGGCGTTTGCCCAGAACTCGAATTCCTCGACCACGACGCGCACGCGCACCGTAGAGCCAAAGCCTTCGCCGACGCCGAAGCCGGCGGCAAAATCGACCGGCACTGGGGCGGCGTCGCAACGGCCCAGGGCCGGTTCAACCCCGGTTGCGCCCTCAACCGGAGTACTCGCCGCCTTCGACAAAATAATTGAAGGCATTAGGCGCTCGAATGTTGACATGTATACGAGCGGTTACTGGAATTCTGTGAACCTCGTTCTTTTTAACTATAACGGCACGGTCACCAAGGGATGGGATCAGTTGCGAAAGAATCGCGAGAGCTCCTTTCCGGAAACGAAAGATGTAAAGCTCGACATTCGTGACAAGCATGTGCAGATGCTCGGACGAGATGGCGCGGTCGTGACGTGTCTCTGGACTCAGTCGCAAACTTTCAAGGGCCAGCCGGACACTGCTTCAGGTCGCATGACGCTGGTCTTTAAGCGAGTTGGCGCCGAATGGAAAGCCGTGCATCTGCATACGTCTCCGGACAAGCCTGATGTTTCGCGCGTACCGGCGTCGGAACAATCGCCGCCTCCCAATCTTTAGAACCATAAACAAAGACGGCTTCACCCGGATATGAGAGTAGTTTGTCCGCTTTCTATCCGTGTTTGTCTGTGTGCATCTGTGGCTTTTTCAAGGCGTAGGTGAGATGCGAGATCGCAATTCCGCCGAGAATTGAAAGAAACGGAAAGAACTCAACGACGTAGCGCGGTTCGGGATTTTCGAGAGTCGCAAAGAATGCCAATCGCAGAAAGATAATTAGCGAAGCCAGCAGCAACCATCTGCGCGCCGCAAATTTTCGCGAGCGCCACAAAAGCCAACCTCCCAACCCGCCCAGCAAACTGTAAACCCCAGTCAGTCCCCCAAACAGCGGCAGCCAGATGTGCTGGTAATGCGTGTAGTCCAAATCTTCAAAAGGCAGGAGTTCGCCTTCGAACGGCCAGTACTGCGAGTGGGTGTCGAACCACATCGTCTCGGCCCGGGCCACCGGCAGCCAAACGTAGTAGCGGAATGGATGACGCGCGATGCGCTCGCGCGCAATCTGCGCAAAGGCCACGTCAATCTCCGGCGTCATCTCGACCGGGCCGTGCGGTTCGGGCTCGGACTGGGCCGATTCATTTGGATTATCAGTCTCGTCACCTTGATCGCTGCTGTTGTCGTTTTGATCATTTTCATCGTCAGTGTCTTCAGCGTTGCTGTTAGCGTTCGCGTTTGAATTCTTCGGCGTTGAATTCGGCGTACTGGTCGATCGGGCTGAGTTCGGTAGCGTTTCGGTCGGCGAAGCTTGCGGAGTCGGACTTGGTTGCGGTTGGGGCGGAGCGCTGTTCGGGTTTTGCGAGCCATCGGGGTGGTTGTATTTCTCCAGCAGCGCGGCGACTCGGTTCTTCTCTTCCTTAGAATCGAAGGCGTGCGGCGGCACATCATCCATGGTGATTGGATCGGTGTCGAGTGACCAAAGAAATGGCGCGATGTAACGCTCGTCATCGAGCCAGGTGCGCAACCACAAATAGTAACCGCGCGGAACGAACTCGCCGGGCATCTCGCCATGCGTCGGCGCCAGCGGTTGGAAGCGATGAAAGACGCGGGCATTGCGAATCGTCCAGGGCGTGAGGACGAGTATGAAAGCGAGTGAGAAGACAGAGGCCGCCGCAAATAGTCGCAAGAGCGCCGGCCAGTCGAAAAGGCGGCGCCTATCTTCAGCGGCGTTCAGAGTACCGACTTTGGTCGGGTCCTTTCCGCGAGCGAAAGGCCCAACTAAAGTTGGTACTCTGAACGCCGTTAGCACCAGCGTCAATCCAATCGCCGCCATAAACAATCCGCTGTCCGGGCGAATCAAGACGGCCGCTCCGCCGAGTAGTCCGGCGATGAGCCACCACTTCAGCGACGGTTTCAAGCTTCCTTGATGCTTTCCTACTTGTTCTGTGTCCTCTGTGGCAAACGTCTTTCGAAACGCCACCGTTGCCGTGACGCACATCGCGACCGCGAGGAACATCGTGGGCACTTCCGTTAAGACGGTTGCGGAATAAATCGCGGTGAACGGACACACGGCCGCGAGTGCGAGCGCGGCGATTGCCGTCGCGCGTTTTCGGTCTTCATCCGGCTCCCAATAAAAAGCGAGCAACGCAATCAGCCCGCACGTGGCGGTGTCGATCAAAGCCTGTGCGATGCGCACCGCACCATTGTTGCCGTGGCCAAAGACTTTGTAGACAGCGGCGAGAAAAAGCGGATAACCGGGAAGCCGAATCAGCGTGGGTTCGTAAGGCGGCGCTTCAGCATCCGAGTACGAATGTTGCTCGAGAAGATTGCGGGCAATCCGCGCGTAAGTCTTCGAATCATCGGGCGCGTCGTTTGGCCAGTGATGCGCGACCGCGATGCGAAAGATACCGGCGACAATGAGTAATCCAAGAAAAACAAGCCATTTTCCATTTCTCATTTTCCATTTCTCATTTTTCATTTCGAATAACTTCTCATAGCGCGACTTAGAAATGGCAGATGAAAAATGTCAAATGGTAAATGGAAAATGTTATGGCTGTGCTCCGACCGTCGCTTTGCGTTCCAGCTTGCCCCAGCCCACCACGGCGCCGCGAATTGCGGTGGCGACGGACTTGACCATGACGTAGTACATCACCTGGCGATAGCAGAAGCGCTGCAGGAACAGCCACCAAAGCAGACGCCAGCGCTCTTTGCGTTCGAGCACAAAGGCGAAGCACGCGGCGCACCAATCCACGGCCAGAAACAGCGCGTAGTAGAAGAGCACCTGGCGCAGGTTTGTGAACGAATAGCCGATGGGTTGCTGCAAGCGATCGAGCGTATTCGAAAGCAGCGTATAGACCAGCATCAAATCCATGATCGGCGAGATCAGCGGAAACAGAATCTGAAATATCCAGACGTTGGGCATCGCCACGAACCCAAGCGCGCCGTAACGCGGCCGGAATAGCGCGTCGCCATGTTTCCAGAGACACTGCAAAGTTCCATAACCCCAGCGGAACCTTTGGCGCGCCAGCATCTTCAAAGTAGCGGGCGCTTCGGTCCAGGCGATCGCTCCTTCTTCGTACCCGATCTTGTATCCGAGTTTGCGTATCTGCAGCGTAAGGTCCTGATCTTCGGCCAGGGTGTCTGAGCTAAATCCACCGCAACGTTCGATCAGCTCGCGCCGCCACGCGCCGACTGCGCCGGGCACGACCGTGATGCAGTTGAGGCTGGCAAACGCGCGCCGATCCATGTTCTGCGAAGTGATGTATTCCAGCGCCTGCCAACGCGTCACAATGTTGATGCGATTGCCGACTTTCGCATTGCCGGCGACGGCGCCGATTTGCGGATCGGCAAAGCGGCGCGCCAGCGCGCGAATCGTTTCGCCGGGAAACTGTGTGTCGGCGTCGAGCGCGACGATCACGTCGCCTTTGGCAAAGCGCAAACCAAAATTTAACGCCGAGGCCTTGCCGGCGTTCGGCTCAGTGAAGAGACGAACCAGCGGCTGGTCGCCAAAATGTTCGCGCACAACTTCACTGGTCCGATCCTGCGAGCCATCGTCAACCACGATGATTTCGAAGTTTTCATAATCCGAATTCAGCAGGCTGCGAATCGTCGCTTCGATTACGCGTTCTTCGTTGTACGCCGGCACGATGACTGAAACGAATGGTTCGTAACGTTCGCCCACATGTCCTCGGTCGCGCCGCCGTGAACGCAGCCACTGCGCAAACGCCAGCGTGCCAATTACGACCAGCCTCCCCAGCCCCAGCACGATGCCGATGATGAAGGTCCACTGCAAGAGCCAGCCGCCGGTCGAGAGAACCAGAAACGCCAGCGCGTCCGTGCGCGTGTACACGCCCTGGCTCGCCGGCAAAAGCGGCATCACCTGATCGCGTGACCAGCCACCCAGATCGGAAATCTGCACGAACTTGAAGCCTTTCGCACGCAACTCATGAATCAAGCGCGGTAGCGCTTCGATAGTTGCCGCTCGGTCACCCCCCGAGTCATGCAACAGAACGACCTGGCCACGCGTCTCGGGATTGTCGTCCATGGCTTTGTCGATGGTGCGCTGGACGATTTCGTCGGGAGTAACCCCTGGCTTCCAGTCGCTGGGATCGATGCGCAGACCGATCATGATGTAGCCGAGCTTCTCTGCCCGAATCGCCGGCTCGACTTCTTGCGGCGTATCGGCTTCGGCGTCTCCGAAATATGGCGGGCGAAACAGCACGGTCGATCGGCCGGTGACCGATTCGATCAAACGCTGGGTTGCGTTGAGCTCCAGATCGGTCAGTCGCCCGGGAATCTCGCCGAGGTTCGGATGGGTGAAAGTATGATTGCCGAGTTCGTGGCCTTCGTTGACGATGCGCCGCAACAAATCAGGATGGGCCTGGCCGTTTTTCCCGATCACGAAAAACGTCGCCGGCACGTTTTCGCGTTTCAGGATGTCCAGGATGGCCGGAGTCCATTCCGGATCGGGACCATCGTCAAATGTCAGGGCTATACTGCCGGGATGATCGCCCGTGCGTTCGATCACGTACGACGACGGCGTCGAGACGTATTTCTCCGTAGTGATAAAGCCGCTCTTCTGATCGGTTTGCACGGTACGCTCGCCGTCGTGCGGGCTGGCCACCACGCGGAGCAATTCACCCGTGCCTTCAAAGTCCACTTCGTATCCATAAACGATTCGTTTCAGAGCATCAGGAACAGGATTGAGTTGGTCAGATCCAAAGATCGACCAGATGGAAGGATCCTCGGAACCCAGCCGCCACAAAGCAAAGCCCGCCGGGCGATAGCCGCTGGCGGCGCGGATTTGGTTAAAGGCTGTGACGCCGTCGAGAAACCAAACTGCGTGATGTGATTTGTCTTCTTCGTCATACTCGAAATATGGATTGCGAGTAGCATCGTCGAACGTGATCGTTGCTTCCGAGTCCTTGGCCGAGATGACAGCTTCCTGAAAGCTGACCTCCTTCGCGCTGGAGGCGCCGGCCCTCCAATCGTAACCATAATTTCCCAGCGCGACGATCGTCTTCGCCGGCGTAAGATCGCTCATCCGGCTCACCAGGTTCTGCTCGTACCAATTCTGCCCGGCGATTGAGCCGGCTTCTTTGCCGGCGTAGTGCTCGTCGTAAGCCATCAGCATCAGGTAGTCTGAAGCCGCCGAGTATTCGCGATAGTTCCAGTCAGGATCATCGAAAGGCACAGCTTGGACGACAATCCAGCCACGCGACTGAAAAGCTGCATGCAATTCCCGCATAAAAAGCAGCAGGTTCGGCTGCGTTTCCTTCAAAGGCTCTTCAAAATCGACACAAACGCCGGCAAATTTATTTTGTTCGACGAACTGTGCCAGCGCGGTAATCAACCTTTGACGCGAGTCTTTGTCGGCCACGCCTCTGGCCAGCACGTCGCTCTGCCACTTTTCGTCGTTCAAGTCCTGCACCATTGGCAGAATCTGAGTCTGCGGCCGTTTCTGGCGAATCAGGTTCAGTGCCTTCAACGCCTGGGGATCGTCAAGCTCAAATTCGATCGGACTCACGCCGGGCTTGGCATCGATGATGTGCGCCCATTGGGGCAAGACCCAATCGAGGTGATCGAGATTCCGTTCCAGCGACGCGTAACTCGACTCGTCCCAGTCAACATAAAAACCGATACTCAATGGCTTTGAGGTAAACGTTGCCGGTGCCAGGAGTGGAGTGTTTGTCGGCGGCGGCGCGATCGGCATCAGTTGAGGTCTCTGCGCGGGCACCACGCGCGTTTTCGACTCCTCTTTTTGCAGCTTGACTTGCGCATTCTTAGCTTCTAATTCCGCGCGAGTCTTTGGCACAGCGATTGGCCGCGGTGCGATGTCCGATTTTCTGGGCAAGCTGGATAGTTGCCGTAGATTCAAACGTGGTCCCAAAAAAGGATTTGCCAGCACGCTGGCGATGAAAATCGCGGCCAGCGCCGTGATGATCACGCCCAGCGCCAGATAAGTGCGCTTCACGTGCCGCCAACGCCGGCCACGCGGGTCGTAGAAGACAGGTGAGCTGGGCAGAAGCTTTTCAGACACGTAATTGCTCGGTTCCGGCAACCAGAGAGAAGTTTTGCGCTGCGGTTCTTATCTGATGTCTATAACGAAGCTCGCGTTGATAGTCAAGAAGGGAAGGGCATCGGTAGTGGGGTAATGTTGCGTTCTTTACCCCACTACCAGGGCATCCGATGGTGTCCTATCTTGAGAGATTGCCAGGCCAGGTAACGATCCACGAAAACACACGAAGCTGAACTGGTTGTGTGTTCGGTCGATTTCGTGTGATTTCTTCGTGGATCGCCTTACTTGCCGCGGCCAGCTCTCTGAAAACAGGACAATACTCCGCTTCCATTTTCCTTTGTGCTCTCTGTGGCTTTGTGGTTAATTATTAGGCCCAGGGTCATGACCTCAATCAAGCGCATCGGGGTTGTCTGTAAACCGCATCAGCCGGATGCGCTGGAGACGTTGTGTCGTTTGACGCAATGGCTGGATGAGCGCGCGATAAAACTCATCGGCGGCCCGGAGATCGAGCGCGAGCGGATCGAACACCAGACCGGATGTGCGGTCGAATCAGTCAAACCGGAAGACCTGCCACAGAGCGTCGATCTGATTCTGGTGCTCGGCGGCGACGGCACGATGATCTCGACGGCGCGGATGATTGGCGACGCGGAAGTGCCGGTGATCGGCGTCAACTATGGCGGGCTGGGCTATCTCGCCGAGTTCCCGATCGAAGAATTGTTTCCGGCGCTCGAGGCGATCCTCGCCGGCAACTACAAAGTCGAGCGGCGCGTGATGCTCTCAGTCGAATTGCGGCGCGGCGAAGAGTTAGTCACTAAAAATCGCGTGCTCAACGACGTGGTGATGAACAAATCCGCGCTGGCGCGGATCATCGAGATCGAAACGCATCTAAACGATCAGTTCGTGAATTCTTTTCGCGCCGATGGCTTGATCGTTTCCACCCCGACCGGATCGACGGCATACAATCTTTCCGCCGGGGGCCCGGTAATTTATCCCTCGATGAATGCGGTCGTGATCACACCTATCTGCCCGTTTACCCTGTCGAACCGGCCGATCGTCGTGCCTGACGATTCGACGATCGAAGTGCGTTTGATGACGGATAACGAAGACGTGGCACTGACGCTCGACGGCCAGGTTGGTTTTCCTTTGCAAGTCGGCGACCGCGTCGTAATTCGCAAGAGCCGCACGACCTTCAATCTGGTGCAGCCCGCGAATCGAAATTATTTTGATGTGTTGCGGGATAAATTACGCTGGGGCCGGTAGGCCCAGGCAGGCAAGGAGTGCCGAGATGAAGATATCAGGTACCTCAAGGGGCAAACTCATTATTATTTTCATGCTACTTTCCCTGGTGACTGCGCAGGCGCAAAACGCAAATCAGAAGCAGACATGTGGCGGTCCGGTCTATCTGGGGAGCGAATTGACGCATCGCGCCAAGATCACATCCAGATCAAATCCCAGCCTGACCCCGGAAGCACTGGCCCATGGCGTACACGGACGAGTAGTAGTCGAGGCTATCTTGTGCCGCACTGGTCGCGTTACCGACTTGCGAGTTGTGGAAGGATTGCCTTACGGAACGACGGAGAGGGCTCTCGCAGCTGTTCTCCAAACCACGTTCACTCCAGCTGAGATGAACTGGCACACCGTCTCGCAAAAGATACGGTTCGAATTCGGCTTTAATGAAAGGGGCGTTGGTATTGGTCTGAACGATGCCGTGGGCCGACTGGTCGAAGCCATAGAGATCGTGGGCAATCGCAGGTTCACCGCCAAAGAGATACTGCGTTGGGTGAAAACACGGCCAGGTGATCTTTTGAACGTGCAGCAGGTTTCGCGAGATCTCGAGACGATACTCGCCACCGGCTACTTCAATAGAGCAAGCACGCGCGTGAGCTCGGAAGAGGGAGTGCGCGGCGGAGTGGCAATCATCTTCGAAACCTATGAACTGCCGCTGATTAGCGAAGTTAAATTCGAGGGTTTGAAGGATCTCTCCGAGGCAGTGATATTGGACGCGTTCCTGAAAGAGAATATCGATGTGCGCAAGGGAGCAGTTTGCGACCCAGCGAAGGTCAGAAGTGCTGTCCGCGTGATCAGGAACTTGCTTGAGTCAAAGGGAAAAGCTAATGCGAACGTTGAGGTGCACAGCGAAAACGTAACGGCGTTTCTCGTGGCCTTGACGTTTGTTATTAGTGAATAGTCCAGAGACGACGTGGCTCAATCCCAAATGCCAAATCAAACGATCGTGCGTAGCCGTCCCTGGTATCGGCCTTCGCTTACCACGCAGATTCTGATTGGCTTGGTGCTCGGCGGAGTGCTCGGATACGTCAGCCCCAAGTGGGGCAACAACGTCTATTTTCTGCGCGACATCTTCCTCAACCTCATCAAGTCGATCATCGCGCCGCTCATCTTTTCAACGTTGGTCGTGG
>WNFH01001136.1_pt1 | contig 24727 bp, 19 predicted proteins | sample 5400411 | NCBI WGS metagenome assembly WNFH01 (sample SAMN13153347, study PRJNA577476) | soil metagenome | isolation source: 200 cm saprolite under Douglas fir tree site 2 hole 3 | place: USA:California | collected 2015-04-18 | reverse complement strand
CGGCGGCCTGCTCAGAGCACCGGGTTCCACCGCACGTGCCACTCTGGTGCCCAGCCTTGCCGAGCAGGCCGGCATGCGCCTGGAACGCGCTAACGCCTTCGATAATGGAGTATTGCGCGTTTCGGCTTTCCTGGGCGCACCACTAGCGGGAATATTGATCGCCAGCATCGGCACGAGTAATCTGCTCTGGCTCGACGCCGCCTCGTTTGCCTTCTCCGCGCTCGTCATTGGACTCTTTGTACCCGCACACATGCCAGTAGAAAAACAAGCAAAAGCAGAGAGAGAGGCGAAAACGGCTGCGAAGGAGAGCTACTTCGCAGCGCTGCGCGAAGGTCTGAGCTTTACGAAAGACACAGTGCTGTTAACCCTCGTGATTGTATTCGTCATCACTAACATGCTTGATAGCGCGAGTTCTGCGGTGGTGACGCCAGCCTACATACTGCAAACCTACCACAGTGCGGTCCCCCTTGGCCTGCTCTTCGCGGCACTGGGTGGCATGGGATTTGTAGGAACGCTGATCTTTGCCGCCGTTGGCCATCGTTTCCCGCGACGCCTGACGTTTGGCCTTAGCTTTATTATCGGCGGTGCCATGCGATTCTGGATTTTGCTGATCCCTGTGTTCCCCATCCAGCTAATCTGGTTTGCTCTGGCTGGACTGGCGCTGGGTCCCATTAACCCGCTGATCTTTACGGTCATTCAAGAGCGCACTCCACGTGAGAAGCTGGCACGCATTATGGGGGTGGGCGGAGCAATGGTCATGGCTGGCATGCCATTGGGTGCACTTGCCAGCGGCTTTGTCATTACCTGGATCGGCCTGCGCCCGACGCTGATCGCAATGGGGGTGATCTATCTGCTGGCTACCCTCTCCATCCTGGTTAATCCAAAGCTCACAAAGATGGAGAAAACTGCCACGTAGTTTGGTTCATATGATAATTCGGGGGCCACCATAGTATCTGAAAGCATTGTGGATTGAACTCATTTCAGGGAAAATCTACAGACATTCATAGAACGCTTGACCATATGAACAGAGTAAGGAGGGCCCTTGATGGGTGATGTATTCGAGCGTATTGCCGCGCTTCCGGCTGAAAAGCGCGCGCTGCTCCTACGACAATTACAGGAGCGAGAGACTCCCGTTGATGCCTCGTCCGATCAGTATGATGTCGCTATTTTGGGTGGCGGGATGGCCGGCCTGACCCTGGCCTTGCAACTCAAAAAGGTCCGTCCCTCCATCAGGTTCCTCGTCATCGAGAAGCAGAAGCATCCCGTCCCGGAGGCCGCCCACAAAGTGGGCGAGTCCACCGTCGAGATTGCTGCCCACTATTTGCGCGATATCCTGGGGCTGGAAGAGCATCTGCACACGCAGCACGTGCGCAAGTTCGGCCTGCGCATGTTCTTCAGCTTCGAGGGCAACCAGGATATCACCCGGTCCCGCCCGGCGAGCAAGGGGACAAAGTACTCCTCACCGTGCTGTTTCGCCGCTCGCAGCCGTTGATCCGCTATGAGTTGACTGACCTGGTGCGTACTTCCACCGTTGAGCGCTGTCCCTGCGGACGCCCCTTCGCTCTGCTCGAGTCCATCCAGGGAAGAACGGCGGATGTGCTCTGTCTCCCGTCTCCCACGGGAAATGAAGAGAAGATCTATCCTTACCTGTTTCTTAACGTATTCGATGTACTGCCGGTGAGTGGGTGGCAGGTGGTCCACGAGCACGACGGGTTGCATGTCTTCCTGACTGGTGCCTCGGAGGAGTTACGTGATGAACAAGTGCTCAACAGGCTGCGGCAGGCATTGACCGAGCGGGGAGTGATCGCGCCATCATGGGAAGAGAAGCGGATATAACCTCTGGGGCAGTAAAGGTCTCGGCACTTGTTAAAAAGTGCGTTCTCCCAGTTGGGGTTGATATGATAAAATCTTTTTAGGCATCAATGGCTTTCTCAACAGGGGATGAAGACCAGATGGAGACCAGATCAAAGAGCGTCAAAACGTTTGCTACTCGCCACCCGTTCTTCTTTGTGCTGCTATTTTTTGTCTTCAGTTTTTGTCTGGATATCGGTATAATTGTTGAGGGGCATTATGTGGTACCGGAAGTATACGTGGGACTCGTAGATGTAGTCATTCAATCGCTCCTCGCTCTGGGGGTACTGGGATGGCTCAGCTGGCTGAAGCTGGCGGGTTTCAACGGCCTATCCAGGTGGCGCAGTCTTTACCTGTTGTGGTTGCCTGCACTGCTGGGACTCTTCTACCTTGCTTCGGCTTATGTGACTCCTGTGTCAGGTGCGACCGCGATCGTACTTGCGGCGGTCTCTGCGCTCCTCACAGGTCTGGAAGAGGAAGCTCGTTTCCGCGGTGTAATCTTGCAGGCACTCTTACCTATTGGGCCGCTGGGAGGAGCCGTTCTCTCAAGCCTCCTCTTCGGCATGGCTCATCTGAACAATCTCATTACCCACCTGCCAGCCCCGCTCGTCCTCGCTCAGGTCATTAGCGCATTTCTTCTGGGATTCGGTTTCGCGGCCTGCCGACTGCGCACAAGAACGATCTGGCCACTCATCATATTCCACGCGCTCTATGATCTCCCAGCGAATATGACGCTCTTTAGCACCGGAGGCATCGCGGCAATTCACTTGATGCTTTCGACCCTTTCGACGGTGACGGAGGCGGCCGCCCTGATCGTCCCTGGCTTCGTTCTTGCCTGCTATGGCCTGTTCTTGCTGCGTCCCAGCTTCTTGCGCCGCCAGGGGCAAAAACAGCTGGAAACATCGTAATACACTGATAACCTCACAAGTGCGGATGTAGCAGGTTACCCGGTACTCATCACCGCGTTCTCAACAGCAGGCTGCCAACCAGCAAGAAGCTCCAGAGCGAGTCTCTTGTCTTTGTACCGATCCATAACCAGACTGGTAAGTAGAGGGTGAATGAGAAGGCATACTCTCTTCATAAAGAGGTCTAAGAGAAGCTCCTCTTTAGGCTTGGCTTACGTGTCAACCGTTTCTTTTCGTTCCAGAAATGGATTCCAACCAGGTTAACCACCTTGAGCACGGCGAAGAACAGGCGAAATCGCAGACAGAAGAGAAAGCAAGTACATGAAAACAACGAGAATGCATGATGCGAACCACATTGAGCCAACTGCGATAGAACGTGAAATCGTACAAAATGCAGATTTCAGCCGTTTCGCCCAGAGCGATAGCTTACACCAGTATTTCCGTGAGTTCCTTGGCATCCCTCTCCTCTCCGCAACACACGAAGCCTCCCTGGCGGAACGAGCAGAGCGAGGAGATATGGATGCACGTAACCAGCTCATAGAGGCGAACTTGCGACTGGTGGTAAGTATCGCAAAAAAATATGTTGGACAAGGGCTTACCCTGGAAGACCTCATCGAAGAGGGAAACATCGGACTTATTCGAGCCGCGTCGAAATTCGACTACAGGAAAGGGTTCCGCTTTTCCACGTACGCGACGTGGTGGATTAGGCAGGCGATTGTGCACGAGATCCTGGAATATCCTCACGTGGTGCGTCTTCCTCTCCATATCATGGAAGAGGCCCGGTGCGTCAAACGTTTGACGCGACAGCTGTACCAGGAATTAGGGCACGAACCAACGCCCGAGATGCTTGCACAGCGGTTGGGGATGACAGCGGAACGTATCGGCCAACTGCTGATCTGGACGGAAAGAATCTTCTCGTTGGATGCTCCACTGTCCGAAGAAGAGGAAAATACGCTCGGCGATATCATCGAGGATAACAGCAAGCGTGAAACTATGGAACTCATCGATCAACACATGCTCCGAGAAGAGCTGTGGAGGATACTTGGGCAACTAAACACCTACGAGCGGCAGGTTATTGAACTGCGTTTCGGCCTGGTAGATGATCATGACCACACGTTGGAGGAGGTGGGGAAAAAGTTGAAAGTGACGCGAGAAAGAGTGCGTCAGATTGAGGAGAGAGCCATTCGGAAGCTGCGCCATCCACAGACAAACCGCCTGCTCAAAGAATACCTGGATTAGGGTAAGCAGAAGTATTCCTCTATTTCTCTGTTTGCTCTTCAAGCGGAGAGAGGCCGGGTTGAGGTAACGGTCTGCTGTTGCGTGGCTTGAAGAGTTGTCACCGCTACCATATTGACAATATCATCAGCAGTCCAGCCGCGTGAGAGATCATTGACCGGTTCGGCTCCTCTTGCCCGCCGACAATTTGCCAGTCCGGACAAAATGACGCCGAGAGCCGTTGCTCCACTCAACCGTTCTACGAGTTTATAGGCAATGTTGCTCGCATCGAGGTTGGGGAAGATGAGAATATTTGCGCGCCCCTGCACGCTGTTGCCAGGTGCTTTTCGCCTGTTGATGCTAGAACACAGTGTGTATACAGTGGCAGCACCAGAGGCGGCTGCCTCTATCCTCTGGCGTGACAATACCTTCGCACCCCAGGCGGCTGAAGCTATGCGCATCAGCGCCCGTGAAGCGCTCGCGACACAGATTATTGACGGGCTGATACCAGAGCCTGTAGGTGGTGCCCACCGCAACCCTGTTTTGACAGCCAGCCACCTCCAAACCGCTTTGAAGAAGCATTTGTGGACCTCACTCAGTACTCTCCCGAAAAGCTGATCGAGATGCGCTACCAGAAGTTCCGCACCATCGGCCCTTTTGGACAGGCAGTATAACTCATGAAACAGACACAGAAAGAAGATAGGCAAAAAAAATGAGAGAAAGACGGGCCGCGTATGCGACATTTGAGAAGACGATACTCGATCTGTATGAGCGGAAAATGTTCACACTGAGCCTGCTCGATCTTGTTGCAAGCCAATACCGTCAGGTTGGTATTGACAGCGCTGGGAGCCAGTATATACGGACGCGAGATGGCAAGGACTTGCATCAGGTCTGCATCGAATTGGTTGATCCGACCTTCCCGATCGTTGAAAGGGGATCGAGCGGGGACCGCGAGGAGTACTGGGAACAGGAGCTCAAGAAATGGCAGGAGATTGTGTACAAGCGCTGGGGCTGGCGCGCTCATAGTGCCATCTTCCCCATCCAGAGCCAGCAAGACAATGCTGCCTGATTCGTCAGGTAACTGGCGGGTAAGTCGTCTATCATATGGTATCCAAAGGTGAATAGCGTGTTCCAGTGAATATAAACAACCAAGAAAGCAGAAGGCAGACCATGGAGAGTAATAAAAGCGACGAAATGTTACTTGAATGCGGTTTCATGCCAGAACAAATTGAGAGTTTACATCAACTTCGTTGTGCCTATGCGGAAAGAGAGCGAGTGCAGATTACGAAGGAGCGCCGCCGCCTAGAATTTGCTCGTTGGCTTGTGTCTACTGGCCGCCTGACGGACAGGCTCAGGCTCCCTGAAACAAGCACGTGTTGAGCACGACGGGGATGCCTCTCAAGCCATTCCTGTTCCGAAGCCACCTTTTGCTCTGACCATATGCAGGAGTTCGTCAATGAAAGTCTTTCCTGTTCGTCTGCAAAGACTACCGGGTAGTGGATCACATGAGAAGGATCGCCCGCTCACGGTTGTAGCGATGGAGAAAAAGGCACAGACAAGCATCATGCATGAACATGGATTTGGAGAAAGAGAGTGTTTTGCGAACAAAACGAGCTAAACGTTGTCGCAGTATGTTCTTCTAGCGCTCCACATGCGCCGTTTCTCCCGTTTCCTTCCCTACCGCAGTATGCTGCTCTTCTGATATGACAAAAATGTTCAATGGCCTCACCGAGCGGACCCACGTTGGCTTTCTGTTCCTGCATCTGACTCACGAAAGCGAGATAGCGCTCACGAACCTGTGCGCCAGTGTGCTGCTGCTGATTGGCCAGGATCTGTGCCGCCTGATGCACCAGCCTGTAGGCGCTCTGCAGTGGCGGCCACAGCGTGGTAGTAGCCTTCATCCCTTTGGTAAGGAGCTGCTGCACCAGCTTTAAAGCTGGGGGCAATTTTTTTTTCCTGGACCCGGGCAATGGAGTCGCTCACCTGGGTGATGCGATCGTACAATTTGAGACCTGAAGCCTGCAAAGGAGAACGCCCATCGTCGGTCAAGGCCGCGCGAACAGCTAGGCAGTAGCCCCGGATCACTTCGTTTTCGGGTGTGCTCCGCTCTTCTAAGGCGCGCTCAATTGGTCGCACGCCTCGCAGATGCTTCTTCAATTGCGCTTTCGCATGTCGGTCGGCTTCGTAGAGGGGTTTCGTGGCATCCTTGAGATAGTGAAACTGGCAGAGCTGATGGGGAACCCCGGGGAAGACAAAGGCGACAGCACTGCCGATCGTCTCTTCTCCATCGGAGATCACGCCTTTGACCGGCACCTCAAGCTCTTTGAGCCGTTCCTTGACTTCTTTGAGTAAAGCCGTCAGGTCTCTTTGTGTGTGACTTCGCAAGGGACGGGCCAACAGGATTTCTTCGGAGAGGCAATCCCGTACCACCCAGAGCACCTCATGCCCCACATCCGGCTGCAACCCGTCAATGACCAGGATGACGCGTCCTTGCTTCTGTAACTGTGCCTTGATCCGCTCGTGATCAGTGATGCGCAAAGCCACCAGTTCTTCATAGCGCTGCATCAAATAGGTCACACTGCGCTGCGCTGCGCTGATGCCACGCGCCAGGAGCGCCTGATGCATTTCGGGCACACTGCGGTGTTCGCGAAAACGCCACTGCCCGATCAAGGCAATCACTTCCAGGCCGAATTCGCCATGCGGCAGCGCCCAGCGCCCTTCTTCCTCAGGGCGGTAGCGCTGATGAAAGCGCGGACAGTTCGGCTCGATACACTGACGCACTACAATGGTTAACTTCCACAGGCCATCCAAGCGGGTCACGGTGCGATGACCGTGATTGGCTACCCATAAGAACTGACCACACTCCTCACAGCGCTCTTTCAACGGGGTCAGCGTCATCTCATGCGTCGCTTGCGTAAAAGTTATCAAAACAAAGTATTTTGATAGCCTTAGCATACATGGCCTTCTTTCGCTCCATTTTCGCGGCCGTTTCGCAAACAGGTTATTTGGGCTGTTTAAAAAGTTGAGAACTTGTTGGGCTGCATTGGCTAAGAATCCCAGCATGGAGGGAAAGCCCTCCAGTTCCATAAGAGGAAAGAGGATGGTTCCTTTCTGCCCACATTCACTATACTAGTGGGTCACGCCGCAATTAAGTTGCAGGGGGGGCGAAAAGTGAGAGACTGAAGAGAGAAAAAGGAGTATGAGTGGAGGAGACGGAGGATGGGAACCCCTCAGAAAGAGCCATTACGAGCGTTCACGCGGCAAGAACAGCAGGAACTGCAGCGAGTGGTCAAAGCGACGAGTGAGCGGGTGGATGTGGTGAAGCGAGCGACATTTCTGCTGGGAGTGGCAGCGGGGCAGAGCTGGAGCAAGGCCAGCAGGCAAGCCGGAATGAGTCGACAGGCCGTGGGTGAGCTGGTCAAGCGGTTCAATGCACGGGGTCTGACAGCCCTGGAGATAGCGCCGGGGCGAGGGCGGAAAGTGACGTACCCGACCGCCCAACGGGCGCGTATGCTGGCCGAGGTGCAGCGAGTACCCGACCGCCAGGAAGATGGCACAGCCGCCTGGGCGATGATGAGAGTCTTCTCTACCTATTTCCCTGGCTACTTATAACAGTTTGACTTTCTCTCTTCCAATGTTGGTAAGGCTTAGGTAAGGCCAACGATCCAGTATTAGGAGCAGAAGGTTTCATGACTACAGGTCGCGGGCTTCTGGAATGACACAGCCTTGTCGTCTCCAGGTGTACTCGCTAATTGGAATATCAGTTCTAGTGGCACGGGTAGTCATCTTACCCAAGCCATACATAAGGAAGGAATGCCGCTTTCATCCCCGGGGATTCAACCCTGATTCTTACCCACATCTTTTTTAGGAAGCTTGTAGAGCGGATCGGGATTGCAGAGTTTATCCGACGCTCTGCCATACTGTTTGGCTTGAGAGGCCGATTCACAAAATCCATTTGTAAAATGTGGGTAAGAATCAGGGATTAACCAGGGGCTTTCAGCGGTAGCAACCGGTAAGGAGGTCCCTTGATGGGTGATGTATTCGATCGTATTGCTGCGCTTCCGGCAGAAAAGCGAGCACTGCTCCTTCGACAGTTACAAGAGCAAAGAACTACAGCGAACGCTTCATCAAATCAATCTGCCGACGCTTCGACCGATCAGTATGATGTGGCCATCCTGGGTGGCGGGATGGCTGGCCTGACCCTGGCCTTGCAGCTCAAAAAGACCCGTCCCACTGCCAGGATCCTCGTTCTCGAGAAGCAGAAGCATCCCGTGCCAGAGGCAGCCCACAAAGTGGGGGAGTCCACCGTCGAGATTGCCGCCCATTATCTACGGGATATCCTGGGGTTGGAGGAGCACCTGCAAACGCAGCAATTGCGCAAGTTCGGCCTGCGCATGTTCTTCAGCTTCAATGGCAACCAGGATATCACCCGCCGCGTGGAACTAGGCTCAACGGTCTTCCCTCCCCTCCCCACCTACCAGCTTGACCGGGGTCGCCTGGAGAATACCCTGGGCCAGGAGTTGCAACGCCAGGGGATTTTTCTGGATGGCTGCAAAGTGCAGCAGGTAGACCTGCTGCCGGAGCAGGATGCTCATCGCCTGCGTATCCTGCATGAGGATACCGAGCGGGAGATCACCGCCCGTTGGGTCGTGGACACCACTGGCCGATCGTCACTCTTGAAACGCCAGCTCGGACTGGCCAAAAAGGGCGGTCACCACGCCAACGCCGTCTGGTTTCGCATAGGCTATCCCATCGATATCAACCAATGGTCCCCTGATCCCACCTGGCGCACTCGCATCACCCAGGGCGATCGCTCGATCAGTACCAACCATCTGATGGGGCAGGGTTACTGGGTCTGGTTGATCCGCCTGGCATCAGACTCGATCAGCATTGGCATCGTCACCGACGCCAATACCCACTCCTTTGAGGGGATGAATCGCTTTGAGCGGGCCATGGCCTGGTTGCATGAGCACGAACCCCAATGCGCCGTGGTGATCGAGCAGCACCGCGACCAGGTACAGGATTTCCGCGTGATGAAGGACTATTCCTATAGTTGCGAGCAGGCCTTTTCTAGCGGGCGCTGGTGCCTCACCGGGGAGGCCGCGGTCGCTTTAGACCCGCTCTATTCGCCCGGTAGCGACCTGATCGCTATTGGCAACGGACTGACCACCGATCTGATCAATCGCGACCTCAATGGTGAAGATATCCGGGGCCGGGCGATGGTCCATGACAAGCTTTTCCTCAACTTAACGACTATCTGGCTCGCTATCTATGAACAGCAATATTCCCTCATGGACAATGCCCAGATCATGGTTGCCAAGATCATCTGGGATACCGCTTTCTATTGGGGCGTCTTTGGCCTGCTCTACTTCCACGACGCATTTCGCGTCCTGGCGGAGAGCCCCGGCATTGCCGCTAGTTTAACGCAGGTCGCGCTTCTGAGCAATCGTGTTCAGGCTTTCTTCCGCGAATGGCACGCGATTGCTCACCCTGTCGCGTCCGATGCGTTTGTGGATCTGTATTCGCCCTTCGAGTTTATGCAGAAACTGCATACCGGCATGGCGGCAGGATTATCTCATCCTGAGCTAGAGGCCCAGTTCGCGGCTAATGTCCGCCTGTTTGAGCAGCTCGCCGGTCAGATGGTGAGTACCGTGATTGAAACACACGCCGACCAGCTCCAGGATGAGGCCATCTTTCGCCAGATCCAGCGCTGGCAAACGGAACCATATCTGGCGAAACTGATCGCTATCCATCGGCGAGAAAGCAGAACGAATCCGACCGACGAGGGCTGGATTACGCTAGGACACCAACGTCGGGAGCGGTTGGAGATTGCCAGATAAATGACCAGCGCATCTATCTGTTGCAGAGCACCTCTTTGGAAAGGAGTGTACTACATGAGTGATACAGTAGAGCATCCATTACAGGAACCTGGGACTACAGCCTCCCTCGATCAGTATGATGTGGCCATTTTGGGCGGCGGGATGGCTGGCCTGACTCTGGCCTTACAACTCAAAAAGGCCCGTCCCGCTATCAGCGTCATCGTCATCGAGAAGCAGAAGCATCCCGTGCCGGAGACTGCTCACAAAGTCGGAGAGTCCACCGTTGAGATTGCCGCTTACTATCTGCGGGATGTCCTGGGACTGCAAAAGCATCTACAAACGCAACAATTGCGCAAGTTCGGCCTGCGCATGTTCTTCAGCTTCGATGGCAACTGGGATATCACCCGCCGCGTGGAATACGGCCAGACTGATCATGCACCCCTGCCTGCCTACCAGCTCGATCGCGGTCGCTTAGAAAATACTTTGGGCCAGGAGGTGCAACACCAGGGGATGACCTTTGTGGATGGCTGCAAGGTGCAGCAGGTCCGTCTGCTGCCGGAGCAGGACGCTCATCGCTTGCACCTCCTGCATGTGAACACTGAGCGGGAGATCACCGCTCGTTGGGTCGTGGACGCCACTGGCCGCTCGTCGCTTTTGAAACGCCAGCTCGGACTGGCCAAAAAGGTCGACCACCACGCCAACGCTGTCTGGTTCCGTATCGGCCATCCCATTGACATCGATCAGTGGTCAGCCGATCCCAACTGGCGGGCGCGTATCCTGGAAGGTCAGCAGCGCTCACTCTCGACCAATCATCTGATGGGCCCCGGCTATTGGGTCTGGCTCATCCCTCTGGCATCAGGCTCGACGAGCATTGGCATTGTGACGGATGCCAGTATGCACTCCTTTGAGGAGATGAATCGCTTTGAGCGCGCTATGGCCTGGTTGCATGAGCACGAACCCCAATGCGCCGCGAAGATTGAAGAGCATCGCGACCAGGTGCAGGATTTCCGCGTGATGAAGGACTATTCCTATAGCTGCCAGCAGGTCTTTTCCGGCGAGCGCTGGGGCCTAGTCGGCGAGGCTGCAGTGGCGGTTGACCCGCTCTATTCTTCTGGTGGAGATCTGATTGCCATTGGCAACGGCCTGATCACCGATTTGATCACCAGGGATCTAGCTGGAGAGGATATCACAGAGCGAGCGATCAGCCATAACCAGATCTTTCTGATCTTCTCCGATGTCTGGCTGGTGGCCTATGAGCAGCAATATACCCTCATGGGCAATGCCAGAATCATGGTTGCCAAGGTCGTCTGGGATACCATCATCTATTGGGCTTTCCCTGGCTTGCTCTACTTCCATGACAAACTCTCTCGACTCGCCGAGAGCCCGGGTGCGGTGGTGAACTTATACAGCTGCTGCAACCTGCACAGCCGCGTCCAGGCCTTCTTCCGCGAATGGCACGCCATCGAGCAAGAGGCGGCCTCTGATACGTTTACTGATCCCTACAGGCTGCTCCCTGTTCTGTTGGATCTGCATACTGGCATGGCGGCGGGCCTACCCGATGATGAGCTTGAACTCCAGTTTGCCACCAATACCCGCTTACTGGAGCAGGTTGCAGGCCAGCTCGTCAGTACCGTGATCGAAGCACAGGCCGACCGGCTTGAGAATGAGACCGTCCGCAGCCAGGTCCAGCGTTGGCAAACGGACCCTTTCCTCAGCGAACTGATCGACATCTACCGGCAGGATGACAAAGAGCGCCCGATCGACAGCCGTTGGATCACACTGGGAAGTCACCTGAGTCGGGAGAAGCAGGAGGTCGCCGGATGAATGATCAGCAGCACAGCATTTCAGGCGAGGCCACCCCATCATTATCCAACTCATCCAATCAGTATGATGTGGCCATCCTGGGCGGCGGGATCGCTGGCCTGACATTGGCCTTGCAACTCAAGAAGGCTCGCCCAACTATCAGCATCTTCATCGCCGAGAAGCAACCGCATCCCGTGCCGGAGGCTGCCCACAAGGTCGGGGAGTCCACCGTCGAGATTGCCGCCCATTATCTACGGGATATCCTGGGGCTGGGAGAGCATCTCAAGACGCAGCAATTGCCCAAGTTCGGCCTGCGCTTCTTCTTCAGTAGCGATGGCAATCAGGATATCACCCGGCGCGTGGAGCTTGGGCACGCGCTTCCCCCGCCGGATCGCGTCGAGACCTACCAGCTTGACCGGGGTCGCTTAGAGAATGCTCTGGGCAAGGAACTGCAACAGCAGGGTATTCCCTTCATGAATGGCTGCAAGGTCCAACAGATCGCCTTGCACCACCAGGGCCACGCTCATCGTGTGCAGGTACAGCGCGAGGGCAGCCCATGGGAGATCAGCGCTCGTTGGATAGTGGACGCCAGTGGCCGGTCGTCGCTGCTGAAACGGCAGTTGGGGCTGGCCAAAAAGGTCGACCACCATGCCAACGCCGCCTGGTTCCGTATCGGCTACCCCATCGATATCAATCAATGGTCTGCCGATCCCGATTGGCTGGCGCGCATCAGCGAGGGCGAGCGCTCGCTCTCCACCAACCATCTAATGGGTCCGGGCTACTGGGTCTGGCTGATCCCCCTGGCGTCGCGCTCGATCAGTATTGGCATCGTGACCGATGCGCATATGCATCCCTTTGAGGAGATCAACCGCTTTGAGCGGGCCATGGCCTGGTTGCATGCGCACGAGCCGCAATGCGCCGCGGTGATCGAGCAGCACCGCGATCAGGTACAGGATTTCCGCGTGATGAAGGACTATTGCTTCAGCAGCGAGCAGGTGTATTCCAGCGAGCGCTGGTGTCTCACCGGCGAAGCGGGCGTTTTCTTAGACCCCTTCTATTCACCCGGCAGCGATATGATTGCCATCAGCAACGGCCTGATCAGTGATTTGATCACCAGGGATCTGGCTGGAGAGGATATTGAGGAGCGAGCGGCAATCCATAATCGGCTGCTGCTCATCATCAACGATAACTGGCGCGTGACCTATGAGCACCAGTATCCCATCATGGGCAATGCTCAGGTGATGACCGCTAAGATCATCTGGGATACGGCCATCTACTGGGCCATCCCTGGCCTGCTCTACTACCACGACAAATTTCTGAGCTTCGGAGAAAGCCCCACCATTGCGATCAATCTCTTGCGCTTCTCGCTGCTGAGCGAGCATGTCCAGGCATTCCTGCGCGAGTGGCACGCCATTGATCAACCGGTCGTCTCCGACGCGTTTATACGATACTATGATTTCGATTTCATGGCAAGACTCCAGATTGGGTTGACAGCTCAATTGCCTGATGGCGAGCTGGAAGCCCAGCTTTCAGCCAACCTGCGCTTCGTTGAAGAGCTCGCCGGCCAGCTCGTCAGTACCGTGATCGCAGCCTACGCCTCCTCTGAGGATGAGATTATCCAGAGCCAGCTCCAACGCTGGCAAACGGACCCTTTCCTGAGTGAACTGGTCGATATCTACCGGCAGGAGGAGAAACCGATCAACGGCGGCTGGATCACGCTGGGAGGACGCCAGAGTCGGGCAAGACAGGAGGCTACTCGATGAATACCCATCGACAGGGAGAAGAGCAAGAGACGATGGCTCAAGCTTGGACCGATCAGTATGATGTGGCAATCCTGGGTGGCGGGATCGCTGGCCTGACCCTGGCCTTACAGCTCAAAAAGATCCGTCCGACCATCCGGATCCTTGTCGTCGAGAAGCAGAAGCATCCGGTGCCAGAGGCCACCCACAAGGTCGGGGAGTCTACCGTCGAGATTGCCGCCCATTACCTGCGCGATGTCCTGGGGTTGGGAGAGCATCTCAAGACGCAGCAGTTGAACAAGTTCGGCCTGCGCATGTTCTTCAGCAACAATGGCAACCAGGATATCGCCCGGCGCGTGGAGCTTGGTCACGCGACCCTCCCACCCCAGGGTGTTGGCACCTACCAGCTTGACCGAGGCCGCCTGGAGAATGCCCTGGGCAAAGAACTGCGACAGCGGGGCATTCTCTTTCTGGATGGCTGCAAGGTACAGCAGATTGTCCTGCAGCCGCAGGACGACGCTCATTGCCTGCGCCTCCAGGCTGAGGGCGGCGAGCGGGAGGTCGCCGCTCGCTGGGTGGTGGACGCCAGTGGGCGCAATACCCTCCTGCAACGCCAGCTAGGGCTGGCCAAAAAAGTGGGTCATCATGCCAACTCCGCCTGGTTCCGCGTCGGCTACCCCATCGATATCAACGATTGGTCCTCTGATCCCGCCTGGCATGCGCGCATCAGCGAAGGCGACCGTTCGCTCTCTACCAACCATCTGATGGGGCAGGGCTACTGGGTCTGGATGATCCGCCTGGCATCAGACTCCATCAGCATTGGCATTGTGACCGATGCGCATATACATCCTTTTGAGGAGATCAATCGCTTTGAGCGGGCCATGGCCTGGTTGTATGAGCACGAACCCCAATGCGCCGCGGTGATCGAGCAACACCGCGACCAGCTACAGGATTTCCGCGTGATGAAGGACTATTCCTATAGCTGCCAGCAGGTCTTTTCCAGCGAGCGCTGGTGTCTCACCGGAGAGGCTGGTATTTCCCTGGACCCGCTCTATTCGCCCGGCTCTGATCTGATCGCCATCAGCAACGGCATGATCAGCGATTTGATCACCAGGGATCTGGCTGGAGAGGATATCACGGAGCAAGCGGCGATCCATAACCAGATCTTTCTGATCTTAACCGAGTCCTGGATCGGTATCTATCAACAGCAGTATGCCCTCATGGACAATGCCCAGATCATGGCTGCCAAGGTCATGTGGGATACGGCTGTTTACTGGGCCATCCCTGGCCTGCTCTACTTCCACGACAAGCTGCGTCGTCTGGCGGAGAGTCCCGCAGTGGTGACGAATTTAGCCCGCTTCTCGCTGCTGAGCGACCGCATCCAGCCATTCTTCCGCGAATGGTACGCGATTGCGCAGCCGGACGCAGCGGATGCGTTTATCCGATACTATGACTTCGATTTCATGACGAAACTACAGATTGGCATGACAGCGGGATTGTCTGATGCAGAGCTAGAGATGCAGTTTGCAGCCAATGTCCTCTTCCTTGAGCAGCTCGCCGGTCAGCTCGTGAGTGTGGTGATCGAATCGTACGCTGATTCTGTGGATGAGGCGATTCAGCGACAGATCCAGCGCTGGCAAGCCGAGCCATTCCTCAACGAACTGGTCGCTGCCTATCGGCAGGCGGAGGCAACAAACCCGATCAATAGTCGCTGGATCACGCTGGGTCGCCAGAGTCGGCGGAGGCAGGAGGTCGCCGGATGAAAAATGTCAGCGAACGTATTGCTGCACTGCCCCCGGACAAGCAGGCCATGCTGTTGCAACGGCTGCAACAAAAGACGGATCAGCCAACGACCGGGCCACTCCTCCCTCAGGTTTCCCCTCAAGGCTGGATCGTGCGCTATCGGCAGAATGCGCGAGCGTGTATGCGTTTGTTCTGTTTCTCGTATGCGGGAGGTGGGGCATCGGTGTTCAGACAGTGGCCGGACCTCCTGCCGCAGGACGTAGAGGTCTGCGCTATTCAACTTCCTGGCCGTGAATACCGCCTCGCAGAGCCAGCCTATACCCGCCTGACTCCCCTGGTTGAGGCGCTCGCGGACGCGATTGATCCGTACTTAGATAAGCCATTTGCCTTCTTTGGCCACAGCATGGGATCTCTGGTCGGCTTCGAGTTGGCCCGACAACTGCGCAGGACACATGAGAAACACCCCGTTCGCCTCTATCTTGGAGCGTATCGGGCTCCTCATCTTCCCAACCCTAATGTCAAAATCTATCACCTACCCCTGGAGGTGTTCAAAGTGATCCTGCGTGCGGATGGCATCCCGGAAAGGATTTTACAGAATGAGGAGTTGATGCAGGCCATGCTGCCAACGCTACGAGCGGACTTTGAGCTCTGTGATACTCACATCTATAAAGAAGAAGCGCCTTTACAGTGTCCATTCTCGATCTTTGGCGGACAGGAGGATAACAGAATCAGCGCCGCTGAGCTTGCTGCCTGGCGCATACACAGCAGCGCAGAATGTAACCTGTCTCTGCTTCCTGGCTCTCATTTCTTTCTCCACGGTGCTCAGGATCTCTTGCTCGCTGCTCTTTCCCAGGACCTGGAAGCGCAACTGAACGCAATTGCGCGGACACGGGTCTGTGAATGCTAACCCATTAGCAAGATGAAAGGATAACTCTTATGCTTGATGAAAACTCTATTGCTCAAGATATCGGGAAGCCTCACCCTACGCAAGCAGATGGCCTGGAGCGAGAGCCGCTGGCCATTATTGGCATCGGCTGCCACTTCCCCGGCGGGGCCATCAGTCCGCAGACCTTCTGGGAACTTCTGTCTTCAGGAACCGACGCGACCAGAGAGATTCCAGCCGATCGCTGGGATGTGCGGAAATTTTACGATCCCGATCCCCAAAAATCTGGCAAAATGTATACCTCTCACGGTGGCTACTTAGAGCGTATCGATCAATTTGACGCTCACTTCTTTGGCATTGCTCCGCGCGAAGCCATGTGGCTCGACCCACAGCAGCGGCTCCTGCTCCAGGTCACCTGGGAGGCACTGGAGGATGCAGGGCTGCCCGCTGAAGCACTGATAGGAAGCGACACCGGCGTCTTTATGGGTGGCTTCACCCTGGATTACCAGCTCACGCAGAATTTCGGCCCGTTGAGCCGCTATGAACTGCAAGCGCATTCCGCAACCGGGATGATGATGACCATGCTTGCCAACCGCATCTCCTACGTGTTTGGCTTTCATGGGCCAAGTATGTCTATTGATACGGCCTGTTCCTCATCCCTGGTGGCCCTGCATCTCGCCTGTCAGAGTATCTGGAATGGCGAGTGTTCTCTGGCGCTGGCCGGAGGGGTCAATGCCATGATGGCCCCTGCCATGACTGTCGCTGAGTCGAAAAGCGGCTTTCTGGCCCCGGATGGGCGCAGCAAAACCTTTGATGCGGCAGCCAATGGCTACGCGCGCGGCGAAGGCGCGGGCGTTGTGCTCGTGAAACCGCTCGCTCGCGCTCAGGCCGATGGCGATCCTATCTATGCCCTGATCCGTGGCACAGCTGTGACTCAGGATGGGCATACCAATGGAATCACGGTTCCCAACCAGATAGCACAAGAAGAGGCCATGCGCGCAGCCTATCAACGCGCCGGCATCTCGCCTGAACAGGTTCAGTATGTGGAGGCCCATGGCACAGGTACTCCCGTGGGCGACCCCATCGAGGCGCGTGCCATTGGAACGGTGCTCTCGGCCAGTCGGCCTGCCAGCGAGCGCTGTATCGTCGGTTCCGTGAAAACCAACATCGGCCACCTGGAGGCGGCGGCCGGTGTGGCGGGTGTGGTGAAGGTAGCGTTGGCCTTGAAACATCGGCAGATCCCTCCCCACCTGCATTTTCACCAGCCCAGCCCTGATATTCCCTTTGATGAGCTGCAATTACGCGTTCCCACTACGCTGGAAGCATGGCCGGAGACGGATGGGCCGCGCTACGCGGGGGTCAATAGTTTCGGCTTTGGCGGCACCAATGCCCACGTGGTGTTGCAGGAAGCTCCCCCCGTCGCGGCCAGAGAGACGCACGCAGAGGAACGACCCTACCTTTTGCCTCTCTCCGCCCGTAGCGTCGAAGCTCTCCAGGCATCGGCTCAGTCCTATCGCGATTTTCTGGTCAGCGCGGACTCCCCGGCTCACCTCTATGATATCGCCTATTCAGCCGCGCTGCGCCGCAGTCATCACGACCACCGGCTGGCGCTGGTGGTCCACTCGAAGGCAGAAGCCATCGCCCACCTTGACGCCTTTCTCGCTGATGAGCCGAGGGCTGGCACCTCGACCGGCCGTGTCCCGCTGAACGCGCAACCCAAAGTCGCCTTCGTCTGTTCGGGGATGGGGCCGCAGTGGTGGGCGATGGGACGCGACCTCCTGGCACATGAGCCGGTCTTTCGCGCCAGCATCGAGCACTGTGCCGCCGAACTCCAGCGCTATACCGGCTGGTCGTTACTGGAGGCTTTCGCCGCTCCTGAAGAGGAGGCGCGTATGGAGAACGCTGAAGTTGCTGAACCAGCCAGTTTCGCCATACAGATCGCCCTGGCGGAACTCTGGCGCTCCTGGGGCGTCCAGCCCGATGCCATTGTCGGCCACAGCACCGGAGAATTTGCCGCTCACTACCTGGCGGGCTCGCTCAGCTTTGAGGATGCAGTGTGCCTGGTTTACCACCATAGTCGTTTGCTGCAGCGCATCAGCGGCAGCGGCCGCATGCTGGCCGTTGGCATGTCCTATGAAGCCATCAGTAAAGCCGAGCTGAACTCGGCTCAGCACGCCTCGATCGCCGCCGTCAACGGCCCCAATGCAGTCACTTTTGCTGGTAGCGCCGAGATTCTGGAAGAGATTGCGCAACAGTTCGAGGCCTTTCAGGTCTTCCACCGTTTCTTAGCTGTCAGTATTCCTTACCATAGTGAGTTTGTCGATCCATTGCACGACGAGTTGCTTGCCTCGCTTGCCGATCTGCATCCCCGGAGTGCCTCGCTGCCCCTCTATTCGACGGTCACGGGCACGCGCATTGATGGGCGTGGCAGTGATGCACGCTACTGGTGGCAAAACGCCCGTGCCACGGTCCTGTTCTCGTCGGCTCTCACGCAGATGATTCAAGATGGCTATACTGTCTTTCTTGAACTGAGTCCGCATCCCGTGCTGGTCGGCTCGATCAGCGAGTTGCTCGCCGAACAGGAACAGGCAGGAACCATGCTGCCATCGCTACGGCGCAAGGAAGAAGACCGCGCGGCCATGCTGGGTTCGCTGGGTTCGTTCTATGCCCTGGGCTATCCTGTGGCCTGGCAGACGCTCTATAAGCACGCGGGCAACTTCATCCGCCTGCCAGCCTATCCCTGGCAGTTCAAAACCTACTGGACAGAGTCGGCCGAGTCGCGCGAGGATCGCCTCTTCTTCCCGGTGCATCCGCTACTGGGGCAACGCATACGCGCGGCTCATCCTTCGTGGGAACTTGAGGTCAACCTGCACTTGCTGCCCTACCTCGCCGATCATCGCATTCAGGAGAAGGTGCTGCTTCCTGGGGCGGCTTTCGCGGAAATGGCCCTGGCCGCGGCTCGCGAGGTCTTTGGAGAGGGAGACTACCTGGTAGAAGAACTGACATTTCACAAGGCCCTCTTCCTCACCGAAGCAGCTGACCCCAGGCTGCACACCGTCCTCCATCCGAAACAGGCCACCGTTGAAATATACAGCTATATCCCCAGCGGGGAAGTCCACTGGACCTTGCATGCCAGCGCCCGGCTGCGCGAACTTCAGCCCAACGAGACGGCCACCCGCCTTGACCTTGACGCCATCACGCGTCGTTGCGTCGCCGAAACGTCCAGGGAGGAGTTTTACCAGCACTCCCAGCAGATGGGCTTCCAGTATGGCCCGGCCTTTCAGACGATCCAGCACGTTGATACCGGCGAGGGGATCGCTCTCGGTCAACTGCATATTCCTGCCGCATTAGAGGCGGATCTTGATGCCTACTCCTTCCATCCCGCGCTGATTGACGCCGCGTTCCAGGTGCTGCTAACTGCCGCCCGGTCGGTGGAGACGACGAATCCTCAGCAGATGACGCCGCCGTATCTGCCCGTGAGTGTGGACCGCATTCGCATCCTGGGTCGTCCAGACAGCCAGATGTTCGCGTCTGCCCAGATTCTCAAGGCAGACGACCGCCTCGTGGTGGGTTCTATTCAGGTGGTTGACGCAGAGGGGAACCTGCTGGCTGAGATAGAGGGGTTCCGCGCTCAGTCCCTGGAAGCTTCCATGAGCCTGACACCAGAGCGTCTTGATAAGGGGCTTTACGAACTGGAGTGGCAGCCTCAAGAACGCTCAGAGGAGGCAAATAATATAAATAATGTGGACGAGACAGAGGAGGCAGGGGAGAGCGAGGCCGAGGACACCACTCAGCAGGGGGGCTGGCTCATCTTTACTGATCACAGCGGTGTCGGAGAGGCACTGACCAGGCAACTGGAAGCACAGGGAGAGCCCTACGTGACCATCTCGCGCATAGATGCGCCCGAGCTGATCAGGCAGGGAGGGCATTATGCGCTCAACCCCACGCGGCCAGAACACTTCCAACATCTGTTTGCCGCGCTCACTGATCAGGTGCCGTTCTCCAGGGTCGTGTATCTGTGGAGCCTGGATTCCACGTTTAGCGAAACAGCACCCCTGGCGGCCCTGGAGCAGGAGCAGGCCACAGGCTCTCTGGCGATTGTGTACCTGATCCAGGCGCTGTCGCAAAGTGGCTGGCCGCAGCTGCCTCGCATCTGGCTGGTGACCCGACGTGCGCAGGCCGTAGACGCGAAACCTGGGCCAGTCGCGGTCGAGCAAGCCCCCATCTGGGGCCTGGGGCGAGTCATCGGCCATCAAGAGTTCGCGAGCATCTGGGGTGGTCTGGTCGACCTGGACACGGCTCCTGCCGAGGAGCAGGCCGCCCTGCTGCTGGGTGAAATACAGCACGCCAGCGGCGAAGACCAGATCGCCTTCCGCGACGGCCAGCGTTACGTCGTTCGCCTGGTACCCAGTCAGCATCTCACGCCGGCGTTGCCCGCTTCGTTCCGCCCCGATGGAAGTTACCTGATTACCGGCGGGCTGGGAACATTGGGGCTACTGGTTGCCCGCTGGATGGCCACGCAGGGAGCCAGGCGACTGATTCTTATGGGACGTACCCGGTTGCCACTACGCTCAACCTGGCAGCGATTGGAAGTGGATCATCCACAAAAAGCTCTGGTCCAGGCCATTCAAGAGCTGGAAAGACTGGGCGCGACCATTCACCTGGCCGCGGTTGATGCGGCGGATGAAGAACAGCTTGCCACCTTCCTGGCGGAGTATGAGCGCGAGGGGTGGCCTCCCATCAGGGGAGTCATTCACACAGCCGGCGTCGTGCAAGACGAGCTGCTGCTGCGCATGACAACAGAGACCTTCCAGCGCGTCCTGCGCCCCAAGGTGAGCGGCGGTTGGCTCCTGCATCGCCTGCTGAAAGATTACCCGCTGGATTTCTTCATCCTGTTCTCTTCCACGGGGTCGGTGATCGCTTCCCTGGGGCAAGGCAATTACGCAGCGGGGAACGCATTTCTGGACGCGCTGGCCCACCATCGACGTTCCCTGGGGCTTTCTGCTCTCAGTATTGGCTGGGGTCCCTGGTCGGTGGGGATGGTGGAGCAGCTCAAGCTGGAACAGTTCTATACCCAACGCGGCATCGAGTTGATTACGCCAGAGGCCGGTATGCAGATTCTCGGCCGTGTGCTGGGTCAGCGGCCCGCCCACCTGACGGCAATTACCGCTAATTGGGCGCTCGCTCGCGAGACAGCACCGGTGGGAGTGCTGCCGCCGATGTTTGCTCTACTGGGAGAACAGGCAGGGGATGGAGCAGCCGACGCCAACCACGACGATGGCGCGTTCTTGCAGCAGTTGAGCGAGACGCCGACCGCCGAGCGCCATCCGCTGGTAGTATCCTACCTGCAAGAGCTGGTGGGGCGTGTCCTGCAGCTGGACGCGGCGCAGTTTGGCAGTCAAGAATCGCTGACCAGCCTGGGCCTGGACTCGATGATGGCCATTGAGATCAAGCACCGCATTGATGCCAGCCTGAAGGTAGATGTCTCCGTGCTCGAATTGTTGCAAGAGATTACGATCGTGCAGCTGGCCACTCGTATTCTCGCCTCGCTCCAGCCTGGTGCAGCATCCACACCCGCCGAGGCCGCGCCGTCAATCACGGAAATCCAGCACTTGATTGATCAGGCGGATAGCGCGGATCTGGAGAAGTTGCTCGCCGAACTGGAGCAAACGTCGGGGAGCGATGAGCTGGAAAGTCTGCTCGCTGAACTGGAGCAAACGTTGGACAACGAAGCAGCAGTGTAAGGAGGTACAACCGTGGCCTTTTCTCTCGGAACACTCGCCCGCTCCCTTATCGGGGTGTCACATCAGGAAGCGACCTCCTTTAGTGAGGGAAACAGCAAGACATGGCACCATCTGGAAGCCGCCGTCCTCACGGCGGTAGAAGGCTACCACGCCACACTCGATAGTAGCAAGTTTGAGCGGCTCATCCCGCGACTGGAGGCGATTGAACCCAGCATGCGCGGCTTTGCCTATGAGGGGGCGGCTATGGGGCTTACGGGGATGGATTGCTTTTTGCCCTGGAAGAAGCGCCTCCAGGCTTACATAGCCGGGCCTGGGTCGGCTCACATTTATATGGTACATATAGGGGCCGGCGAGGCCCTGGCCAGGCTGCGCAGAAAGCCCGAACCGTTTATCGCGCGCCTGGAGGATCGCGTGCTGTGCTGGTTGGTGATGGATGGCTATGGCTTCCATGAAGGCTTCTTTTCTCGACATCGCTATGTCGACGAACAGATAGTTCCGGCGCATCTTTCCAGCTACGCTCGTCGCATTTTTGACCAGGGGGTGGGGCGCAGCCTCTGGTTCTCAACCGGTGCGAATGTGGACCGCATTGCTGCGACTATTGCCACGTTTCCGCAAGCCAGGCAGGCCGATCTGTGGGTTGGGGTAGGGGTAGCCTGCACCTATGTCGGTGGGGTAGACTTCGCGGCTATTGAGGCCTTACAGAGAGCAGCTGGCCGATATGAACCACAAATGGTCATGGGAGCGGCCTTTGTGGCGAAGGGACGCCAGCGAGCTGGCAACCCGGTGCTCCATACTGATCTGGCATGTGAGGTCTTATGCGGTATCTCCAGCGAGGCGGCGGCTCACATCCTTGATGTCGCCTTTGAGAGCCTCCCTATCGACGGTGTGGAACCGGCGTATGAGATTTTACAGCAGCGACTTTTGGCACAATTTGCTGCACCAGCAGAGAGTGCGTACCGGCGAAAGGAGGCAAAGCGGTGACCTTTTTAGGAAAGATCCTCAAGCCATTGTTTGAAGTTTCACCGAAGGATGTTCCCACATTTACTGAGGACAACCGGACAACGCAGCGTTTAAAAAAGGTTGTCTTCACGGTTACCGAATGCTGCCATATAACATTCGTAAATAGCCGGTTTGAGGTGCTCGTGCCTCGCCTGGATGCGTACGAGGATGAATTGCGCGGCTTTGCCTATGAAGGTGCCGGGACGGGACTGGCAGCTCTGGATTGCTTTCTGCCCTGGAAGAATCGTACTAGAGCCTTCATCAATGGACCCGGATCCCATTACCTGTACGCGGTGCTGCTAGGCGCGGGCATGGGTCTGGCCAGAATCAAGAGGCGGCCCGAACCGTTTATCGCGCGCCTGGACAATGCGTTTAGTTGGGTCGTGATGGATGGATATGGTTTCCACGAAGGCTTCTTCGCCTGGCGGCGTACGGTCGGGGAGCAAGTGGTCCCGGCATATCTTTCCAGCTACGCTCGCCGCGTCTTTGACCAGGGGTTGGGTCGCAGCATCTGGTTCTCCGCCGGTGCCAATGTCGATCGTGTGGTTGCCACGATTGCCTCCTTTCCATCAGAGAGACAGGTTGATCTGTGGGGTGGGGTGGGCCTGGCCTGTGGCTATACCGGAGGGGTGGAACGCGCAACAGTCGAGACCCTGCGTAGCGCCGTGGGCACCCACCGCTCTCAACTGGCCTTGGGAGTAGTCATCGCGGCGAGGGCGCGCCAGCACGTCAGCAACCCGGTGCCGCATAACGAGATGGCCTGCGAGGTCCTGTGTGGTCTTTCGAGCGAGGAAGCGGCCCGTCTGGCGAACGCCGCTTTGCAGAATCTTCCCACAGACGGCGTAGAACCAGCGTATGAGATCTGGCGACAGCGCATTAAAGCGCAGCTTGCGCTGCGCACAGAGAGTGTCTATCAGCACAAGGAGGTATAGTCATGAGCTTTTCATTAGGACAACTGCGAAAGTCCATTCTGGGGTCCGTATCTCAGAATATTACCGCTCTTAGTCAAGGTGACAGCGAAACAACACATCATCTGGGGAAAATCGTCAGCATCGTTGTACAAGGTTTTCACACAGCGCTCGAAGATAGCCGCTTTGAGGTGCTTGTGCCTCGCCTGAACGCGATTGAGCCCGAATTTCGCGGCTTTGGCTATGAAGGCGCTGGCATGGGACTGCTGGTGCTCGATAGCGTTTTTCCCTGGAAAAAGCGTCTCCGGGCTTTCCTGGCCGGACCAGGAACACCTTACATTTACCCGATATACGTGGGCGTGGGGCTGGCCCTGGCTAAGATTGGGAAGCAGCCCGAACAGTATCTTTCACAACTGGACCCTGTGGTCGGCTGGTTTCTGATAGATGGCTATGCCTTTCGCTGGGCGATCCTTTCGCTGGGTCAACCTATCCAGGAGCAACCGATCCCAGAACATCTTTCCAGTTCCGCTGGCCACCTCTTTGATCAGGGGTTTGGACGCGGCATCTGGTTCACTACTGGCGCAAGTATTGATCGTATCGCCGCAACCGTTGCAGCCTTTTCGCCAACCAGACAGGCTGATCTGTGGAGTGGTGTAGGATTTGCCTGCGCCTATGCAGGAGGTGTGGACCGCATTACTATCGAGACCCTACGGAAAGAGGCAAACTTGTATAGACCTCAACTGGCGCGAGGAGCGGCAGTTGCAGCGAAGGCACGCCAGCGATCTGGTAACCTGGCGCCTCATACGAATCTGGCATGTGAGGTCCTGTGTGGCCTCTCGAGCGAGATGGCGGCTCAAGTAACTGACGTCGCGCTGCAGAATATCCCAGTTGATGGTGTAGAACCAGCGTATGAGATCTGGCGGAAGCGAATTGAGGCGCAATTTGCTGTGCTGGCAGAGAGTGAAATATGTAGCGAGCCTCGTTTCGCGTAAGACAAGGAGTAATGGAGTGTCAAATACAGAACTGGCAATACTCTTCTTCCTTCAATTAGCGGTCATTTTGGGCGTATGCCGAATGGTTGGCTTTTTGGCCAAAAAGATTGGGCAACCTCAAGTCGT
>WNFH01000510.1_pt1 | contig 24733 bp, 21 predicted proteins | sample 5400411 | NCBI WGS metagenome assembly WNFH01 (sample SAMN13153347, study PRJNA577476) | soil metagenome | isolation source: 200 cm saprolite under Douglas fir tree site 2 hole 3 | place: USA:California | collected 2015-04-18 | reverse complement strand
GAATGGGTTAACTTTCTCGCGAGCTTTGGCGCCATCGTTCTCACTTTCCTTGCCGGCGCGGAGCTGGAGAGCCAGACATTAAAGAGGTTCTGGAAGGAAAGCCTGGTCTTGGGTGTACTGAGTTTCCTCGCTCCCTTTGGTTTAAGCTGGCTTGCAGCGCAATTTCTTCTTGGCTGGGAACAAAGTGCCGCTCAGATTGCGGGATTGGCCATGTCGACAACATCCGTTGCGGTCGTTTACGCCGTCATGTTGGAGAGCGGCCTCAACGAGAAACCCATTGGGAAGCTTATTCTTGCCGCCTGCTTCGTAACCGATCTTGGAACAGTTATCGCTCTTGGATTGCTTTTCACGAGTTTTGGGCTGCAGTTTTGGATCTTTATTGGGATTACAATCATTGTGCTCTTCTTGTTGCCCAAATTCACCCGCTTATATCTGATCAGAGTCAATGCCCACTCGAGCGAGCCCGAGGTCAAATATGTCTATCTCGTCCTCATGCTACTTGCATACGTGGCTGTTAGTGGAGGCAGCGAAGGAGTGCTGCCCGCGTACCTTGTCGGTATGGTTCTCGCCGACACCTTTCTTGCAAACAAGGAGCTGATCAGACGCATGAGAGCCACAACTTTTGCCTTGCTGACGCCCTTTTACTTTTTGAAGGCGGGAAGCCTTGTCGACTTAAAGGCTGTGTTGGCAAGCATTGGACTCGTCGTTCTCTTCTTTTTCTCCAAGACCGTGGCCAAATTTCTTGGCCTTTATCCTGCTGGAGCGGCGTTCGGATTTGCCAGAAGAGTCAACCTTTACACGAATCTGATGATGTCTACCGGACTTACTTTTGGAACGATCTCCGCCCTTTACGGTCTGACGCACGGGATCATCAACAAAGATCAGTATTCCATTCTCGTTGTCGTGGTGATTCTAACGGCTATTATCCCGACACTGACAGCTCAGGCTTTCTTTGAGCCCAAAGGTCGGGAGCGTGAGGTGCTATTCCAAGCGAAGGGACGGGAAAAAGATGTTTAAGAAAATCCTGTTGGCTTACGATGGCTCGGACGGCGCGAGGCTCGCTCTCGAAAAGGTCTCTGAGATTGCCAAGGTTGCTGATGCAGAACTTCACCTTCTGGCGGTTGGAAGGATTCCAGAATACGCAGAGACGGTGAGTGAAACGGAAGAGGCAAGGGAGCAAGCCAGTACCTACTATTCGAAGATCATGGAAAACGCCGCTGATCACCTGAAGCAGCGAGGTTTGTCCGCAAAGGTCCAAATAGATTTCGGGAAGCCCGCCGATGTGATTCTAAGAATTGCCGAGGATTTGGGGGTTGATCTCGTTGTATTGGGAACAAAGCCTCATTCCGCCATGAGGAGAAAGTTTCTGGGGGCTACGGTGGACAAAGTTATCGACCATGCCCACTGCTCCGTATTAGTTGTTAGACAGTAGAGGATATCCGGATCAAGACCGTTGGAACGAGAAGCAACCGATGGAACGTCACGGACAAGGCGCTCGTGGCAAGAAAGATGCGACGAAAATCTTGCTCGTCCGCTTAACAATCTCCACGACATCTTTAGCGTTTAACGGTCTCTGGATCGGCGTTGACAAACTGACACCTTGTCGGTAGCATCAATTACAGGTGATGGGGTTCACCTCTTAACCATCCCGGGTTTATTCGGACCGGGATTGATAACCCCTACCGGGTTGTGGTGCGGTAGGGGTTTTTTGTTTTGGAACAAAAGCCCTCGGCCTTACAGCCCGGGGCTTTTGTTATTTGCAGGGAAAGATATGGCTGATCGGGAGGAAAAGAAGGTGGCGGCTCTCGATGACATTCTCACTCGCGCCCTCGCGCACCGGTGGTGTCCGATCTGCCTGATCCTTGAACAGAAGACTCGTGACCTTCTCTGTCGGCTTCAGTACGATGCTGTCCACGACAATGAGGTCAAAGAGTTTGTAATCACATCTGGAGGATACTGCCACTTTCACTTCTGGTATCTGGACAAGCTCACAAGCCCCACGACCAACGCGCAGCTTTTGGAGAAGCTTCTGGAAAAAATCAGGACCAACTTTCCGGATTATCAAAATACAGCCCAGAGAGACCCGGGTCGTCTCGTGCCTGATGTCCATTGCCCTGTGTGTTCATCCTGTCGCACATGGGAAGAAGAGTTTCTCGCTCTTTTCGGCGCCAAAATCGCTCAAACGGATTTTCAGGCACTCTATTACGATTCCCGAGGCTTGTGTTTGCCCCACCTCGTACAGGTACTTCGCCTCATCTCGGATGCAAAGCTGATAACTTCCCTTATGGCTGCTGGTGCCCGTCAACTCGAACTACTTATCCAAGAACTTCGGCTCCAGATTACCAAGTGGCGCAATAAGGACCGCAGTCCAGGTGACGAACAGGACTCGACCTACCGCGCGATTGAGAAGCTTGTGGGAGGAAGCAACTATCGAACCGGATAGACGCCTTCAACGCAGAAAGGAGAAGGAAAATGGACAGGCAAGAGGAGATCGATGTGCGGTGCACCAGTTGCTGGGAGGGATTTAATTGGCGCGAGTCCCAGCGGGGAGAGCGAGTCGGTCAATGTCCTCGTTGCGGCAGAAAGGGCGAGATTACCGAGGGGGGCTTCTTGGTATTTGCGCCACAGGGAGAGATTTGATCCGAGAATCGGGTAGGCATACAGGTTCTTATGATTCGACGAAGACAAGGCGGACCCGAATTCTGGAAACCAGAGGCCATCGCTAGACTTAAGGAGCGAGGCTGTCCGGTTTGCGCGCACCTCATCCAACAGCTGCCGAGCCATTTCTTCTGGTTCATAAACGAGCAGTATTACGAACAAAACGTCGTCGCGACATTACAAGACTCTTATGGGCTCTGCCCCATCCATACGCGCCATTTTCTCCAAACCGGCTCGAACTCGGTCATCACAACTGTCCTCTCCTATGTAATAGACTATGTGCTGGTTCGACTCCGAGAGGCACAATCTCTTCTCAGCCGATCGTTTCCTCAGGAAAAGCGGCGCGAACTCTGCCGCGAAGCCTTTGAAATTCTTCGTTCAAAAGGCTGGTGTCACACCTGTGAGGGTATGAAGTGGTGGAACGACCACGTTATCTATACCCTCCTCAGAGCCCTCGCTGATCCTGAAGTTAAGATGCTCTACCAAAGATCCGTGGGCTTCTGCTTGCCGCATTTTCGTCAAGCCAGTCATATCGCAGCAGAGTGGGGAGATCTTTCCTTTTTCAACGAGCAAATGCGTCAACGGTTAAAGACCCTAATGGATTCTAACGGCTCGCCCCTTGTTCTCTTTGAGCAGATTGCTGGCTTGGATAAGAATCGTTCACTGCGTAGAAAGGAAGCAGTGCATAAGACATCGAATTTCCCTCCCCATGAGAAAGAACAGATCACTGTGTTGTCCAATCAGGAATGGAGCGCAGATGCCGCGTCATGGTCGCCAACATTTGATCGAATTTGTGCTGCGCTTGCCGAGCCGGGATGCCCTGTTTGCATTGCCTGCGAGCGCGGCTTGAAAGACTACTACCGGTGGTTGGGAATGGAAATGGAGAAAGTCGCTTCTCCGTCGGTTCACTGGGATCCTTCGTGGGAAGTATGCTCCTCCCACCTCTGGGAGTTCTGCGTGTCCGGATACGAGCGCGCCGCGACTTTGATAGGTCAACACACACTCTTGGAGTGGCTCGGGAGACTTGACGATCTCGCAGCGCGGCTGGACAGGCAGCCATCCGACCGACTACTGGACCGTATGGGTCAGCTTCCTATGCTTTTGGGGAACCACTTTAGAGGCGGGGGATGGCGACCCTTAAGACAGATCCGCCACTTTTCGGAGGCGGCAGCGGAAGTCCTCGAATCCCCTCGTCGTAAGCTGGATCGATTTCGCGCTGTCGCATTACGAGAACACTACTGCCAAGCATGTCGTCATATTCAAACTACAACTCACAGGACCCTCGATCTTATTCTAAGGGTTGTAGAAGATTCCGTTGGCAGACAAACCTATCAGCAGTCTTGGGGCCTATGTCTCCGTCACTCTGTCGAAGCAGCTCGTCTTGCGGATAACCCGAAGGCCTTGTCTGAGATAGTTGCAGTGCAGATTGGCCGTCTTCGGATTTTGGAATGGGAGCTGCACGAGTTCTCGCGCAAGCACAACTGGTCCGTCCGGTATGAACCCGGGGGGCCGGAGAGCAGCGCCTGGCAAAGAGCCGCTTATCAGCTTTGCGGATCGATCCTATGAAAGAAGCGATGGGTGGAGAAGATAGAATTCTCATAGGCAGAGAAACAGAATGCGCCCTGGTTAGCGAGTTGATGAGCCAGAAGAAAAACATCGTCATCTTCGGGGAAGAGGGAGTTGGAAAGAGCATCATTATGACTCACGTCCTCAGAGAGAAGAACCCAAAGAATTTTCTTTATTCGAGAGAAAGCAAAAGCCTAAAGGGAACGCTGATTCACTCGATCTCATTTCATGCCGAATCAAAAGGCTACCTGCAAAAGAAGAACATTCTGACTTTGAAGAAAATGTTTTATGTTCTTTTGGAGGAAAATCCGGAATACGTGATCTTGGATCAAGTCGGCTGGGTCGAGCCCAGGTATTATTCTTTCCTTGCCTATCTCATGGAGAGAGAAATTCCCCTGATCCTATTGGCCCAAGGCATCGACAAAGAGAAAGTCGGTCACCTCTGGCTGGCTTTGTATAATTTTGAGAAAGTCGAAATAACCAATCTCGACAGATCAAAAGTGGAGGAGTTGATAAAGCACTACATCACGTATTTTGATTTCAAAATCCCCCAGCCTGCGAAACTCTGCGAAGAGGTGTTTCATATATCGAAAGGCAATCCACAGATAATCAAACAGCTCTGTGGGCTTGCCACAGACAAGAAGTATCAAAGCAAAGGATATCTAGATGTTAAGCTCATGGATTTAGACCGGAAGATCCAAGCCGCAATCCATTGATGGGTCCACGTTCCTGGGCAACACGCGTAGCTTGAGTCGTTGACTCGAATACGCCTATCGTCTAGGATCGTAGATATTTTGGAGGCGATGGGGTTCGCCGATTAAACCGTCCGCCTGTGGCGGACTGATAACCCCTACTCGGGAGTCTCTTGGGTAGGGGTTTTTTATTTTATGGCTAAGGTCTTCTTTAAAAACGTGAGATATCGAGCCTATTTTGAGTTTTTGGACTCATTTCGTAATCATCGATGCTCCCTGTGCGGGTTAATAACGGGAAAGGAACAAGAGGCAGTGGCAGGACTGATCAGCCGTGTTCACCAGGCGGAACGGATCGGGGCCCTTGTAGCGAAGCTGTGTGCTTTCCATAGAGCCAAAATTAGAGAACTTTTGCGCGATGGTCCTCAAGCGATGGGTGTCTTAAAAGCGATCTTGACAGAAAAGTGCAGGGAACTCGCCAACGTTTCCCCGGGATCGAGTTCGCTATGGAGATGGAGGCTTCGGAAAAGATCCGGAACTGCTAAATGTTCGTTGTGTCAGGAGGTCCAATCTCAAGAGTGGTTCTATTGTCGGGCACTGGTTGATTTCTTGGATGAGATGGATTTCTGGAAGCGTTTTCAGATGGCCCTACCGTTGTGTCTGGACCACCTCAGGAAGTGTCTGGTGGTGGGAAATGCCGAGAAGGGCCTTTCCAGGCTGCGTCAAGATGAGAGGGCGAAGCTTAGCGCTCTTCTGGACGAATTAATTCGCTTCGAGGCCACTGGAATGGATGGGGATAGCAAAGCGAGGACCTTAGAGTGGCTGGTGGATTCAAAAAAAGAAAAGATTCCAGATCCTCCGCATACGGGCATCGCTGATCAGGATGAACTACTTCACCTCGGCGCCGAGAATTCCCAGCCAAGCAATGAGAAAGTTCCGCATCCGGAGGAATTGCTGTTTGAGAATGAAAAGCTGAAGAGAAAGATCGAGGATCTTACGCGTCTCTTCAGCGAAACGGAAAGCCGCGCGGCTTCTCTTCATTACCGGGTGGCCGAGTTGACCGAGACCAACAATAGGTTGGAGATGGCCCATACCGGTGCCAATGTCCTCGCAAGTGGGCTGGAGAATGTGGTGAAGCAACTAAGGGAGGAGATTAAGAAACTGAAAGCAGCAAAGCCAGCTCATCCGGCGAAGCCTACATCTTGATTCGAGGATGACTCTTCAGTGTTAGTAAGAGGGGATGGGAAATGGGAAAGATCAGAAACGTGATCGCACGTGAGGTCCTCGACTCCAGAGGGATGCCCACCGTGCAGGCAGACGTGAGATTGGACAGTGGATTGGTGGGTCGGGCCACGGCGCCTGCGGGAGCCTCCAAAGGCAAACGAGAGGCCCTGGAACTTAGAGACAGCAATGTTAGCCGTTACCTCGGCATGGGTGTATTGGATGCCGTGCGTAATATCCGGGAAGAGATCGCTCCCGCGCTCGCAGGCAAAGACCCTACTCAACAGGGGAAGATTGATCACGCGCTTCTTGAGCTTGACGGTACCGGGAACAAGGGGCGTCTGGGCGCCAATTCCATAGTGGCGGTCTCGATGGCGGTGGCCCGGGCTGGCGCTCTAGCGGAGGAACTTCCGCTTTACCGCTACCTGGGAGATAAAACCTCGACGCTTCTCCCTGTCCCTCTAATGAACGTCATCAACGGGGGAAGGCATGCGGAGAATAGTCTAGCCATGCAGGAGTTTATGATTGTGCCCCGGGGCGCCACCTCGTTTTCTCAGGCTTTGCGAATGGCGAGTGAAACGTTTCAACACCTCAAGGGTCTTTTGAAACAGCGTGACTATGCGACAAGCGTGGGGGATGAAGGGGGTTTCGCGCCTAATGTGCGATCGAGCGAAGAGGCGATGGACCTTATCGTGGAGGGCATTGAGAAGGCGGGCTATAGGCCTGGAGAGGAGATTGCGCTTGCGCTCGATCCAGCAGCCAGTGAGTTCTACAGAGATGGAAAGTATCATCTTGATAAATCGAGCGGCCTGCAGAAAACCAGCGACGAAATGGTAAAGCTCTACTCTCAGTGGGCCAAAAAATATCCCATAGTCTCCATCGAGGATGGTCTGGCCGAGGACGACTGGGATGGTTGGGAAACGCTGACGCGGCTGATTGGAAAGAAGATACAGGTTGTGGGCGATGATATTTTCGTGACCGACCCTGAGATAATCCGAAAAGGAATCAAGAAAGGAATCGGCAACGCTGTTTTGATCAAGCTGAATCAGATCGGAACTGTGACTGAAACCCTGGAGGCGATACGAGTCGCCCGTAAGGGAAACTATCGGGTGGTGATTTCTCACCGCTCGGGGGAGACCGAGGATTCTTTTATTGCCGATCTGGCCGTTGCCGTGAACGCAGGTCAAATCAAAGCTGGCTCTCTCTGCCGTTCCGAGCGAATAGTCAAGTATAACCGATTGCTTGAAATCGAGGAGGAATTGGGAACCAGGGGCCGATTTGACTCTCCATTTTAGGGCCTATTTCTTTCTTTTAAGATTGCGAAGTGACGATGGATAAGACTCTAAGCCAGGTGACTGACCGACGGAGCACAGACCAAGCCGATAACTCTTTTGGTTCTGCCAGACTCGTGGCTGTCCTTGACTACCTATGCAAATCGCTCGAGGAAGCAGGCGAGGAGTTTTCCGGCAATCGCGATCGAGTCCAGGAGCTTAAAGCACGCCTCGTTGAAGGGAGATTTCACCTGGCTGTCCTGGGCCAGTTCAAGCGCGGGAAGAGCACGCTGCTCAATGCTCTTCTTGGCGAGCCGTTGCTTCCTACCTCTGTTGTGCCGCTAACGTCCATCCCAACCTATCTGCGTGCCGGACCTAAAACCGCTGTTCGGGTCTCTTTCCTGGACGGTAAAAATAAAGAATTCTCTATCTTAACCTGCGGACAGGCTGCGGACATCCTCGCTCAGTATGTGACAGAGGAGCGCAACCCAGCGAACAAACTAAGCGTTGCCTGGGTGGAGGTGGAGCATCCGTCTCCCGTTCTTGCTCGGGGAGTCGTGATGATCGACACACCGGGGATCGGCTCTACCTTCCGTCATAACACAGAGGCGACCCTGAATTTTCTCCCGCAGTGTGATGTGGCCCTCTTCGTCGTGTCGGCCGACCCGCCGATAACAGAGGTCGAGGTCGAGTTTCTAAAGGCCGTGCGCGAAAAAGTCGTCCGCCTTTTCTTCGTTATGAACAAGATCGATTACCTGACAGATGATGAGCGAATCCGGGCGATAGATTTTTTCACGAGAGTGATCCGGGAGCGGGTGGGTTTCAATGGCAGCGCGCCGATTTTCATCATTTCTGCGCGCCAGGGCCTTGAGGCCAAACTAGAGGGAAACGAACAGCTTTGGCAAACGAGCGGCCTCGAGCGGGTGCAGGCCCAGCTGCTCGATTTCTTGGCCCGCGACAAAGCGCAGGCTCTGCAGGTGGCTGTGGCACGCAAGGCGCTAGACATCTTAGCTGACGCGCTCATGCGCATTCGTCTTCAGCGCAGCTCCCTTAAAATGCCGCTTGACGAGCTTGAGAGGCGCATTCAAATCTTTGAACAGATGATCAGAGAGATCGAACAGGAGAGAATTAAAAACGAAGATTTACTAGCGGGTGACCGGAAACGTGCTCTGAAATTTTTGGAGGATGAGGCAGAGGATTTAAGACAGAAGGCGCGACGTCAGCTGGAGCATTTATTGGATAAAGTTATTCAAGAAGAGGGAGATCCTAGTACGATGGAGGTCAGGGCACGAAATCGTCTTGCGGAAGAGATACTCGAATTTTTTGAGAGCGAACTTGGGTCCGTCGCCCACGTCGTGGAGGGACATATTGAGGAGAGTCTGCGGCCCTACCAGGATCGCTTGGAAACGCTCATCGAAACCATTCGCCGCACGGCGGCGGAGCTTTTCGACATCCCTTACTATCCATTAGTTGGCTCACGGGTTTTCCAACGCACCCACGAGCCCTACTGGGTCACTCATAATTGGGACACCGCGATAGGCGCCCTTCCGAAGGGATTTTTCGACAGATTCCTTCCTGCTCGTGTCCGTCAGAGAAAAATCAAGAAACGGCTCTTAAAGGATGCCCAGGAGCTTGTAACGTGCAATGTGGAAAATATCCGTTGGGCAACGGTCCAGAACCTAAATGAGACGTTTCTCCGATTTGCTTCAGACCTCGACGAGCGGCTGCGAGAGACCATGGAAGCTTCACGAGGAGCTATAAGGGCGGCGCATTTACGGCGCAAAGAGAGAGCAGAAACTGTGGGACCGGAGCGCCAACGCCTTCGCCACATTGAGAACGCGTTGACGACTGTGGAAGAGGATCTCACTCCCTTTACGAAATCGGTAGCTTGAGAATGGCTGCAACGGATATTGCGAAAACATCTGCGCTGAAGTTCGTCGTTTTAATCGGCATCGTAAGTCTTTTTGCCGACATGACCTACGAAGGCGCCCGCAGCATCACCGGGCCCTATCTTGCAGTTCTGGGGGCTAGGAGCCTGTCCGAGTAATGTCTTTCGTCAAAACTCGACCTCTTAGAATGCCCCAGGATCGATGAACGGCGGTTCGGGAATGGTTTTCCTACCCCCTAAACCGGCGATTTTTGGATTACTCGGACACACTCCTAGCGGGACAGTCGTGGGAATTGTTGCCGGTTTTGGGGAGTTGGTCGGTTATGGTTTACGGCTTGTCTCAGGCTATATCAGTGACCGTACCGGGGGATACTGGCGGATTACGCTATTCGGTTATGTCGTGAACATGCTTTCCGTGCCTCTCTTGGCGTTAACAGGACGTTGGGAAACCGCTGCACTTCTTATCATTCTGGAAAGAGTAGGGAAGGCGATTCGCAATCCTCCCCGCGATGCCATGCTTTCTCACGCTACGGGAGAAATAGGACATGGCTGGGGCTTTGGGATTCACGAGGCGCTGGACCAAATAGGCGCCGTGATTGGCCCCCTCATTATAACTTCGGTCCTATATTTTAATGGAAGTTACCAGAGAGGCTTTGCTGTTCTTCTTGCCCCGGCCCTTTTAGCTCTTTCGGTGCTCCTCGTAGCCCGACGACTCTACCCCCGTCCCCGCGACCTGGAAAAGATTGCACCTAACTTGGAGACGGAAGGATTTTCACGAAGGTACTGGCTCTATCTCGGAGCCGCAGCCCTGATCGCAGCGGGCTATGTGGATTTTCCTCTGATTGCTTACCATTTTGAGAAGAGCTCGCTCGCCCCGACAGCTAGTTGGATTCCTATCTTTTACGCCTTGGCCATGGGTACGGATGCTCTTGCGGCCCTCATATTCGGCCACCTGTTCGACCGTATAGGTCTTCCTCTGCTGATTATCATCTCCTTCGTTTGCGCCTTCTTTCCGCCTCTGGTCTTCCTGGGAGGTTTTTATTTCGCTCTTTTAGGAATGGCCTTATGGGGCGTGGGTATGGGAGCGCAGGAGTCGATCATGAGAGCTGTTATTGCAGGGATGATTCCCGCCCAGAGACGCGCCGCCGCCTACGGGATTTTCAACGCAGGCTTTGGATTGTTTTGGTTTTTGGGGAGTGCATTCATGGGCGTTCTTTACGATATCTCGATTCCGTTTCTGACTCTATTTTCAGTGCTGACCCAACTGGGTTCAATCCCGCTACTCCTTCTAATCAAAAAAGAGCGGAAATGAGTGAAAGCTTCTCTTACTTCGAACTCCTGGACGAACTCAAGGAACCCGGCTGTCCTGTCTGTGCCCTTGTTATCAAGGATAGCCAGAGGTATCTCGACCATCTGCTTTATGAATCGGTGCTGGATGGTCCAATAAGATTGAGACTCATGGACTCGTATGGCTTCTGCAATTGGCATGCCTGGCAAATCCCTACCCTTCGCCCTATCTGCTCACCGGCTACGGGCTTCTCGATCTTTGCCTCTGATCTATTGCGGAAATTTAACTTTTTAGCGCAAGAGATTGTACGACGACCTCGGAAAAATAGCGTATGGAGATCTTGGCTCCATAAAGGATCTCAAGCGCTCCTTTCGAAAATGAAAGGACAGGTCTGCCCGGCATGCAGGCACGTGGTCGAATTCGAATCATACCACTTGAAGGAACTCATAGATTCCATCAGCGAGGAGAAACTTCTGAAAGCCTATAAGGCCTCGCGGGGAATCTGTCTACCCCATTTTTTACTTCTGGAAGAGAACCATGCGGCCCATCCCAATTTTCCGCTACTGATGGAGCTGCAACTCGGCAAATCCCAATCCCTAAAGGAAACCCTGGACGAATTCATCAGAAAGCAAGACTACCGCTTGCAGCATGAAATTACTCCGGTTGAGGTTCAGGCGTGGAGGGTTGCGATGGAGTTTATCGGCGGGAAGCCAGGAGTCTTTACCAATGAATTGGGACATGATCTTCAGCATCAGCAGCAGAGGGGCAAGATCGCGGCTGACAAACTCTCCATAGAGCAAGCGCCCATTGACACGCTCACCATGCCGGAGTTGGTCGAAGAGATAAAAAGGGCAAAAGACGTGACATGCTACTTCAAGCAGCCTTTGCCCTTTGCCCTACTCGAAGCGCTAAAAGATCTGGCAGCCAGAGAGTCACATCCGGCGATTGAAGTTGTTGTGGAGGATCTCGAAGACATCCAATATCTCCGAAATTTATATTCACTGGGCTTTTCTCTTTATAAAGGCCTCGGACTTCCTTCTCAGCCTCTTATCTTCCTGGATCGTGATCGTGGCTTTCTCCTGGAGCGGCTTCCAAGCTCATCAAACCAAACCCTCAAAGGCGTTAGGAACGCGCAAGATCTCTATTTAAATCTTTTGTGGCATAGATTCGGCAATGCCGTTGTGATTCCCGGCCTGGTCAAGGAGAAGGATAGAGAGAGTGACCTCTATTGTTTACTAGCGGATGGAAAGAGAGAGCGCTGGTTCAGACTTAAAAATCCGAAAACAACCAATCTTCCTAAGGTGGGAGTGATGGTTGAGCTCTTTGCTTGGGAGAGATGGGGAACCCAGGTTCTTGAGGTGCTGGTGTTGGAATATAGATGATGTTTCGAGCTAGGCTGGTCGGGGAAATTTAAGGGGTGGGGAGTCTTTTCACGTAACCCACGGCATGACCTCGGAGCGCTGTCTATCTCCCCGCGGCCATAAAGGCAGATGCCACTGATTGATCATCAGACAATATTCGGCAACGCGGATGCCAGGCCTGTCTGTGTGCCCCGCACAGGCAGGCCCGCCCGTGGCTTCTTGGAGATCCACCGATGAGAATGCGAGGACGGCGCGACATGACTCACCGCTTCTACTTGCCTGCGTGTACGCGCAAGCAGGTCGTATGGATGGCTTTCCCATCGTAAAAGACTCCCGACCCTTATCCCGCCCGCGAGATATTGCTTCATTTTTCGATTTAAATTCTCGACGCTCCGCCCGCATGGATGTTGGCGCTGTTGATGTAACGTGCTTCGTCGGACGGCAGGAAACGCCCGAAAGAGGAGAAAGGGAACTTAAAAGGGGGGGAAAGAGCGGTCTTAGCTTCTTCCGGTAGCTTCCAAGTGTTCTACACGCTCCTCGAGACGCCGCACCTGCTCCTTGATAACCCGGAACTCGATATCGAGTGTCTCGTGAAGCTTCATAAATCCATCGACGTGGTTGTAAACCTGCTCAAGGCGGTTTTCCATGCGGGCGAACCCTTCCTGCATATCCTTTATAATCGTGATAATCGTAGTGTCGTTCGCTTGGAGTGATCTGATGCCCCGCTCTACTGCCGTCAGGCGCGATTCGATGCTTTTCCTCGCAGGTCGGCGTGCCATAGATGGCCCTTACTTACCCAGCAAAGGGTTAATGTGTCAAGACCAAATGGTTGGACTTGAAATTTAAAGGGGTCGGGAGTCTTTTCACGTAACCCACGGCATGACCTCGGAGCGCTGTGTATCTCCCCGCGGCCATAAAAGCAGATGCCACTGATTGATCACCGGACAATATTCGGCAACGCGGATGCCAGGCCCGCTCGTGGTGAAACCCGACAGGCCGTAACCCCAAACAGGGAGAGCCTTCCTCTTTTGGAGTCGGTCAGCGAAATATCCCGAAGCGATCTTCAGCAGACTCGCCGTGCTCTCGGCAACGCCTTCAATGAAGCCGATGATCCCGGTCCCTACCCCAAGGACATTTGCGAGAAACAAGGGGAGCGTGCGAACTGTTACCTCGCTGCTAAAATCATTCAGCAGGCTAACCAGGCCGAGGACCTTCACATTACGATCCAGCGCCTTGAGACTTGGACGTTCCTTTTCTAAGACTCTTTCGGCAGATCCAACCTGTGACGGCTGGGTCATATCAGCCTCGTTTGCCGATAATCGCTTTAAACAACGCGTCCAGCAGAAAGTGATCTCTCCTATATAATACCTTGTTGAACCTGTTAAGACGGCAAATAGTCTCAGCTCTCTCCATCTTTTTTCTCAAACCGACCGTATCGGAGTGCCAGAGTTGGTAGCACAAGAAGATTGAGCGCAGTCGAGGTTATAAGACCGCCGAGAATTACCATCGCCATAGGTCCTTCAATTTCACGGCCAGCGGCTCCGCTTCCAATCGCCAGCGGCAAAAGCCCCAGGGCCGTAACCGTCGCCGTCATAAGGATCGGTGCCAGCCGTTCCGATGCGCCCCGGAGAGCGGCCTCCAGCCCCCATGTCATTCCCTCGACGGCGACCAAATGCTCATAATGCGAAATCATCATGATGGAATTGCGCAATGTGATCCCGAAAAGGGTGACAAAGCCAACCAATGAGCCGATGGACAGCCAGCCACCAGAAGCGAACACTGCGAGTACCCCACCAACAAGCGCGAACGGCAGATTTGCCAAAACCAAAATGAGATTACGATAATTGCCCATCACCACGGATAGCAGCAAGATGATCCCACCGCCAGCCAATAAGGAGTGGAGAAGGAGGTCCCGCTTAGACTGGGCTTGGGCTGCGGCAGCGCCGCTAAATTCAACATAGGTTCCCTGAGGTAAACGCACGGCAGAGAGAATCTTTTGTTTGGCTTCGGCGACGAAGGAATTGATATCGCGTCCCGCCACATTGCAGGTGACGGTCTGAACCCGTCTTGCTCCCTCATGCAATACCACGTAGCGGCCTGAGGTCTCATAGATGTCAGCGAGTTGTTTTAGACTGACATAGGTGCCCGCTGGATTGCGCAAAGGCAGCGCGCCTACATCAGCAATGTTCTTTCGACTCTGCGGATCGAGGATTACCGAGACCTCGAAGACCCGAATTCCATCGTATATTTGCCCAACCTCGCTGCCCTGATATGCGGTACGTACAGCATCAAGGAGCGTAACCGGCTGAAAACCCCAGCGCGTAATATCCGGCTTTCGGAGACGAATCATAAGCTGTGGGGTTCCAGGAGGAGACTGCACCTGAACTTCCGTGGCCCCCGGAACTCTCCGTAAAATCCCCGCCACCTCTTGAGCCTTTTTGTCCAGTAGGTCTAGCTCATTTCCGAAGATGTTGATGACAACTGAGGCCGTGTAGCCCGAAAGAGTTTCCTCAACCCGTTCTGTGAGGAAGGTCTTGACGGCGAAATTTACGCCGGCAAACTGTGTCAGTACGTTGCGTATTTCCGACTGTGCAAATTCGGCTTGCTCTCCCTCAAGGGGTTTGAGGTCGATCTCGAATTCGCTGTAATGGGTTCCGAAGGTGTCGTCCGCCTTTTCTGCCCTGCCAACCCGCTGGCCTACAGATCGGACGTAAGGGATCTTCAGCAGTTCAAGGGCCATGCTACGCCCCAGGCGCAACGACTCCTGCAGTGAGGTCCCGGGGACCGCTGACATATGGACGATAAAGTGTCCTTCCTGGAGTTCCGGCAGGAACCCTCCGCCAAAAAAGGGAAGCGGCGTGAGTCCCAATAGAGTAAGGAGCCCAACACTACCAATAACTCCACGTGGATGCCGCTCGATTCGCAGCAGCAGGGAGTGATACCTCTCTTTCAACCATCGCACAACCGGCGGTTCCCTCTCCGGTAAATCCAGGCGACCAAGAAGCATGAAGCAAAGCGCAGGGATAACGGTCAGGGCCACCAGCAAGGAAGCGAGGGTGGCGAGAATGTAAGCGACGGCGAGCGGTGCAAACAGTCGTCCGGCCACTCCGGAGATGGTTAGTATGGGAATAAAAACCAAGGCCACCGCGAAAGTTGCATACACTACGGCGCTTCGCACCTCGATCGAAGCATCAAGTATCACTTGAAAGACTGGCCGTGGATGTTCCACGTGACGATTCTCTCGCAGACGCCTTAGAATGTTTTCCACATCGATGATGGCATCATCTACGACCATGCCGATCGCTATGGCGAGTCCTCCCAAGGTCATCGTGTTGAGGCTGTAGTCCAGATATTCCAGCACCATTACCGCAGCTAGCAAGGATAAGGGAATCGCGGTGGCGGAGATGGCCGCTGTCCGAAAATTGAACAAAAACAGGAACAAAACCACAACAACCAGCAATCCGCCGATCTGCAAAGACAACTGTACATTGTGAATGGCCGTCTGGATAAAGTTCGCGGCGCGGAAAAGGTCTGAACGAAGTAAGATACGTTCTGCCTCCAGTGTTGGGCGAAGCTCCTCCAGCGCCTGCTCCACCCTCTGCGTCACTTCTAGGGTGTTCGCTCCGTATTGGGCCGAGACCATTAAAATCACTCCAGGGTGTCCCATGATCGCGGCGGCACCGATGGGCGGTTCCGGAGCCTCAACGATGTTGGCGACGTCCTGCAACGTCACATTGGCGCCGTTCTGGTGCAGGAGCACGGTTCTGGCAAGTTGATCAGCAGTAAGGGACTGCCCTTCGGTTTGGATGGCAACGCGCTGATTCTCGGTCTCGATAAACCCCGCCCCGCGGATTCCTGTGGCCCGATGCGCCGCCTCTAACACGTCCTCGATCGCAAGATTATGTTGGATAAGCCGGTCAGGATGCACCTGAATCTGGAGCTGCTTTATTTGGCCTCCGAAGACTGCCACTTTGGCGACGCCTGGAACAGCCAGAAGGCGCTGCTTGACCGTCCAATCGCCAATAGTACGCAGATCCATCAACGGGCGTTTGTCGGAGGTCAATCCTACTGCCAGGACAACGCTGGTCGAGGAGGTCAGAGGGGTCATGACCGGCGGTTGCACACCTTGCGGCAACTGTCCTGCGAGCGAAGCGAGGCGCTCAGCTACGATCTGTCGGTCACGATAGATGTCGCTGTCTGCGCGAAATGTTACGGTGATGACCGAGAGGCCTTGAATTGAGCCGGAGCGAAGCGATTCGATCCCTGAAACACCGTTAATGGCGTTCTCAATAGGTTGGGTAACAAGCACTTCGACCTGTTCTGGAGCGAGTCCCGGAGCCTCGATCTGGATAACCACTTGGGGCGGAGCGAATTCAGGAAAGACGTCATACTTGGCGCGCGTAAGCGTGTAAATCCCGTACGCGAGAAGAACACAGGCAAGCGCAATGATGACGCCGCGGAAGCGGAGCGAAAAACGAACAATGGCGTTCAGCATGTGATCTCCAGAACTATTCTCATGTCCGCTAGTCTCCCACCTGAACTTGGCCGCGGAACTCCTCTGACAAAAGCAGTTGCGTTCCGCTCACTGCTAGACGGTCTTCCGCTGAGAGTCCTTGCGATACAAGCCATCCATTCTCAACGGGTATATCTATGGATACCTCATGCCGGACAAAGCGTTCCTCGCCCTTTTGCACATAGACCCAAGCCTTTCCTTGCCACCACACGATCGCTGAAGCAGGAACTATAACTCCCCGGATCTGGGAGCCGACGGGCAGATACGCCACTACATTCATGCCGGCAAGGAAATCTGTCGTCCCGGAGGCGATATAGAAAAAACTCATTCCCTGGATCCGGGGATCAGTATGCGGTGCTCGGGAGACGAGCTTCGCCGATGCGAGCTTCCCGTCTGATAACTGAATCCTGGTGTCCTGAGGCGCCGACGAGACATGCGCATCTGAGGGCAAAGTAATCTGGATGAGGACTTCTTGCTGCTGAATCAGCCGGCTAAAAGCCGAAGAACCGTCAAATAGCCATTTGGCGAGAACAGTGCCCCACTTTTGCCGGGCAGCGCCTTCCAATGCATGCAGGCTCTCTTGCGCGGCGCGCAAATTGACCTCATCCGACGTCCACGTCGCCTCGGCCGCCTGAAAGGCCTTATCGGAAATGTTCCGGTTGCTGTGGAGCACTTTTAGTCGCTCATATTCTTTCTTGGAGACCTCAAGGCTTGCCTGCGACTTTTCTAGCTGTGCCTTTGCAGCGATACAAGCGTTGCGGAGGTCAACGAGATCCTGAAGCTGAAGGACAGTCCCATAAGCTCTGACCTCTTCACGATGGGAGACTGGTTGAAGCGGCGCTACACTGATGCCGCTCTTAACTTGGGTGGCCTTATCGAGGGTGATGACAGTCTCGCCGTCCTGGGTTGCCACACGCAAAGGTGTCTTGATAGGGCGCTCCCGCTCCTGTTCCGTCGCTAACTCCTTTCGTCCTTCTATAAAGGCCCAGACCAATAGGGCGCCGATGCCAACCAAGAGAATAACCACCAACATCGATTTGACGGTAGGTCTGACTCTCATTCGGCTTTCTCCTCCTTTGTCCGCGGATTCCGTTCAGGCACAGACGGAAGCGACCCTGATGGATCAAGGGGCCGCTGCATCGCGTCCTCCAGCGCGCCCAAAGCTTGTTGCGTCTTGACGAGTGCATCAGACCGGGAAAGCTCAGCGGAACTATACTCGATTTGAGCGCTGTGAAGCACAAGCCGATCGGCGCCTCCCGCGTCGAATATCGACTGTACAGATTCCTGTTGTTTTCTCTGGGCTAAGAGCAGAGATTCGGCTGCCTCTAATTTTTGAAGGGCCGCAACGTAGCCTGCCAACGCGCGATCAAGCTCCCCAATAACGCGGGCTTGAAGGGCGGAAAAGCGGGCTTGAGTCTCTATGCGACGCGCCTCTGCCTCTGCAATAGGACCCTCGTTACGATTTAAAATGGGCAGCGAGACAGATAATCCAAGAGACCACTTATTTGCTCCTTGGTCCCATTGGTATCCAGGCCCTATGTGAATGTCCGGGTATTGCTTCGCGATTTCGAGCTGGAGGGTCGATTCCGTCGCTGCATATTCTGCCAGGGCGCTCAAAATATCTGCGCGGTTTAATAGCGTCTGGCGCCGAATATCCTGCGATGGGAAATTCTTGGGTAAAGAGTTACGATCAAAGAGATCAAAGGATAGGGAAACCCCATCGATAGCTGCTACCGGTAAGCCGAGAGCATCAGCAAGTTGCACACGAGCCTCGGCTCTCTGTCTTTCCGCCTCGTGCAGCGAAAGCCGCGTCTGATCGAGAGAGATATGGGTCTGGGTTACATCAGGAATAGATACCTCTCCTGAGGTGAGGCGCTCCTCTAACAATTTGACGATCTCCTGTTGGACAGTCCGCTGGTTTTTCAAGATGGCTTCTGACTGTTCGGCCGAATAAAGGTTGAGAAGGCTTTTTCGAAGGCGACTGCTCACCTCCCATGCTACACTCGCGATGTTCAGACGGGTGGCCTCGGAGAGGCGCGTGACTTGAGCGATGCGGTAGCCGCGCTTGCCGGCAGTTTCAATGGGAATGTCAAGGGTGAATCCCAAGGTCCAGGGAGAAACTCCGCCCGCTGCGTTAGCATTATACTGCGGAGTGAAGGCCACGCTAGGGTTCGGAAGCCCACCCGCTGTCATCACACCTGCCTTGGCAGTCCCCCATTTGGCACGTGCTACATCCAGATCGGGGTGGTAGTAAAAAGCCACGAGGTTTAGTATCTGAAGGCTCCACGACCGCGGCGGCCAGGGCGTTATCTCGTGCTGGAGATTAACCTCCAGGAATTCCTTGAGTCCCGGGTTGTCCAGCGTGCGGGCCTCGAATGCTGCTGCTGTCTGGGATGGAGAGATGGGTCTCGGGCGAAATGTCGCACACCCAGACATGAGTCCAAAGATAATGCAGGAAGCCAATATATTCTCCAGCCACCTCATGGGATAACTCCTAAGGATACAAACTCTGTTTTCGAAGATCCGCCGCTTGCTTGCGGCTTGCACTGCCGATTTCGGGCAATACAGAAATTAGAGAGAGAGCAGGAAGGGAAAGAAAATCAGATAAGGAAGCTGTGGTTCAGTTTGAAGATGGGAATATCTTCTTCCAGAAATTTTCTCCCTTGTCTAAACCCACGGGAGGGAACGTCCTGGATGGGGCCCACATAGTATGGGTAGGATTGAACAAGGGTATCAGTTTGGGACGCTGAGAAGTGCAGTGTCGTTGTCTGGGTGTCATTAGACATTTTAATCGCTTCACCAAGACTGGCCAGTGTAGCTTCCATGGACTGGTCCATCCCGGGGTCATCGTAGTCGATAAAACCTAAATCTTGTGAAAATTCGATTCCAAAGAGGACAAGCCATATGGCGACGAACAAAGAAGCTACACTTCTGCACAACATGGTAATAATCTAGAGTTTCAACGGGAGGATGTCAAGCTTAATGAGTCAAAACTCAGTAATGCTATGACCGCCCGATGCGTTTGCGCTTGTTCGCGATGTAATCCACGACGATGTAGTTCCCGATCTGGTCGGGCGAGGTGTAAAAGACCCGGCCGGTATTGAGCCTTGAGAGTTGATCGATAAAACCCCGCCGGTAGAAATCGGTCCCGAGCATGAAGGTGTTGATCTTAATCTCGTTCTGAGTGCAGCGCTTGACCTCTTTGAGGGTCTCATGAACGATCCGCTCATGGAGCAGGGCGGAGCCCCAGCCGCTGTGCAGCCGGCCGCCGCGATCGAGCGTCGCCGCCGTAGGCTCGCCGTCGGTGATGAGGATGATCTGCCTGTTCGCTGTCTTTTGCGGTCCCAGAAGCTGGCGCGAAAAACGGAGCGCCTCTTTGATGTCCGTGCCATGCTCCATGAAGTAGGTGATGGCGACGATCGAGGGTAAATCTTCAGCGCGGATCACCTTGGTATTGGACCGGAAGGCGACCAGGTGCAAAACATCTTGGGGATACTTGGTCTCGATTAGCCGGTGCAGCGCCAGGGCGACCTTTTTCCCTGCGTGTAGGGCGTCGTTCATCAGCATGGAATAGCTCACGTCGATGGCCAGGACGGTCTCGCAGTGGGTTGAAAACTCCTGGCGGTGCACGGAGAAATCCTTCGGCGCGATTCTCAAGGGGGTCCCCTTGCCCTCCCGTTCCAGCGCGTTCATCAGGGTCTCACTGATCTTGACGTTGAGCGGATCTCCGTATTCGTATCTTTTTGTCTCTTCCAGCCGCTCGCCTTGCTGGCCTCTGACAGAAGTGGAGTGATCTCCCCAGCGGTTTTTGTTTAGCATCTGGAAGATCTCCCTCAAAGCCTTATCTCCGATCTTCCTCATCCCTCTGGGAGTAAGCTTCAGCCCGTGGTCTGTGCGCATCAGGTAGCCTTGCTCTTCGAGCGTCTGCTCAATCCCCTTGAGATATTTCAGATGCTCATAGGCTTCTTCCCCGAGCAGGTCGCGGATCTCTTCCAGATCGAGCTCGGAAACGTCGCCCATCCCTCTTTGTCCCCAGCGGAGAAACTGCTCTAGCTTTCTCAATTGGCCGAGTATCTGTCCGGCCTCGCCCATGCCCATTCTCTGGGAGCCGCGGAAGGGATATTGATTCAGCAACTGTTCCAGACCTTCCATCTGACTCAAGGCCTCGCTGAGCTGGTTCATCTGTTGCTGAGTCATGGAGTCCAGATTCTCCAAAAGATTGTCGAGATCATCGACAGCCGCGTCCAACATATTGGGGAGGTTCTGAAGAAAGTTTTCGTCCTCGAGGAGACGATTCATCCGGTCGAGCATTTCCATCAGTCCTTGGTGGCCCTTGCCGGTGAGTTGCTGGGGACGCTGCATCCCGCGATTGGATATCTGGTCTTTCAGCCTGTTCCTCAACTCCTGATAGCGCTCGTAAGCCTGCTGCATCCTGCGGGCCATCTCATCCATGTTGTTGGCGTAGCGGCCCGACAGGCGCTCCATGAAATTCCGCATCTTCTCGTGATAGGCCTCGAGCTTTTCCGCCAAGCTGTTGAGCTTCTCGCTGAGAGCCTGAGTCTCTTCGGGTGTAAGCTTAAAAGAGTCGGGAGAATATTTTTCCAGCATCTCCCTTTTTTTTTCTTCAGCCTCTTTGAGAAAGTCCCTCAGCCCCTTGACCGATCGGAGCCCGTCATCGGAGACGAGCCCGCGCCGCATGAGATCTCTCAGAGCCTTGCGCACGCCTTCTTCTTCCAGGAAGCTATCGGAGAGATGTTCGAGGAGGTCCTCGGAGGTTGGAAAAAGTATCTGCTGGGTGCCGTCCCATTGAGTGTAGCGATGGATTCTCATGGCAGCCCACTATAGCTCAGATCAGAAAAGAAAAAAACAGTCTTTCACCACGCCGTTGCAAAAGGCCTATCTGCCAATAGGCTGCCTGGGAGCATCTTTCAGGTCCGATGCGATACGACAGTCTCACGCTCGCCAACATACTAAAGGTATCTCTCTGCTACGCCTTAACTTCCTCGTCCGACGCATCGGCCCTTCAAGCCGCCCCCAGGCAGGCGTTGAGGCTAGCGCGCTCGACCGCCTCGCTTCAACGTACTGAGAAAAGTACGCCTCCGCTCGTCGGTTTCTCACGCGCCTCGCATCTGGGACCTTTTTGATCGGCCTGAAAGAGTTTTTGAAAAGCTTGTTCAGTGTTCGCCGCGCCTCAATAGCATCATCCACGGGGGCTGGCCGAAACGATGAGAATGGGATAAGAAATAATTCTGAGCAAACAAGGGAGAAGCTTATGAAGGTCACTGTAGAGAGGACCAAATGCGACGGATACGCCAAGTGTGTCGAAGTGGCGCCGAAGGTCTTCAAGCTGGATGAGAAGTTTATCTCGGTGGTGATCGATCCCAAGGGAGACACCGACCAAAAGATCCTGCTGGCTGCCAAGGTTTGTCCCACCAAAGCCATAATCTTAGAGGAAGAGGAGACGGGGAAGCGGATCTTTCCCACGACGTGAAGCCTCGAACATGATTTCTTCGAGGTCTGTGATTATCGGCGCTGGGTTTGCGGGAGCGGCCACGGCCTATCACCTGGCGCGGCTCGGGGCCAAGGAGATCGTGATTCTGGAGCAGGAGAGCGTGGCCGGAGTCCATTCTTCGGGGCGTAATGCCGCCATGGCCCGGCAAGTCATCTCCGATCCGGCCACGGCGGTATTGGCCCGAGAAGGCGTGAGCTTCATGCGAAACCTTCCTCCCGATTGGCCGACGCCTGAGATATTGCAGCCCAACGGCTCCCTTTTACTGGGCAGCGGTGAAGGATGGAAAAAACTTGCGCGCGATGCGGAGATGGCGCGGGAACAGGGTATCGAAGTGGAGTGTTGGTCGCCGGCAAAGGCGAAAGAGCGCGTTGCCGTGCTCAGGGACGCGGAATTCGACGGTGCGGTTTGGTGTCCTACAGACGGAGTTGTCGATATTCATGCGCTGCTCATCGGATATCTGAAGATGGCCTCTGCGCTGGGGGCGAGTGTGCGCTACGGCAGCCCCGTGAAGAAGATTGAAATCAAGGAGGGCCGGGTAACCGGGATCTTGACCGAAGAGGAAGTCATAAAAACCGAGGCAGTGATAAACGCTGCCGGCGCTTGGGCAGGAGCGATTGGAAAGCTGGCAGGCGCTGCTGATTTGTCCCTTCGTCCCTTCCGCCGCCACCTTTTTGTCACGGCTCCTCTTTCGTGGGTCGATCCGAGTTGGCCTTTTGTTTGGGACGTCTCTCACGATCTCTACTTTCGGCCCGAGGGCGGCGGGCTGCTCTTGTGCCCGTGCGATCAGGAGGAGATGGCGCCGGGGATTCCTCCGACAGACAGTGCGGTCACGGAGCTGTTGGCTGAAAAGATCCGGAGCTATCTGCCGGCAGCTTCCGATGTGGCGATCAAGAATAGCTGGGCAGGGTTCAGGACTTTTTCCCCGGATAGCCGATTCGTGATCGGCTGGGATCCCAAGGTCAAAGGTTTTTTTTGGGTTGCCGGCCTCGGCGGCCATGGAATGACGACAAGTTATGGGGTGGGTGCCTTAGCTGCGCGCGTGATACTGGGAGGAGAGAATGAAGCGGCGGAGGAGTTCTCGCCTCGGCGGTTTTTGCAAGGAATGGTTTAAGTTTCTTTCTGAACTGTAAGCGACATCGTCCCAATCCCTTCGATCTCCGCTTTGAGGGTATCTCCCGGCGCCAACTGCTTTTGAAAGGCAGGCGAGTCGGGATTGCCCGTCGCTATGAGATCGCCCGGATAAAGCGTGGTGACCTGCGAGAGGTAGCTCACGAGCGTGGGAATGTCGTTGACCATCGCGTCGGTCTTGGCCAACTGCCTCAACTCGTCGTTTACCCAGAGGCGCATCGTCAGGTTCTCGGGATTGGCGATTTCATCTCTGGTCGTGATCCAGGGGCCGATCGGAGCAAAGGTTTCAAAGCCCTTTCTGACGCAGCGCGTGCCCGGCAGTCCCTTGCCTGAGCCATAACCGCGCGCCGTCACGTCGAGGATGAGCGTGTAGCCGAAGACCGCGTCGAAGGCGTTCGCCTTCGTGAGATTCCGGCATTTCTTCCCGATGACGACGCACAGCTCGAGTTCGGGAAAGATCGTCGTTGCGCCTTTCGGAATAATGATCGCTTGCTCCGGGCCGGTGACGGCCGACGGCGGCTTCAGGAAAATTCTTTCCAACAGCTCTTCCGGTGTGGCATCACCCGCGCTGCCTCTGCCGCGCGCGTCGTCGAGGCCGGTGCTTCCTCTTTTGTAATTCGTGGCCGCGGCCCAAATCTTCGACGGCATCTCCACCGGCGGTTTGAGTTTGCGCTGATCGAGATCGATCTTTTTCCCGCGCGAGATGGCCTTGGCTATCGTTCCTTTTAGCGGATCATACTGAGAGATAAGCTCGATCATCGTTGCCCCTCTGCGCAGGGTGCTCTCCCGGGCCAAAACGTCGCCGATCAAAACGAAGCTATTGTCTTGGACGACGGCAAGATCATCGGGTCTCACTGAAGCTAGGCGCATCTATGATCTCCTCGTCATGGCGTTCGAAGCAGAAACGTCTGTCCGGTGATGTAGCGGGCGGCGTCGGAAATGAGGTAGTGAATCAATCCGACGATCTCATCTTTTTTGGTGAGCCCGCCCATGAGAGGCGGAACGGCCTCGCGCTGTTTAAACTCTTCCTCCGTGGAGCCGGAGCGGGACATGGGCGTGTCGGTCGCGCCGGGCGCGACCGCGTTGACCGTCACATTGAACGGCGCCAGCTCTATGGCCAGAGACTTGGTGAAGTTGATGACGGCCGCTTTTGATGCGGCGTAGTGCGCGGCGCGCGGCTGTCCGGCAATGCCGCGGCCAGAGGCGATGTTGATGATCCGTCCTTCCTTGCGCCGGATCATCGGCTCGGCAGCGGCCTGAGAACAGAGAAAAGTGCCCTTGAGGTTGATTCTCATGATACGGTCCCACTCTTCCTCGGGCATCTCTCGCACCGGCATGCGCGACATCACGCCCGCGCCGTTGATCAGAAAATCGAGCTGCTGATATTTTTCGAGACTTTTCTGCACCATCTCGGCGACGCTCCGTTTGTCCCCGACGTCGACCTTTTGCGCGGTCGCCTCGCCGCCTTCTTTGCGGATCCCCTCGACGACCGATTTGGCTGCCTGATCGTCAAAATCAGCGACGACGATCTTCAATCCATCTTGTGCGAGGCTCCGGCATATCGCTGATCCGATCCCTCCCGCTCCTCCAGTAACAATTACAACTCGTGACATAATGCCTCCCTTAGAAAATATCTAT
>WNFH01000509.1_pt1 | contig 24778 bp, 17 predicted proteins | sample 5400411 | NCBI WGS metagenome assembly WNFH01 (sample SAMN13153347, study PRJNA577476) | soil metagenome | isolation source: 200 cm saprolite under Douglas fir tree site 2 hole 3 | place: USA:California | collected 2015-04-18 | reverse complement strand
CAGAACAGCGACGGAGATCGTTGCCTGATGCACATCCAGCCCAATATACTTGGCTTCATTCATAAGGGCGCTCCTTGTTGTAGGCGTTGATGCGAACGATCAAAACCTACTCCAAACGGGCGCCCTTTTATAATGCGTTTACCAGGCACTTGGCTGAGTTTGATGCCGGACTCAGCCTGCTAGCTAAGTAGCCTCGTTGACTTGCCTCAAGTTCGCGACCTAACATGGCCGCAACATGCCGAAGCCTGACGCTGCAAAAACCCCTAGACCCATCGATGTCTCCAGAGGTGTCAAGCTCGCATATGCCTCTTTGTTGTTCGGAATTATCTCCGAGGCTGTAGACTTCCGTCATTTCTTGGCCGTGGGTAATCTGATTTCATCTGTGTTCACGTATGGCCTAGTCCTTTTTCTCATAATGAAGGTTTCAAGAGGTCAAAACTGGGCGCGAATTGTTCTGCTGCTAATTTTGTTGGTCGGCCTAGCCGCGTTTTCAATAATGTTTTTGGTCGGCGTGTATCCGATGTTTCTTCCCGATGCATGGAAGCGCAATCCAATGATGATTCTTCTTGCCATTGTCCCGACTCTACTCCAGGGTACCGCGCTGTTCCTCTGGTTTAAACGTAGCTCTGGCGCATGGTTTAAGAGCGGAATCTCAAGGAGTAGTCCACCAGAGTAGTCCTAATCCTCTGCCTACACGTCTATCCACCCATTGTCGGACCTATAACAGTGCCTAGCTCCCGGTTAGTCGCCTTACCAGTAACTTGGCTCCTAGTACTTGACTTTATCTGTTAGCGCGTTAACCGGGCATTTACACGGGCGCTCGCAACCCGATTACGGGTGTGCGCATTTGACGGTAGTGCCGCAGAAGGCCCTTTATCATGCATAATCTCTGCATGAACCAGGTTGCTGAGAAGATTGGCCAACTTCTCTTTCCCGAAAGAATTAGAAAATATCTAACGTTTCGGCTGATGACCATTTTTGTGGCATTTCTGGCAGCGTGGAATCTCATCTCAAGCGTGCTCTATAAGTCGGAGCTGCCACGTCAAGCAGACGCATTGACTCATTCCCCTGCACTTCTAGTTTTAGACAACGCTGTTTTGGTTGTGGGCTTCTGGCTAATATACAGAACCAGAGGCAGGAACGAGTATTACTGGCTTCGGGTAATCTTCTACGGAATGCTACTAAGTGGTCTGGCTGGCGAAATTCTCATTCTCGTTCGTCGCTTCCTCACCTAGCTTTGGGCCGGTGCCCCCAACTAAATCTCGATTAGGCACTAGCTGGGAAAACGGCGACCTTTCGGCCACGCTGCTGCGCCAGCTTGGCGCGTTCCTCGATGCCAATACCATTGTCCATTATGTGCTGCGCGGCGTCACGTGCTGCCGGAACGAATTGCGCGTAGTGCTTCTCAATCGTGTCCACGGCATCGGCCAGCATCTTGGCTACGTCGTAGATGCCACTCCCACGGGCTAGCATGTCGCAGGCGAACGTGTCCCGGAAGCAGTGCGGAGTGACTCGCTTGACCCCGGCCCGGAGCCCCAAAGCCTTGCAACGCTCATACAATCGTTTCCGGGTTTCAAACGGTCTGCCATTCTCGGGATTATAGAGAACCAAATCCTCCGAGTGAGGCTTACGGCTTGAACGTACTTGCCGTATGATGCTGGCATGCGTCTTCTCCTCGTCGAAGACGACTCCCGCATCGCGCGCTTCGTAGCAAAGGGTCTGCGCGAGCAGGCCTACGCCGTGGATGTCTCCGCGACCGGCGAAGATGCCCTCTACCAGGCCGACATCAACACCTACGATCTCGTCATCCTCGACGTGATGATTCCCGGGCGCGACGGTTTCGACGTTTGCCGCGAGCTGCGCAAATCCGGCAAGCGCATGCCGATTCTCATGCTCACTGCGCGCGACGCCGTCGAAGACCGCATCACTGGTCTCGATCACGGCGCCGACGACTACTTGACGAAACCGTTCGAATTTCGGGAGCTGTTGGCCCGCCTCCGCGCGTTGCTGCGCCGCTCCGGCGAGCTGCGCCCGCCCCGAATTGTCGTTGCCGATCTCGTGCTGGATACCGCGGCGCAGACAGTCTCCCGCGCTGGCCGGCCGATTCCTCTCACAGCAAAGGAATACGCGTTACTCGAATTCCTCGCGCGCAATGCCGGCCGTGTGGTTGGCCGCGCGGAGATCGCCGAACACGTTTGGGATGAGAGTTTTGATCCGTTTTCGAACCTGATAGAGGTTTACGTTAACCGCGTGCGCCGCAAAATTGATGCGGGTTCCGAGCATGCACTTCTACATACGCGCCGGAGCGCCGGATATCTATTCGGGGATCTGGGAGATCTTTCTACCACAGACTCGCAGGGACCTCAGACCCCGTCCAAGTTACGCGGAAGGGCAGACGGCTCCGCGAGGAAGAATCATGTTTGAGTCTGTCCGGGTACATCTCACACTCTGGTACACCGCAGTCCTCGCGCTGGTGCTGATTGTGCTGGCCCTCGCAGGGTACTTCATATTCTGGCAAGACACGGTTCGGCGTACGGACAGCGATCTGGCCGAACTTTCCAGCGCATTCCTTACAACGTTGCGAGCCGAATTGGGAGATCAGTCGGGCCCTGTCCCATTGCGGAACGCCGCTCAAGTTGCGATCACGGAGCATCGTTTTCGGGACCATGTCTTTGCCGTTCTCGACCCCGCGGGACGCCTCTTTATTACCTCTCTCGATCTTCCTTCCGTGAAACCAACGTCCGAGCGCATCCCCGCGGATTTTTTTGCCTCCACGTCTTTCCGCAAATTCGCGGAGGCCTCTTTACGCGACGATACTCTCTTTCAAAATGTTCGGAGCGGTGAAGATGGCTACCGCGGAATCGCCCAGCATTTTCGAGTGCAGGGTCAGACTTATACCCTGGTGGTTCTGCGATCCCTGCACCCCCAGCAAGAGATGCTGCAAGAAATTACGACGACTTTCGCGTGGGTCATTCCGATCGCCGTTTTGCTCGCCAGCGCAGGCGGCTATTTTCTTGCGCGCAAGAGTCTGGCCCCGGTGGTCGAGATGGCCGCGCAAGCCGGGCGTATCGGGTCCGCGACTTTGCACGATCGATTGGCCGTCCGAAATGAAAAGGACGAATTGGGCCATCTGGCCTGCGCGTTCAATGATCTCCTCGACCGTCTGGACCAATCCTTCGAACGCCAGCGCCGATTCGTGGCGGACGCCTCGCACGAATTACGAACTCCGGTCGCCATCCTTCGCGGGGAAGCGGAGGTCGCGCTCTCGCAACCGGCGCGCCCGCCGGAGGAGTACCGTGAATCGCTTGCCGTCCTTCATGCCGAAGCGCAGCGGCTCACGCACGTCGTGGAAGACCTGTTTACGCTCACGCGCGCCGATGCCGGCCAATATCCGCTCGAACTGCGCGATTTCTATCTCGACGAATTGATCGCCGATTGCGTTCATTCAACGCGCACGCTGGCCCTGGCGAAAAAAATCACGCTCGCCGTCGCCCCGACGGCGGAATCGCCGATTCACGCCGACGAAACCCTTGTGCGCCGGATGATCCTCAATCTCCTCGACAATGCGATCAAGTACACGCCGGAGGGCGGACAAGTCACAATCTCGTGCAGCCGCAGCGGCGATCAATACGCGTTGCAAGTCACAGATACCGGAGGCGGCATCCCAGCAGAGCTTCAGCCGCGCATATTCGAGCGCTTCGTCCGCGCCGACAAAGCACGCTCGCGCGCGGAAACCGATGGCGGCGGCGCCGGCCTGGGTCTCTCTATCGCGCGCTGGATCGCCGAGGCCCACCACGGCCGACTCGAACTCACGCGCTCTGATGCCACCGGCAGCACTTTTACCGCTTACCTGCCAATTGCCGCGCCAAGGCCTTCTCTCTCGCGTTAATCCTCCGTTTATCTCGGAATCGCTAACCTTATTCTTCGAATTGAACCAAGAGAGTGTCCCGGTGAATGCTAATCGACTCCATTTCCCTGCAATTTTTGTCGCAGGAGTCTTGTTTGTCCTCCCCGCGGTCTTGCTCGCGGGGCAACAAACTGAGACACCGGCTCCGCAAATACACACCCAGGCCGCCGCGCAGCAGCAGGGAACTGTGGATTCGGGAGCCGCTCTGATACGCCTGACCCTTCAGGATGCGCTCGACCGGGCGCGAAAGAACAGCACGCAGTTCCAGTCCGCCCTGACCGACGCCGCCCTGGCGAAGGAAGATCGGACGCAGGCGCGCGACGCGCTGTTGCCCACCGTCAACTACAACACGCAAGCGCTCTACACGCAGAGCAACGGGCCGGGCAATGGCGTGCGTTTCATCGCCAACAACGCGGTTCACGAATATGTCAGCCAGGGCGTTTTTCATGAACCCATCGATCTCGCCGCGGTCGCGGGCTTCCGGCGGGCTTCCGCTGCCGCGGCAGTGGCTCGTGCCCGCGCGGAGATTGCCTCGCGCGGCCTCGTTGTTACAGTCGTCCGGGGCTACTACGCCATTGCCTCCGCGCAACAAAAATTGGAGACGGCTCGCAAGGCCGCCGATGAAGGGGATAGTTTTCTAAAATTGACGCAGGAACTCGAACATGGGGGAGAAGTTGCCCATTCCGACGTCATCAAGGCCGAACTACAAATGCGCGAGCGCCACCGTCAGCTTAGCGAAGCACAGCTAACGCTCCTTAATGCGCGTCTCGATCTGGCCGTGCTGATCTTCCCGGACTTCAACAACAATTTCGAGGTCGCCGATGATTTGCACGCGGCCATCCCGCTGCCGGCGCTTTCAGAAGTGCAACAGCAAGCCGAGCGGGACAATCCCGAAGTCCGCGCCGCGCTGGCCGCGGTTCGTGCCGCAGGCAACGAAGTCTCCGGCGCCCGCGCCGGTTATCTTCCTTCACTGAGCCTCGATTATTTCTACGGCATCGACGCGCCTCAATTCGCCGTGAATAGTACGATCGGTGGGCAGAAACTTTCTAATCTCGGTTCTTCGGCGAGTGTCACGCTGAACATCCCCGTCTGGAATTGGGGCGCCACGCAGAGCCGCGTCAAGCAGGCCGAGCTTCGCCGCACACAGACGCAGCGTGAACTCTCATTTGCTCAACGAAAGTTGCTTGCGGAAATCCAGTCCCTTTACGCAGAGGCCGAGACCGCCCTGAACGAACTAACCGGCCTGGGCCGGTCTGCGGAGCTGGCCGCCGAGAGCTTGCGCCTGACCACGCTCCGGTATAGAAACGGAGAGTCTACCGTCCTTGAAGTCGTCGACGCTCAGACGACCTATGCGCAATCGAATGCTGCCTTCCAGGACGGAGCAGTACGCTATCGCGTGGCACTGGCGAATTTGCAGACTTTGACTGGAGTGCTCACGTCTCCATGAGAGCGATGATGGCTCTGCGAGGAAATTTCTTTGGCGCGTTTTTCGCGGTTGCGGGCTCTTTGTCCACCGCCTTCTCATTGGCGAGCGGCTGCAGCAACGCAGAGACGGAGAAAGCACCCGTCGTCACCGTGCAGACCACACCCGCGGAGCGTGCGACGATCTCGCAGGTTGTTTCCGCTGAGGCCGTCGTCTATCCGTTGGAGCAAGCCGTCATCACGCCAAAAATTACCTCGACGATCGGCAAATTCCTGGTGCAGCGGGGCAGCCGCGTGAAAAAAGGACAATTGCTCGCCATCCTAGAGAACAAGGACCTTGCCGCTGCCGCTGAGCAGAGCAAAGGCGAACTCGAACAAGCGGAAGCCGGGTACACCAGCACCGTCGGCGCGGGTCTTCCCCAGCAGCTTCAGAAGGCCGAGCTGGATGCTGCCGCCGCCAAGGCAGCATTCGACGCGCAACAAAAGGTCTACGACAGCCGCAAAGAGTTGTTTCAGCAGGGTGCGGTGCCGCGGCGCGATCTCGACTCGGCACAAGTTGCGCTCAGCCAGGCGCGCGGCCAGTACGAGGTGTCGCAGCGCCAGCTCGACGATTTGAAGCGTCTCGGTCAGAAACAACTTTTGAAGTCCGCGAGCGGCCAATACTCTGCTGCGAAGGGGAAGTACCTCGGCGCGGAAGCGCAGCTGGGATACTCTGAAATTCGCAGCCCTATCGACGGTGTCGTTACCGATCGCCCGCTCTTTCCCGGAGAGCTCGCCACGGCAAATCAACCGCTCCTCACCGTGATGAACACTTCGAGGCTTATCGCCAAGGCGCACATCCCGCAATCGGAAGCAGCCGTTCTCAAGGTTGGCAATCCCGCAGGGCTCAAAGTTGCGGGCCTCGACGAGCCGGTCAAGGGTCGCATCACCCTCGTCAGTCCGGCGCTCGATCCCGGCAGCACTACAATTGAGGTTTGGGCGGAAGCCGCCAAACCCGATCCGGCGTTGAGGCCCGGCATGACGGTGGAAGTCTCCATGACCGAGAAAACCGTGAAGGATGCCATCGTCGTCCCAGTAGGTGCAGTCTTCAAGAATGCCGAGGGAGCGGACTACGTTCTCCTCGCAGGCTCTGACCAGCACGCCCATCTAAAAACCGTGCAGATCGGCGTTCGCAATTCCAACCTCGCGCAAATCGTCAGCGGTATCAACCCCGGCGATCCTGTCATCACTTCCGGCGGTTACGCCTTGCCCGATAATACGCATATCAAGATTGAAGCCGCCGCCTCCGCCGAAAAAGAGGAAGCAACTCCGGCCGGCAAACCTGACAAATCCGGCAAGCGCGCTCAGTCCGCAAAACCTGTCAAAGCAGACAAGGATTAGCAGCGGATGAACTCCTCGTCCGAAAACCCACCTGCTGCCATATCTGCTGCAATGCCGGAGGCCCCGTGGTTTCAGCGGCTCTCAAGTCCGATTTTGTTCTTGATCGTCAGCCTGGCGCTTGTCGGTGCTTATCTCGCGTTTACAATTCCAGTCTCCGTCTTCCCGAATACCGACTTTCCCCGCATCGTCGTTGGTGTAGATAACGGCGTCATGCCCATCGATCAGATGCTGGTCACCATCACTCGCCCGGTCGAGGAAGCTGTCAACAGCGTCCCCGGTCTCAAGAAAGTGCAATCGATCACCAGCCGTGGCTCCGCCGAAGTCGACCTTTTCTTTGACTGGAACAGCGACATGATTCTCACGTTGCAGCGTGTCGACGCCGTCGTCGCACGCTTGCAGGCGGAACTTCCTCAAACGGCAAAGCTGGAAACGCATCGCCTCACCTTTGCCGTGTTCCCTATCATGGGCTACAGCCTGACCTCGGACACTGTTCCGCAGAACAAGCTTTGGGAAATCGCAACGTACGACTTGAAGCCGCGAATCAACCGGCTGGACGGCGTCGCCTCGGTTATCGTTCAAGGTGGCCGGGTTCCCGAATTTCAGGTGATGCCCGATCCCGCACGGCTCCTAACCGCTGGTGTCACAGTCACGGAAATCCTGGAAGCGATCCGCCGCACGAATCTGATTGATTCGCCCGGACTGCTCGAGCACGAGCACCATCTCGTGCTCGGTTTGATCAGCGGGCAAGTGCGCACTCCCGGACAAATCGGTCAGATCGTGGTCAGGAATTCCACGGCGGGCGTGCCGATTCGGCTTGGCGACATTGCCATCATCGCGCCTTCCGTGGCGCCGGTCTACACGATAGTAACAGCCAACGGTAAACCCGCTGTGCTGCTAAACGTGAATCGCCAGCCGGAGAGCAACACCCTGGACGTAGCCAATGAAGTTCACGCGTTGATCCAGCAGCTTACCGCTTCGCTTCCTCCCGGCGTGCATCTCGAACCCTTCTACGATCAGTCGACCATCGTCCACGATTCCATCGTCAGCGTCCGCGACGCTGTGTTGCTCGGGCTGGTGCTCTCTTCCATCATTTTGGTGCTTTTCTTGCGCGATTGGGGAACCTCGCTTGTCGCCGGCTTGGTCATCCCGGCCACGCTGCTCATCACCTTCATCGTCCTCAAGTTCACGGGCCAGAGCTTTAACCTGATGACACTCGGCGGTCTTGCCGCCGCCGTCGGCTTGGTCATCGACGACGCTATCGTCGTTCTCGAGAACATCGTTCTGCACCGCGACGCCGGCCAGAGCCGCTCCCAAGCTATCCAGAGCGCACTGCGCGAATTGACCATTCCCCTTATCGGCTCGACCATCACTCCGATCGTTGTGTTCCTCCCGCTCATCTCCACCACCGGGGTCACCGGCAGCTTCTTCCGCGCCCTCGCCGTCACCGTGACCGTTTCTCTCTTCACCTCGCTCCTTCTCGCGCTGACGTGGACCCCAACGCTCAGTCAGTACCTGGTTCGTCGAAAAGATACTGCCGGGGTTCCCGCTGCGTCTTCCACGGGCGGGCCAGATTTTGCGTCGCTTCTCGCCGCCGAAGAAGCGCACCTTTCCGGCTTCTTCGGGCGCATTGTTGAGTTTTATGGGCGAACAATGAAGGCGGTGCTAAAACATCCCTGGGTTCTGCCGGCAAGTTCCGCCGCGATCGTCATTCTCTCGGTAGTCTGCTACCTCGCTCTGGACACCGGCCTGCTCCCCGAGATGGATGAAGGGGGATTCATCCTCGACTATGACACTCCGCCCGGAAGCTCGCTCGGCGAATCCGACCGCGTCCTGCTGCGCATCGAAGAAATCTTACGCTCCGTGCCGGAAGTGGAAAACACTTCGCGCCGCACCGGTTTGCAGCTTGGTCTTGCCGCCGTTACCGAAGCCAACAGAGGCGATTTTACCGTCAAGCTCAAACGCGACCGCAGCCGCGCTATCGATGAGGTCATCAGCGACGTGCGCGCCCAGATCGAACAGACGGAGCCTACCGTCAAAGTTGAATTCATCCAGGTGCTGCAGGACATGATAGGCGATCTCACCAGCGCCCCCGAGCCGATCGTCATAAAACTCTTCTCGCAGGATGGCAAACTTCTCGGAGACACAGCTCCCGGCGTCGCGGATGCCATCGGTAAAGTCCAAATTGGCAAAGCTCACCCTGTCGTGGACGTCCTGAACGGCATCGAAAACACCACCAGCGGCCCCGCCGTTACGTATCAGATAAATCCCGCTGTTGCTGCGCGCGCCGGCTTCTCCTCCGAGGAAATTGCTTTGGACGCCGCGGCCATATTGGAAGGCGCGCCTGCTGCCACGCCGGTAATTCTCAATGATCGGGCGTACACGATTCGCGTGCGCTTTCCTGAACAGAGCCGCTCTTCGCTCGATCGCATGAGCAATACTTTGGTCGCCAGCTCAACGGGCCGCACTGCTACGCTCGGATCTCTCGCCACTCTCAGTACGGAACCCGGGCAGACGGAAATTCGCCGCGAGAACCTTCAGCGCGTTGTTCAAGTCACCGCCCGCCTGGAGGGTGCCGGGCTTGGCGCCGGCGTTGCTGCTGTCCAAAAAGCCGTAAACGATCTGCATCTGCCCCCGTCTATCCGTGTCGAATACGGTGGGTTGTACCAGGAGCAGCAAAAATCTTTCCGCGAATTGCTGATGGTTCTGTTTCTTGCGCTCCTGCTTTTGTTTGTGGTCTTGATGTTCGAATTTCGCACTTTCTCCGCGCCGCTGGCAATCCTGGCATCAGCGCTGCTCTCGACTTTCGGCGGGTTCCTCGCGCTTCTGGTCACCCGCACAACGTTTAACGTCGCCTCATTTATGGGCATGATCATGGTCATCGGCATCGTCGCCAAAAACGGAATCCTCCTCCTCGACGCCGAACATCGCTTCCGGAGCCTCCGCTTTTCCCCCGAAGACGCGATGATTCAGGCAGGCCGCCGCCGTCTGCGCCCCATCGCCATGACCGCTCTTGCCACCATCGCCGGCATGCTTCCTCTGGCTTTTGCCCTCGGTGCTGGCTCGCAAATGCTTCAGCCCCTCGCCATCACTGTCGTGGGAGGGCTCCTCAGTTCCATGGTGTTGTCGCTTATCTTCACGCCGGCCATTCACTATTATCTGCAGCCAAGACATCCGCTCACGGCACCCTTCCCCGGAGGCTCGGGCTAGAACCCAACTTCACGGATCCGCGACGAGTCGCGCGGCAATCGTGGGGGCTCAAGTCCGCGGGTGGACCCTCGAATCATCTCTTCCGTGGGTTACCTTTTGGCTGGCCCGTTGGCTTTAGCCGGAGCGTTCTCCGGCGCGGCCGGAGTGCTGGTCAACGCCGCCTTCACTGAATCCGGTATCTTGTCGGAGTTCGCCAGCAGCACGGTTACTTGCCAAATCTGTGTTTCCGTCAAGCGCCCCTTGAACGCCGGCATTCCTGTCATTCGAATGCCGCTCTCCGCTTTCCAGTAAGTCTCCCAAGCTGCATCGTCGCTCACGCCTACGCCGTGGAAGAGTTGCGGCGGCGGCGGATACATCCCCTGCGCAATGGTCGTCTTTGGTTGGCCCGGCAGCCCGTGGCATGCGGCACAGTTCTCTTTATAGACTTGTGCGCCCGCTCGGTAGTTCGTTTCGTCGGCCGGCACCGGGGGTTCCGGATGCTGCTGCTTCCCGAGATACGCGTGTAGCGCAATTTGTGTAAACTTCTTTTCGAACGGCATCGGCGGATCCGTCACCGCGACTGGCGCGCGCCCGGTCGAGAAATAAAAGTACACGCCCCCCGCAATCGCCAGAATTCCCAGCAAAACTCCAATCACCAAGCCTTTGAGCATTTCCGTTTTCTCCCTGCCTCCCCTGGATTCCTGTCCCGACAATCCTTCGCGCAGAAGTTTGGCCCGCTAGTGTACGTGCTCCCGAGGCGTTCTGCCCACCGCAAAATGCCCAGGCTTCATGGAATACGCGCAGAACCTGTCCTCTCGCGGGCCTGGTGTCCACGGCCGTGCCGGGAGCCTGACCTCTGCCCTTCCCGTAACCATTCTCTTAGAAAAACCGTCATATCTATGCGTAGGCCTTTTTTTCCGGTAGGCTTCCAGCAGTCCCCGGAGCAATTTTGGTGTCTACCCGCGATCGTTTTGCCACTGGCAGACTCGTTCGCATAGCTAGTTTTCTAACAGGAGATGAGGAATGGGCCAGTTGAAGTCTATGGGTATACCGGAGTCGGACGAGCGTGAGGGCGTCTCCCCCTCTTCCCACGGGACTCAGTCCAAAGGCCGTTGGTGGCTCTGGATTCTGATTCTGGGCGTCGTTGCTGCTGGACTCTGGTACTACCGCGGTGTGCGCGCTGCCAGCCAGTCCCAAGACGCCGCTGGCGTGGCTGCAGGAAGGGGCCGGGGCGGTCCAGGCATGGGTAATCAAACCGTTCCCGTCGTCGTTGCAACAGCCGTGCGGGGCGACATTCCCGTTTACTTAAATGGGCTTGGTACCGCCACCGCCTACAACACGGTGACGATTCGCAGCCGCGTCGATGGCCAGCTCACAAACGTCGCCTTTAAGGAAGGCCAGTTTGTTCACCAGGGCGACCTTCTCGCTGAAATCGATCCACGCCCTTTCCAAGTCCAGCTCGAGCAGGCGGAAGGCATGCTCGCCAAAGATCAAGCGCAGCGCAGAGACGCGGAAGTCAATTTAGAGCGATTCAAGCTTCTCTTCAAGGAAGGCGTCATCCCTCAGCAGCAGTTGGATACGCAAGCGGCATTAGTTGGCCAATTCGATGGTGCGATTAAGTCTGATCAGAGCCAGATTGACAACGCCAGGCTCCAGCTGACCTATTCCAGGATCATCGCCCCCATCAATGGTCGCATCGGCCTGCGTCTTGTCGACGTCGGCAACATGGTCCACGCCACCGATCCTGGCGGCCTCCTCGTCATCACCCAGCTGCAGCCGATTTCTGTGATTTTCAGCTTGCCGCAGGATCAACTCCCGCAGGTCAATGCCAAGCTGCGCTCCGGCGCGCAGCTTCCCGTCGAAGCCTATGACCGCGACGACACCACAAAAATCACCACCGGCAAGCTCGCTACCATCGACAACCAGATCGATCCCACCACCGGCACCTACAAGCTCAAAGCCATCTTCGGCAATGAGGACAACCTTCTCTTTCCGAATCAGTTCGTCAACGTCCACTTGTTGGTCGACATCAAGCACAATCTTGTGATCGTTCCCGCCGCCGCCATCCAGCGCGGCCCGCAGGGCACGTACGTCTACGCTGTTTCGAATGGTAACACCGCAAATATCCGCCCTGTCAGCATCGCGCAAACCACAGGCAACAACGTTGGACTCAGCGCAGGTCTCAATAATGGGGATGTCGTCGTCATTGATGGTCAGGACAAGCTCCAGGACAACAGCAAGATTAGTGCGCGGACTCCCACCGGAGGTCCAGTCGGATCGTCCGCCGACCCCACCTCTCAGCCTGGAGCGGAAAGCCCGGCGCAAGCCGGCGGCAAGTCTTCCGGCCGCTCCGGAGGCTCCCGGCGATGAGCCCGTCTCGGCCGTTTATTTTGCGGCCTGTTGCGACCACCCTCCTCATGGTCGGCATCATGCTCGCCGGCGTCGTGGCCTACCGGCAGTTGCCCGTCTCGGCGCTGCCTCAGGTGGACTATCCCACTATCCAGATTCAAACGTTTTATCCTGGCGCGAGTCCCGACGTCATGGCTTCTTCCGTCACTGCCCCTCTCGAGCGCCAGTTCGGCCAGATTCCCGGCCTTAATCAGATGACCTCCACGAGCTCCTTCGGCAGTTCCATCATCACCCTGCAGTTTGACCTGGACCTCAACATCGACGTCGCCGAACAGGAAGTGCAAGCCGCCATCAACGCCGGCTCTCAGCTTTTGCCCCGTGATCTCCCGAATCCTCCCATCTATAATAAAATCAATCCCGCCGACGCGCCCATTCTCACCTTTGCACTAGCCTCATCGACTCTGCCGCTTTCGAAGGTCGAGGACCTCGCCGACACTACCCTCGCGCAGAAAATTTCGCAGCTTCCCGGCGTTGGTCTGGTCAGCATCAGCGGAGGGCAGCGCCCCGCCGTGCGCATCCAGGCCAACCCTACTGCGCTCGCCTCTTATGGGCTGAGCCTCGAAGATCTTCGCACCGCGCTCGGGGCTGCTAATGTCGATCAAGCCAAAGGCATCTTTGATGGCCCCCATCAGGCCTACACCATCGGCGCAAACGACCAGCTTGTCTCCAGCGACGGGTACCGCCCGCTCATTATCGCCTACCGCAACGGCGCGCCGGTCCGCCTCACGGATGTGGCCACGGTCATCGACGGCGCCGAAAACGTCCGGCAAGCCGCCTGGGCCAATCAGAATCCTGCCGTCATCCTCAATATTCAGCGCCAGCCCGGCGCCAACATCATTTCCGTTGTCGACCGCGTCAAGAAGCTCCTGCCGCAGCTCCAGTCTGCTCTCCCCGCCTCCGTCACCGTCACGCCGCTGACCGACCGCACCACCACCATCCGTGCTTCCGTCGAAGACGTCCAGTTCGAACTGATGCTCACCATCGCCCTCGTGGTGATGGTCATTTTTCTCTTTCTTCGCAGCATTCGCGCCACGATTATTCCCAGCTTTGCCGTGCCACTCTCCATCGTCGGCACCTTCGGCGTCATGTATCTCCTGGGCTACAGCCTCAATAACCTCTCGCTCATGGCCCTCACCATCTCCACCGGTTTCGTCGTTGACGATGCCATCGTCATGATCGAGAACATCAGCCGCTATATCGAAGAAGGCGAACCGCCCCTTCAGGCTGCGCTCAAAGGCTCCGAACAGATTGGCTTCACCATCGTCTCGCTCACCGTCTCGCTCATTGCCGTTCTGATTCCTCTTCTCTTCATGGGTGACATCGTCGGCCGTCTCTTCCGCGAATTCGCCATCACCCTCGCCGTCACTATTCTAGTTTCGGCTTTCGTTTCCCTCACTCTCACCCCGATGATGTGCGCAAAACTCCTCCGCCATAAGAAAACCGAAGAGCAGACCTGGTTTTACCGTATCTCGGAGCGTGGTTTTAATACCGTGATCGCTTTTTACGGACGCACCCTGCAATTTGTGCTGCGCTACCGCGCCACCACGCTGCTTATCACGGCCGCCACGCTCGTCGGCACCATACTTCTTTATATCTACGTGCCCAAAGGTTTCTTCCCGGTGCAGGATACTGGCGTACTCCTCGGCGTTTCCGAAGGCCCGCAAAACGTTTCCTTCGCCGCCATGGCCAAGCGCCAGCAACTGCTTGCCACCGTGATCCTGAAAGACCCTGCCGTCGAAAGCCTCTCCTCTTTCATTGGCATTGACGGCACCAACACCACGCTCAACAGCGGCCGCATCCAAATCAATCTCAAGCCGCTCGCCGACCGCAAAATCAGCGCTTCCGACGTCATTCGCCGCCTCCAGCCCGAGCTCGCCAAAGTCGATGGCATCTCCCTCTTCCTCCAGCCCGTGCAGGACCTCACCGTCGAAGACCGCGTCAGTCGCACGCAATTCCAGTACAGCCTCGAAGACGTGGATCCCAAGGAGCTCGCCTACTGGACGCCGCGCTTCATCGACAAACTGAAATCGCTCCCGGAGCTGCGCGATGTCGCCAGCGACCAGCAGAATCAGGGCCTTCTCGCCACGCTCACCATCGACCGCGATACCGCCTCGCGCCTCGGCATTCTGCCCGCCGATATCGACAACACTCTTTACGACGCTTTCGGCCAGCGCCAGGTCTCCACAATCTTCACTCAGCTGAACCAGTATCACGTGGTCATGGAAGTTGATCCGCAATTCCAGCAGGATCCCGATTCGCTCAAGAGCATCTACGTTCACTCCGCCAGCGGCCAGCAGGTTCCCCTCAGCGCTTTTACCCGCTTTGAGCCTGACGCGGCCGCCCTTGCCCTCAATCATCAAGGCCAATTTCCCGTCGTCACGCTTTCTTTCAACCTTGCTCCTGGCGCCTCTCTCGGCGAAGCTGTGAACGCCATCAATCTGGCCCAGCAGGACCTGAACATGCCCCCCAGCATTCAGGCAACGTTTCAGGGCACCGCCGCAGCTTTCCTCAAGTCCCTCTCCAATGAACCTATCCTCATTCTTGCCGCCCTCGTTACCGTTTACATCGTCCTCGGCATTCTCTACGAGAGCTACATCCATCCCATCACGATTCTCTCAACTCTACCCTCCGCGGGCGTCGGCGCCATTCTCGCGCTCCTTCTCTGCCGCATGGAATTCAGCGTCATCTCGCTCATCGGCATAATCCTTCTCATCGGCATCGTCAAGAAAAACGCCATCATGATGATCGACTTCGCCCTGGAAGCTGAACGCAAGGAAGGCAAGGCCCCCGTCGACGCCATCTACGAAGCCTGCCTATTGCGCTTTCGCCCCATCATGATGACCACCATGGCCGCCCTGCTCGCCGGCTTGCCTCTTGCTCTTGGCACCGGCGTCGGCTCGGAACTTCGCCGCCCCCTCGGAATCACTATTGTGGGCGGCCTGCTACTCAGCCAGTTGCTCACCCTTTACACCACTCCGGTCGTTTACCTTGCGTTTGATTGGCTTGCGCGCCGCTTCGCGTTCCACATCGGCAATCCAACGGAGGAGCCCGCGACGGGGGATTAACCGGTGAAATTTTATTCCAACATTTCCGCCCCCTTCATTCGCCGCCCGGTGGCTACGTCACTTCTAACGATGGCGATTTTTCTCTCCGGTGCCGTCGCTTTTCGTTTTCTCCCCGTCGCTCCGCTTCCGCAAGTCGATTTCCCCACCATCTCCGTCGGCGCCAACCTTCCCGGTGCCAGCCCGGAAACCATGGCCTCCGCTGTCGCCACTCCTCTCGAGCGTCAGTTCGGCCGCATCGCCGGCGTTACCCAGATGACTTCCACAAGCCAGCTCGGCTCTTGCAACGTCACTCTTCAGTTTGATCTCAGTCGCAACATTGACGCGGCCGCCCGCGATGTACAGGCTGCCATCAACGCCGCTCGCGGCCAGCTCCCCGCCGACCTCCCCGGCCAGCCTACCTATCGCAAGGTGAATCCCGCGGACGCTCCCATCCTCTTGCTTGGTCTCACTTCCTCAAACATTCCGCCGCCCCAAATCTATGACGCGGCCGACTCCATCCTTGCGCAAAGGCTTTCTCAGGTCGAAGGCGTCGGCCAGGTCTCGGTTCAGGGCAGCGCGCGCCCGGCCGTGCGCGTCGACGTGAATCCCACCGCGCTGAACAGCTACGGGATCAGTCTCGAAACCGTCCGCACCGCGCTTGCTAACGCCAACGCTGATCGTCCCAAGGGCCAGTTGTCGGATTCTTCGCACGCGTGGGCTGTCGGCGCCACCGACCAGCTTTTCCGCGCCCGCGAATACCGTCCGCTCATCGTCACCTGGCGAAACGGCGCTCCTGTGCGCCTCGACGCCATCGGCGCCATCACCGATTCCGTCGAAGACGTTCGCAACCTCGGTCTTTCTGGCGGCGAGCCCGCTGTCGTCATGCCCATCTTCCGCCAGCCCGGCGCGAACATGATCGAAACCGTGGATCGCGTCGTCGCCCTCCTTCCGCAACTTCGCGCCTCCATCTCCCCTTCACTCCATCTCGGCGTGATCGTCGACCGCACCACCACCATTCGCGCTTCCATCCACGACGTAGAAATTGCCCTGATTATTTCCATCATCCTGGTCGTTCTCGTGGTTTTCGTCTTTCTGCGCAACGTCTGGGCCACTGCGATTCCCAGCGTTGCCGTTCCACTTTCTCTGGTGGGCACTTTCGGGGTCATGTATCTCTGCGGCTATAGCCTGGACAATCTCTCCCTCATGGCTCTCACCATTTCCACCGGCTTTGTCGTTGACGACGCCATCGTCGTCATCGAGAACATCACTCGTCATCTCGAAGCCGGCATGCGTCCCTTCGCCGCTGCCCTCAAGGGCGCCAGCGAGATCGGATTCACTGTTCTCTCGATGAGCACGTCGCTCGTCGCCGTCTTCATCCCCATTCTTCTCATGGGCGGCATCGTCGGGCGTCTCTTCCGCGAATTTGCCGTTGTGCTCAGCGCGGCCATCGGCGTTTCCCTGCTCGTCTCCCTCACCGCCACGCCCATGATGTGCGCCCGTTTTTTGCGCCCTGACGAGGGCCGCCACGGCATCGCTTTCCGCCTGGCCGAGCGCGCCTTCAACCGCCTGCTTCGCACCTACGATCTCTGCCTCCGCTGGGTCCTTCGCCATCAGCTTCCCGTACTCGGCGTCACTCTTTTAACCATGGTCGTTAGCGTCGGCCTTTACATGTACACGCCCAAGGGCTTCTTCCCTCAGCAGGATACCGGCCGCATCAGCGGTTTCATCCAAGCCGATCAGGACATCTCCTTCAAAGCCATCTCGGAAAAAATGAGGGCCCTTGTAAACATTGTTATGCAAGATCCCGCCGTCGACACCGTCACCAGCTTCACCGGCGGAGGCGGCGGCACTAATTCCGCCCGCGTTTTCATGCAGCTCAAGCCCATCGCCGAGCGCAAGATCAGCGCCGATCTCGTGATCGCCCGTCTTCGGGCAAAGCTCTCCGGAATTCCAGGTGCCACTCTCTATCTGCAATCTGTTCAGGATCTCTCTGTCGGAGGGCGTTTCGGCGGCGCGCAGTACCAATACACCCTGCAAGCCGATCATCTGTCGGACCTCAACTACTGGGCCCCCATTCTCATGCGGCGCATGGCCAAAATTCCCGAATTGCGCGACATCAACAGCGACCAGCAGATTCACGGCTTGCAAGCCAAGCTCGTCGTCGATCGCGAAACCGCCTCGCGTCTCGGCGTTTCCTTTCAGGCCATTGACAACACTCTCGACGACGCCTTCGGCCAGCGCCAGGTCTCCAACATCTACAAAGGCCTCAACCAGTATCACGTCGTTCTCGAAGTCTCCTCGGAGTATAAGCAAAGCCCCGAAGGTCTAAAAAGCATCTACGTGGCATCCAACACCGGAAAGCTCGTCCCTCTCAGCGCCTTCGCCCATTACGAGCCTTCCAACAGCGCGCTTACCGTGAACCACCAGGGCTTCTTTCCCTCCATCACCATCTCGTTCAACCTCGCTCCCGGCGCCTCCCTCGGTCCCGCCACCGATCATATTGAAGCCGCCCGCCGCGAGCTTGGCATGCCCGCAAATGTCCGCGCCAATTTCGCCGGCACCGCCCAGGCTTTCCAGGACTCGCTCACCAACCAGGTCGTCCTGATCCTCACCGCGCTCGCCGCCGTCTACATCGTCCTCGGCATTCTCTACGAGAGCTACATTCATCCCATCACCATCCTTTCCACTCTTCCGTCTGCCGGCATCGGCGCGCTCCTCGCCATCCGCTTCATCAAGTCCGACCTCAACATCATCGCGCTCATCGGTATCATTCTGCTCATCGGTCTGGTCAAGAAAAACGCCATCCTCATGATCGATTTCGCCGTTCAGGTTGAGCGCGAGGAAGGGTTGTCTCCTGTCGACGCCATCTATAAAGCCTGCCTGCTGCGCTTTCGCCCCATCATGATGACCACCATGGCCGCGCTTCTTGGTGCTCTGCCGCTCGCCCTCGGCGCAGGCACCGGCGCCGAGCTTCGCCGCCCTCTCGGCATCACCATCGTCGGCGGCCTCATCTTTAGCCAGATGCTCACGCTCTTCACCACTCCTGTCGTTTACATCTACATGGATCGCTTCCAGTCCTGGCTCCACGGCCTCCGCGCGCACGGCGCCTCTCCCGCCGCCGCCGCCGCCCACACCGACTGAGCCGTCTTCCGCGCAGTGCGCTGGTTTCTTATCTTTTCGTAGGGACGCAGCTTCGTCCGGTGCGCTAGCGAAGGTGCGTTGTGTCCCTGCTTGGCAGCAATGATGTTCCACAGCGTATTGAGGGGGTCGGCTTAGACTCTTCTCGAATTCCCTGGTCAGAAAATGAGATTAGCCGCAGGCGAGGCTCGGTCCCGGCCAGCAGCTGGACTGCCGCGCTCGCACCCGAATCTACGAGCTCCCAATCAACCATCCCGTTAGAAACACCAGCACGCCTCCCACAATCACCTGAAACGCCGCCTGCAAAAACGGCGTATCCATGTACCGGTGCCGGATGTAGCTGATCGCCGCCAGCTCGACCGCCACGACGATTATCGCGATCAAAACCGCGATATGAAAATTGCTGATCAGGAACGGAAGTGTGTGCCCGATTCCGCCCGCTGTGGTCATGAGTCCGGTGATCGCTCCCCGCAGCCACGGCGAACCTCGCCCCGTCAGCGAGCCATCGTCAGATTGCGATTCCGAGAACCCCATCGAGATGCCGGCACCGACAGATGCAGCCATACCGACCAGGAATGCCTTCCAGCTATTTTGCGTGGCAAAAGCCGCGGCAAACAGCGGCGCCAGCGTCGAGATCGACCCATCCATCAGCCCCAGGAGTCCCGGCTGCACGACTTGCAACAGGAACAGCTTGCGGTGGGATTCGTCCTCTTGGGCTTTCGCGCTCGAGGTAAGATGTTTTTCTTCCAATTCACCTGCCGTCTGGGTGTGTTTTCTCTCTTCGTCTCCCAGCCTATTCAGCAATTCTCGCGTGGACGCGTCGGTCGTGCGGCTTGCCGCACGCGCATAGAATCGGCTCGCCTCCATCTCCATCAGTTCCGCTTGTTTCCTCGCTGTTTTCACTCCGAGCGGGCGCATCAGCCACACTGGTCTGCGTTCCAGGAATCCCTTCACATTTTCCCTTCGAATGAGCGGAATGTGATCTCCGAAGCGCTGCCGGAACATCGCAATCAATCGGTCCCGGTGTACCACCTCTTCCTCGCGCATCCCCTCGAACATTCGCGCCGTCGCCGGATAAGATTCCCGCAGTCCGTCCGCGAACTCGCCATAAATCCGCCCGTCTTCTTCTTCCGACGCAATCGCAATGGCCAGGATCTCTTTTTCCGTCAAGTCCTTGAATTTCTTCAGCATAGGTTCGTCCTCGCAAGTTCTGTGGCTGAGAAGAATCGCATAAAGCTCCCTCGAAAGTCACCTTCGGGCGGGAAAGGAACGCAGGCCGGCGAGTGTGCACCTTGGGTTCGATTTGTAAGGAATTTAGGCGGGGAAGGACCGAATCTCGCCCTTGCTCAGCTCGAAGCTTATACTAGGAATCCCTGCGTGCGGCAGAGTTGCACAATTCCAAGCCGGCCATCCGCTCCGATTTTGTGCTTCATCCGGTACAGGTGGTTTTTCACGGTTTGTTCGGACAGGCAGAAGTGATTTGCAATTTCCTTGTTCGTCATCCCCTGCGCGATCAACGGTATGATCTGCTGCTCGCGCCGGGTCAGCCCCGTCTGCTGGTGCATCGTCGCTGATGGCAGGGAAGCGGCCTCGCGCTCCAGGTAACGGAACAACAGGGCGCACAGGGAGCCCGGACACACCGCCTCACCCGTTTGCACCGCCCGCACCGCTCCCATAACTTCTTCCGAGGAGGCGTTTCGCTGCAAATAACCTTTGACCCCCGCTCGCACATACTGAAGGAAGTCCTTTTCGTCCTCGTTCATCCCGACAAGCAGAATCTGTGTGGCCGGGGCTGTCAAACGCACTTGGCGAATCAGCACCAGGTCCTCTGCAAAGCTTCCTCGTGATGTCATCAAGAGAATGTCCGCGTTGGTCTCGAGAAACATTTCCAGCCGGAACGGTCCCATCGTCTCCAATCCCGCCAATTCGATGTCACCGCACTTCAGCAAAATTCGCGAAAGCACCTCCCTCAATAGACGGTTTTCTGCGGCAACGAACACGCGGCTTCTTCGTCCAGCCGCTGGGCTGGATTCTTCGGGGGGCATTTCCTCAGCCACTTGCGCACCGGATAGGCCATCCCCTCCCGGGCGCACAACCCTCCGGCCGTTGCCGGGTGCGATGGAGTTTCGGCTTGTACCAGTATTCATGATGGGAAATCCTCAAAGATCCATGGCGGACTCGCAGGTGTCGCTTGGCTGTCTGCGAAGCATCTAACCCGCGTCAAACCTTTGAGTTGCAATTTCCCTACCGCGAGCGCCCCTTCCTGGGTACCATCCTGTTCGTTATCTCTTTCCGTTCGTTTGTGTTAGAAGGTGTGCGGAGATTAACTTTGCACGTCTCAAGTCCCAAATCGGTACCACACGCCCGCACCAATTCACTTCGGAACTTTTTCCACAACCCCATTTTCCCCTCATCTCTTCAAATTCCCCGACAATCTTTTCTTTCTTCACTGGTACTTCCGTACTAACATCCTCTAGGGACAGCCTACTTCTTCTAGGGTACGTTTCGGCTATAGCCTTATTGGTTCCATGCGGCTACGCTCTCTTTGCAGCTGTTGTTCGCCCGGAAAGAGGCATGGCAGTCATGGCGACCCCGCAGGACATCATGAGCAAGACTCCCACATCGGGTGGGTCGACCACCCGTAAAGTCTCACACAACGAGCGCCGCAATAGCCGCCGCTGTAAGATTACGCAGCTGATGCGCATCCGGCCTTCGGACCCCGAGAGAGATCATTTCGACGATATGCGCGGGACGCTCAGCGTCTCCCGCAGCGGTGTTTTTTTCCATTCCAGCGAGTCTAAATACCAGATCGGCATGCGGCTTTTTGTCAGCATGCCCTATTCGCAGGATGCCGCTGCTACGAACCGGGAATACCTCGCCGAGGTTGTCCGCCGAGATGTCTTGACTACTGGAATGTACGGTATAGGCATCAAAATCCTGATGGAGCTGGGTTTACAGCAGAATAGTTCTTATAGATCTGGCAAGCAGCTTAAGTAATAGAAGGGGCGCTCTAACGCGCCTCGCTCCATTTGTAAGCAAGAAGGGGCGGATGGCTCATCGCCACCCGCCCCTTCTTGTTACTAGGGGGTTGGAGAAAACTCGGCGCTAGTTCTAATCCTGTCCAAACATCTGCAGCGTGCGGTGCCGCAGAATTCCAAGTTGACGGTTCAGCGGATGCCTGCGTTCCAGGAACGCCAGCACGGGCGATCTGCGCTGCACCAGCCGGTTCATCGCTATCGTCAAACGGACGTCGCGACGCGCGAATTTCATTCCCGCCTGCAAGGCTTCCACGGCTTCCCCGCGCCGCCCCGCGGTCGCGTACACCTCTGCCAGATTCAAATAAAGCTGCGCCTGGTTCCGCTTCATGCGCACCGCGGTGTCGCACAACCTCTCGGCCTCGCCCCATTTCTTCTCGGATCGCGCAAGGACCACGCCTAGGTAGGACATATAATAGGGATTGTTCTTTTCCAGTTCCGTCGCGCGCCGCATGTGCGGCAGCGCCTTGATGGCGTAATTGTCTCGCAGAAATGTCAGGCCCGTCTTGAACTCGCGGAAGGCTTCCGTATCCATCATTGATTCACCTCGTCGACCCCGACCTGGTCGGGGCCGCCACTTAGGAGGATTCCCCGGGAGGCTGGAAACTCGCCGCGACGCGATAGAGGCTGTTGTAGTCTGCCGGGACCGGGGGTCGGCAGGAGCGTTCCGTTAACCCAAAGAGGTACCCGGAACATCGAAGAGGGGCGTCGCGATGGCTTGTCCCATCCCCGTCTTCTCCGAACAGTACGTGCTCTTTATGGTCGAATCTACTGACCCGTGGGCCAGTCTTGGGCCAGCCGCACTGCCGTAGTGTTGGACTGTGGAGGGACAGTCCGCCCGGCTGGGGCTCTCAAACCCGCGCGTGTTCGGTGCGTGCCGGGCCACCCTTCATGCGGGCTTCGTAAATCGGGAAGCGCGCGGCGAGCTCCGCTACCTGTTTGCGGACTCTTTGCTCTGTTTCCGTATCGCCAATCTTGGACAGAATGTCCGCGATCCACCCGCCGATTTGCTCCATTTCCGGCTCGCGCATACCGCGGGAGGTGATGGAAGGGCTCCCCAGGCGAATCCCGCCGCCCTTCATGGGCGGCAAGGGATCGAAAGGAATGGCGTTCTTGTTTACGGTGATTCCCGCGCGATCCAGAGCCTTCTCCGCGTCATTCCCCGTGATGCCTCGCGAATGCACTTCGATCAGGAAGAGATGATTGTCGGTGCCTCCGGAGACGATGCGGTAGCCGCGCTTGGCGATGGCGCCAGCCAGGGCCCTGGCGTTTGCCACCACCTGCTTCTGGTAGTCCTTGAAAGATGGCTCCATGGCTTCCTTCAAGCACACGGCCTTCGCCGCAATGGTGTGCACCAGCGGCCCGCCCTGCGTGCCCGGAAACGTCAGCTTGTCTAACTCCTTTGCAAAGGCCGACTTGCAGAGCACCATGCCGGCGCGCGGTCCGCGCAATGTTTTGTGGGTGGTCGTCGAGACATAATCCGCGTGCGGCACGGGGCTCGGATGCACACCCGCCGCCACCAGTCCGGCGATGTGGGCCATGTCGACGAAAAACAAAGCGCCAACGGCCTTGGCGGCCCTGGAGATGCGCTCAAAATCGATGATCCGGGAGTACGCGCTGGCGCCGGCGACGATCATTTTGGGCTTGTGTTCGTGGGCCAGCCTTTCGAGCTGGTCATAGTCGATGCGCTCGTCTTCCTGACGCACCCCGTAAGGGACAAACTTGTACATGCGTCCCGAGAAATTCAGCGGGTGCCCGTGCGTCAGGTGGCCCCCGTGGGAGAGGTTCATGCCCAGGACCACGTCGTCTTTTTGCAGCGCCGACATGTAAACCGCGACGTTCGCTGAAGTTCCCGAATGCGCCTGTACATTGACGTGTTCGGCCCCGAATAGCTCTTTGGCCCTGTCAATGGCGAGCTGCTCGACTTTGTCCGCGTATTCACAGCCACCGTAGTAGCGCTTGCCGGGGTAGCCTTCGGCGTACTTGTTGGTGAAGATCGAGCCCATGGCTTCGAGGACCGCTTCGGAGACCAAATTTTCCGAGGGGATCAGTTCGAGCGTCGTGGCCTGGCGCTTGGCTTCCTCGCGGAGGAGATCGGCGATTTGCGGATCGACAGTGTCGAGCGGGCGGTTCATCCGGTCGTTGGCTTCGGTGGTCATGTGAAGTTCCTTGGAGTTGCGTAGCGCCAACATCTTAACCTGCGCGGAGCGGTGGTGGCGAGTGAGGCGAAGCTCGAAAATCGAAACGCGAAACTCGGACTGAGCAAGGGGCAGACGGATGGCAAGGGGCCGGTCCTGGAGAGGAGGAAGACCCGAGAGATTTTTGGCTTGAAGGACGTGACCCCCTCCCCCTATGTTTTTCATAAGTGTTCATTCTAAAGGAGGTTAAAGTCCTTTGTTTTGATACAGTTTTATAAGTGTTCATTCTAAATAACTTAGAGGCGAGTGACTGGGCTTGAAGGGAAGAAAGACCCGAGAGATTCTTGGCGGGAAGGATGTACCCCCCCATGTTTTGGAAAAAGAGGCTGCAAGGTGTTGAAAACAAAGAGCGGGAGCGAAAAAAAGAGCGCCAAGAGGCTGCAAGTGATGGAAGGATTGAAGGTTAGGGGTGGAACAGCGGGAGGGGTAAGAGAGGTTTCTCCGAGAGAACACTCGCAACCATACTACACATCTGGACGTCTGTCAATAGTAAACTTGTAAGTGGAAACGAGTGAATGGATTGCGGGCACTTTTGGACACAGGAGCAAGTCAAAACCCGGACGCTTGAAAGGCACAAGCATGCGGCACCCAAAGACTTTCTTCGGGTTACGTCGGCCCCGCCCGCCCGACTACTTCAACCGGCAACAGAAAGACCCAGACGTAGAATCGACGACTCACGAGGGGAGCCACCAAAGCGGGCAACTCCCAATTCTCGCCTGCGGCCGAATCTGGTGAAGGGTAGAATGGCTGGCGAGAGTAACTTTTGGGTTAAGACCATGCGCGACTTGTTCAGCATCGTCGAACGTTATGGATTCGTTGGTGTTCAAGACGCAGAGAAAGTTTATGACCTGCCGCCAGCTGAACTAGAGAAGCTCCACAGCGAAGCTTTCAAGCACATTTACGATCGTCAGAATAAACGAATTTGGGGAGCCGGCGCTGTTCGGCCAAATGATACGTTTTCGTTTCATGCAAGTGCCTCTATTCGCGGGGCCTCAGGTTGTAGCGCACTGTCCTGTCGGTTGCAAAAACTCGATTTTTTGGGAAGGTACGCGGCACTCT
>WNFH01000507.1_pt1 | contig 24791 bp, 26 predicted proteins | sample 5400411 | NCBI WGS metagenome assembly WNFH01 (sample SAMN13153347, study PRJNA577476) | soil metagenome | isolation source: 200 cm saprolite under Douglas fir tree site 2 hole 3 | place: USA:California | collected 2015-04-18 | reverse complement strand
CAGGGCTACGGCAAGGCTGTGGAGGCGGTGCTCGCGGCCAACGCGCCGAAGTTCACGGGCGTCGTCCCGGCCGACGCGGAAGAATTACTCGAGCAACTGATCGTCTACGGCACCCCGCCAGAGGCGCGGCGGAGACTTGGGCGCTGGCACGAGGCCGGTGCCGCCTTCCCGGTGCTGCTCCTCGGCCCGAACCACACGCGGGAGGAGCGTGCGCTGGTGCTCGAGGCCTTCCGCCCGATGCTCCAGTCCGTCTAAGAGGTTCCCCATGCCAGACGTGACGCCGCGCGACCGGCTGCTCCGCCGCCCTACCTCGAGCTCCTCCTCTTCCTGTAGTGGGTCCGGATGTGCCCCAAGCGGCTCGCTCCCCTGCCCGTTATCTGCAGTCTCCTGGCGTTCCCTCGCCTGTCGCGAGAGCATCGGCGGTTGTCAACCGAGTGGGATGAGGTTTTGGCGAAGGACAGCAAGACGCTGTAGACTCCTCACTCAAGGAACTCGTGTTCGAACTCATCACTTTCGGCACCAAGATGACGGCGATCGTGCTCATGATCCCCGGCGCCGGGTTGCTGCTCCTGCTCGAGCGGTTCCTCAAATCCGAGTACCTGGTCTTCTTCGGCCAACTGTGAGCGATCACCGGCACGATCTCAGGGCCATCGCCTACCGCGCCATGCTCGAGCGCGGGCTCCTGCCGGATTTCTCATCTCAGGCCACCGCCGAGACCAACGCGCTGACGCATGCGGCCGACGAGCCCGATCCGGCCCTCCGCGACCTCCGGGCGTTCCCATGGGTGTCGATCGACAACGACGACTCGCGCGACCTCGACCAGCTCTCGGTCGCCGAGACGCTCGATGGCGGCGCCGTCAAGATCATGATCGCGATCGCGGACGTCGACGGCCTCGTCAAGAAGGGCTCGGCCCTCGACGCTCACGCCGCGCACAACACGACCTCCGTGTACACCGCCACCGAGGTCTTCCCCATGCTGCCCGAGAGGCTCTCGACCGACCTCACATCGCTCGGGGAGGACGAGGAGCGGCTGGCGATCATCGTCGAGATGACGATCGCCACCGACGGTGGGCTGACGGGCTCGGACGTCTATCGGGCACGGGTCGTCAACCACGCCAAGCTCGCCTATAACTCCGTCGCCGCATGGCTCGACGGGAAGGCGCCCGCGCCCGGTCGTGTCGCGACCGTGCCGAGCGTGGACGTGCAGCTCCGTGCCCAGGATCGCGTGGCACAAGTGCTGAGGACCGTGCGGCATCAGCACGGCGCGCTGAGCCTCGAGACCATCGAGCCCCGCCCGGTGTTCGAGGGCGAGATGCTCGCCGACCTTCGACTCGAGGAGAAGAACCGAGCGAAGGAATTGATCGAGGACCTCATGGTAGCGGCCAACGGCGTGACGGCGCGGTATCTCACCGCGCGTGGGCTTCCGTCCTTGCGACGGGTGCTCCGATCGCCGGAGCGGTGGGAGCGGATCGTCGACCTGGCCGCCAAGGACAGCGAGCGGTTGCCGGCCACGCCCGACGCCGCCGCGCTGGAGACCTTCCTCGCCAGACGGCGGCAGGCCGACCCGCTGAGGTTCCCGGATCTCTCCCTCGCGATCGTCAAGCTGATGGGACGGGGCGAGTACGAGGTCGAGCGACCGGGCCGGCCGGTGGAGGGGCACTTCGGACTCGCCGTCCACGACTACACCCATTCCACCGCGCCTAACCGGCGGTTCCCCGATCTGATCACGCAGCGACTGCTCAAGGCCGCGATCACCAACCGCCCAATCCCATACAGCGACGACGAGCTCCAGGCCCTGGCACACCACTGCACCGAGCAGGAGGACAACGCGAACAAAGTGGAGCGGCAGGTGCGAAAGTCGGCAGCCGCGCTCCTGCTGGAGGCCCGGATCGGCCAGGAGTTCGACGGGATCATCACCGGCACATCCGACAAGGGCACGTGGATCCGCATTCTCCAGCCGCCGGCGGAGGGACTCGTGGCTCGTGGCGCTCAGGGCCTGGACGTGGGCGATCGCGTGCGCGTCGAGCTGATTGCGACCAACGTGGAACGCGGATTCATCGATTTCGCCCGGCGGTAAGCGCCGTTCACTCGCCGAGGTACCATCGACGCCTGAGACGCGGGCCGTAGGAGAGGCCGAACTGGCGCATCGCCGTCACGGTGATCGCGGCGGCAACCTCCTCGGGAGAATCGAGGACGCGAATGCGCTCCGCGTCGCCGGGGGCGATCGTGCCCGCGACCACCAGGTGGTTTCTTAGGAACTCGACCAGGGGGCGCCAGAACTCGGAGCCGACGAACACGAGGGGAAATTCCTGGATCTTGCCAGTCTGGATCAGCGTCGCGGTCTCGAACACCTCGTCGAGGGTGCCGAACCCGCCCGGCATCGCCACGAACGCGTACGAGTACTTGACGAGCATCACTTTGCGGACGAAGAAATGGCGGAACGTGATCCAGCGATCGAGGTAGGCGTTCGGCTGCTGCTCGTGCGGCAACTCGATGTTGCACCCGATCGAGCGACCCCCGGCCTCGCGCGCGCCGCGGTTGGCCGCTTCCATGAGGCCCGGCCCGCCGCCCGTCACGATCGTGAACCCCGCTCGCGCAAGCAGCGTCGCCACGCGGCGGGTCGACTCGTAATATGGATGGTCGGGGCCGAAGCGCGCGGAGCCGAAGATCGTGACACACGGGCCAACGAAGTGGAGCGCGCGGAAGCCGCGGATGCACTCTAAAAAGATGCGCACCGCGCTCAGGAGCTCGAAGCCGCGGCGCTGCGGACCGTGCAGGAACCGCACGGTCTCGGGGGCGCCCGCCACCTTGCCCCACTCACGCGAGCCGTTCACCCACCGCTACCCGCACGCACAAAGGAGGGATACCCATGCCTTTTACGCGCCGTAACTGGTGTTGCAGCTGGCCGAGCCGGCATCATAAGAGCCAAGACGTCGTGGACCGCACGCAAAGGCAACGCGCGGCCATCGCCGGCACCGCCTTTCATCTGATCGTCGTTTGCATGAGCCAAACGCCGTGAGCGGCCGCGCGCGGCGGGACGGTGTCGGCTCTTACGGCAATCCCGTCGTCAACGTCAGGCCGGTGGAGCGGGCGGGGGCCCGGCGGGCGGTGGGGGAATCGGCGGATTCGGAATCCACACCCATTTGTAAGCCGTGACGACACCGTCGCCTTGGAGCACGTATCGCCCGTGCGGATAATAGATCACCCTTGGCTGCGCCGATGCCGGCGCGGCATAGGCCTGGTGAGCAGCCGGCGGCGCCGAGTAGACAGGCGGGGGCGAATAGTAGACGGGAGGCGCCTGGTAGACAGGTGCAGGTGGGTAGTAGACGGGGGCTGGCGCGACGACGACCACCCTGGGAACGGTGTGGGCCAGGACTTCGCCCACAATGATGAACGGCGCGAAGATCGCGAACGCGGCCAGGCCGATCACTCCCCTCCCCGGCCCATGGCCTCCGGCGTGAGCTGCGGGCGCCGCGCTAGCGACGAGAAAGACGGCGACGAGCAGAACCGCCAAGATTCGACCCATGGTTACCCTCCACTCGGGACCCGGACTTCCAGCAGGTCAGTGTCAGCCTACCATCTACGGACCAGGGGAGGAAGCCCGTCAAGTCGTGTCGCGTCGCACGGGGTTCGGGTCGAACAATTTGTTCATACCATCACCTACGATGATTCGCTCCTTAACGACTGCGGTGCAATAACCATCAGAACAGTCTCACCGGTGCCCTTCATGCTGGACGTCGCGCCCGCGGTCCTGTCCGTGGTGGTCCGCCTCGTTGTGCGGGCGCTCCCACGGGCGCCCGCCGCCCCGGTGGTAGCCAATGCGCCCGCCCCATTGACCGTACCAGCACCCGACGCAGTACGAGGGCGAGTAGTAGTACGGGTCAGCCGGGTCAATCACGATGCCTGGGACCGGCCCCGGTATCGCGACGCAGGCTGTCAACAACAGCGCAACAGCGCCGATCATCGCCCATCGCGTCTTCATTGGACCCTCCAGTCTGATCGGTGAGATTTTAGCGCGATCAGGCGAAGGGCGGAGGCAAAGTCGTAGGATCTCTGAACGGAGCCTTCGAACGCGGTCGTCCATCGTGGCGGCCCTTTCGTCGTTGGCACCACCATCACGCGGATACTCGCCGCTCGTGTCACAGTGGGCTTGTTCCTGTGCCGTGGACAGAAACAGAAGGGATGTCCAAGGGAAAGCAGGAACAGAAACGTCCGTCTCGTTTGACAGGAACGTCCACGAAACGCGCAAGGCCTGCGAGGCGGCGCTCGTTCGGTGGCTCGTTCGGTGGATGGAAGGACAAGTCAATTCTGGGGGAGAGACCTCGGCGTCAAGGTGTTCCGTCACGACGAGGATAGTTGAAAGGATCCGAGAAGACGATCATACCGGTTGACCGGGAGCTGCCCAGGCTGTGATCGGGGAAAAGGGGCCGCCTCTTGCGGAGCGGCCCCTTGCCGTGAGGTCTCAGCTGTGCCAGCGGAACTGTTGCGGCTTGCGGGCGGACTCTTGGGAAATCCGGACGTTGACGAGGGCCGGGCCGCGGAAGTCCATCGCCTCTTGCAAGGCGCGCTTCAGGTCCTTCGGCTCCTCGATGAAGAAGCCCTTGCCGCCGAAAGCCTCCATCATCTTGTCGTAGCGGGCGCCATAGATCAGCGCGTTCGGCTTCAGGTTCTGGAGCGGGTTGTCCGGCATTTTCGCGTGCCCCGGGCCGATGCCGCCATTGTTGAAGACGACGATCTTGACCGGCAGCTGATAGCGGCAGACCGTCTCCATCTCCATGCCGGAGAAGCCGATCGCCGAGTCGCCCGAGACCGAGATGATCGGCTTGTCGGGATGCACCACCGCAGCGGCAATGACGAAGCCCATGCCGATGCCCATCGTGCCGTAGCTGCCGGCATCGAGCCGGTGCCGCGGCTTCGCATTGAACAACTGGGTGCGGCCGATATCCATCGTGCTGGCGCCCTCGCCGATGATGATCGCGTCCTCCGGCGCCCAGGCGGCGACGTCCTTCAGCGCGCGGTAATAGTTGGCCGGCGCCGCGTCGTCGACGAGCTGGGGCGCGATCTGTGCCGCATTCGCCGCCGCTTTTTCGGCGATCGCGGCATGCCAGGGCGTGTCCTTGGGATAGACCCACTCGCGCTTGCCGAGCGCCTGGTTGAGCTGCCCGACGATCGCCTTGCCGTCGCCGACCAGCGCGACCTCGGTCGGCGCGTTCTGGCCGATCGTCTCCGGCGCGATGTCGAGCTGGATGATACGCACGTTCTTGTTGAAGCGTGGCGGCAGGCCAAAGTGCATGATCCAGTTGAGCCGCGCGCCCATCAGGAAGACGACGTCGGCATTCTGGAGCGCGTGGCTGCGCGCGGCGCCGACCGACAGCGGATGGTTGTCGGGCAGCACACCCTTACCCATCGGCGAGGCGAGGAACGGCAGCTTGGTGCGCTCGATGAAGGCGCGGACCTCGTCCTCGGCGCGCGAGTAGGCCATGCCCTTGCCGACGATGACGAGTGGCCGCTCCGCCGACCGGAGCGTGTCCAACGCGCGCTCGACATCCTCCGGCATGGCCTGGGTGCGTGGCGGGTCCGGGCAGCGCGCCGGCTCGTCCACCCTCAACTCGTCGACCTTCCCGGTGATGATGTCGTCCGGCATGTCGAGATAGCTCGCGCCAGGCCGGCCGTAGATCGAGTTCCTGACCGCCATCTCGACATAGAACGGGATGCGGTGAACGTGCTCGACCGCATGCGCGAACTTGCAGAACGGCGTCGCGATCAGCACCTGGCGCTCTTCTTGGAACGCACCCATGCCGTTGCGCCAGGACTCCGAAGCGCCGCCGATGAGAATCATCGGCCAGCCATTCTGCTGCGCGTTGGCGAGGCCGGCGAGGGCGTGGACGACGCCGGGGCCCGACACGACGATGCAGGCGCCGGGGCGCCCGGTCAGATAGCCAACGGCCTGGGCGGCATACGAGGCGGACTGCTCGTTGCGCATCCCGACATAGGTGATCCCCTCCTTCTGCGCGGCCGCGGCGATCGGGCCCACCGGAAACCCGACGATCCCGAACATGAATTTGACGCCCTGGCGTTTGAGGCTCCTCGCTACTAAGGTTGCGCCGTCGACTTCGGCCATGAGTTCTCTCCTGTCAGAGTGGGGTCGTCTGCACGATATTGCCCTCGATCTGGTTCTTGACCCCGTCGGGGTTGACCGTCGCCGTCGAGCCCGCCATGCAGGTCGATCAGTGTCGGCGGCCCTTTCGGGTCCCAACCGTGCTCGTCCGCGCGCATCCATTGCATGCGGACCGGCCGGCCCGCGGCGCGCATCAAGAGCGCGGCGTCCGCAACGGCGTCTTCGTGGCCCTTGCGGCCGCCAACCTCTCCTCCTTCGCTAAGATCGCGCCCCCCGGAGCCAGAGTCAAGCCCCGAGGAGGAGTGATGCCCCTCGGCAGCGCTCAGACCGGTGCCGCGCCGTCGGCAACCCTGCCCTCGTTGAGAAGAAGCCGTCCTTAGCGACCGGCACCAGAACTTCGTGCATTTCGCCCTGCGCGTAGCGCGGCTCGCCTGCCCCGCCGTGGCACAACAGCCGCGCGATCTCGCGCACCGTCTGTGCCGCTCGCGGATCGGCGATGCCGTGGACCACGACGACGGCGACGCGATCGGTTGTGCTCACCGAAGCATCCGCATCGCCCGGCCATTCGAAATGGCATCTGTGTGGGCTCGCATTCTCGGCGCACTGTACCGTCGCGATCCGAGAGGGTCAACGACGAAGACCGGGAGGGCGTCGCAGGTAGCGTATGAGGCCAAGCACGGAGCGCCGCGGTGGGCGGCGCCCCGTGCTTGGCGGGGTCACACCGTCAGCTGATCGCGGATCGGCAGGCGGCGGATTCGCTTGCCCGTCGCTGCGTAGATCGCGTTGCACAGCGCGGGCGGGATCGGGGGCACGCCCGGCTCGCCCACACCGCCCATCGGCTTGCTGTAGTCGCCGCCGGGGATGATGTGCACCCGGATGTCCCGCGGCGCCTCCGTCATGCGTGTCACTTGGTAGGAGTCGAAGTTGTTCTGCTCGACGCGCCCGCCCTTGAAGCTAATTTCACCGAGCGTCGCGATGCCGACGCCCATGACGGTCGCGCCTTCCATCTGCGCTCGGACACGATCCGGATTGACGGTCGCGCCGCAGTCCACCGCGACGTCGACCCGGGGAATCGTCACCGCACCCTTGGCGTCGACGGCGACCTCCACGACCGCCGCGACGTAGCTCACGAAACTGTAGTGGCCGGCGATGCCGAGCCCGTGCCCCTTGGGCAACTTCTTGCCCCAGCCCGACTCACGGGCCACCGTCTCCACGACGCGCCGCAGGCGCCCGGTGTCCACCGGATATCGCTCGGGCGACTCGCCGTGGTTCCAGGTGTCGCCCAGCGTCTCCGGGCTGACCTGGCGGGCGGGGCCGATCACCTCCAGCAGGAAGTCCTTCGGGTCCCGGCCCGCCGCCGCGGCCAGCTCGGCCACGAACGACTGGACCGCGAACGCATGGGGAATGTTCGAGACCGACCGGAACCATCCGATCCGCGTATGGGCGATCGCCTCCGGGTTCTCGATGCGGACGTTGGGGATCGCGAACGGCACGTTGATGACGCCCATGCCGAGCTCGAAGGGCGCCTCGTGCTTCGCATCGACGTTGAAAGTCGAGATGATCGTGGGCGCCACGGTGCGGTGCAGCCACGCCACCGGCTTGCCCTGCGCGTCGACGCCGGCCTCCAGATGCTCGACCGACACCGTGTGGTAGTAGGAGTTGTGCAGATCGTCCTCACGCGTCCACGTCACCTTGACGGGCTTGCCGTCGACGGCCTTCGACAGCACGGCCGCCTCGATGCCGTAGTCCGGCTTGGACTTGCGCCCGAAGCCGCCGCCCAGAAGCGTGACGTGCACGGTGACGTCGTCGGCTGACATGCCGAGCCGCTTCGCCACCAGATCGCGCGCGGCCTGGGGCGACTGGAAGCCTCCCCAGACCTCACACTTACCGCTGGTGATGCGGGCGGCGGCGGCCGGCGGCTCCATCGTCGCGTGCGCGAGGTGCGGGACGTAGTACTCGGCTTGGAGGCGCTTCGCGGCTCCGGCCGAGGCCGCGGCGAAGTCGCCGTCGTTGCGCACGACCTTGGCGGGCTTGCGCGCGGACTCCTCGAGACTGGCCTTGTACGCCGTCGAGTCATAGCTGGCGTTCGGTCCGTCGTCCCAGGTGATCTTCAGCGCCCGGCGGCCCTGCATGGCGGCCCAGGTGTTGCGCGCCAGCACTGCGACGCCGCCGACGGGATTGAAGTGCGCGGGCGGCGGGCTGCTCTCGATCTGGACGACCTTCACCACGCCCGGCACCTTGAGCGCCTCGGCGTCGTCGACGCTGGCCACCTTGCCGCCCAGGACCGGAGGACGGGCCACGACCGCGTAGAGCATGCCGTCCAGCCGGGTGTCGATGCCGTACTGCGCCTTGCCGTTCGCGATGTCGAGCGCATCGACCAGCTTCAGTTGTCCCTTGCCGATGTAACGGAAGTCCTTCGGATCCTTCAGACGCAGCGCCGCCCGGGCCGGAACCGGTTGACTGGCGGCGGCCTTCGCGAGCACGCCATATCCGAGGCGGCGGCCGGTTGGACGGTGGACGACCTCGTGATTCTTGGCGGCCACCTCGCTCACCGGCACCTTCCAGCGATCGGCGGCCGCGGCCTCCAGCATGGCGCGCGCGGCGGCGCCACAGCGGCGCATGGGCTCGAAGAAATGGCGGGTACTGCGCGAGCCGTCGGTATCCTGGTTGCCGAACCGCTTCTCGTCACCGGGCGCCTGGGCGACGCGAACACGCTTCCAGTCGGCCTCCAGCTCGTCGGCCACGATCATCGGCATGCCGGTCCTGACCCCCTGCCCCATCTCCGAGCGATGGCAGACGATCGTGACCGTTCCGTCCTCGGCGATGGAGACGAAGGCCAGCGGATTGTCGACCCATCCGTTGGGCATCCCGTCGGCTCCGTACTTCTTGGGCTCCTGGGCACGCGCGACCGACTGGAACCCGACGACCAGCACGAGGCCGCCGAGTGACATCCCCTGCACGAACCGGCGCCGGCTCACGTTGGCCAGCACAACGGACTTCTCGGACGACGCCTCCGCGCCCGCACGCGACACGCGACCGACCGGCGCGCTCATCGCGTCCCTCCCTGCTTGGCCGCGGCCTGCTTGATGGCGGCGCGGATACGCGTGTAGGTCCCGCAGCGACAAATATTGCCGCCCATGGCCTCGTCAATCTGGGTATCGGTGGGCCTCGGCGTGCGCCGCAGCAGCGCCGCCGCGGACATGATCTGGCCGGCCTGGCAGTAACCGCACTGCGGTACGCCGTTCTCGACCCACGCCGCCTGCAGGGCCTTGCCGACGGGCTCGCGGCCGACGGCCTCGATGGTCACGACCTTCCTGTTCACCGCCGCCGAGATTGGCGTGATGCACGAGCGCACCGCCTGCCCGTCGACGTGCACGGTGCAGGCGCCGCAGAGCGCCATGCCGCAGCCGAACTTGCTGCCGGTGAGCCCTAGCTCATCCCGCAGCGTCCACAGCAGAGGGGTCTCGCCAGGCACGTCGACGTTCTGGCGTTTGCCGTTGATGTCGAGTGCGATCATCACGCCCTCCTCTCGTCGTTGAGCCTGCACGACCAGGACGCCCGGGCGCCTCCATCGGCGACCCGCCGGCATCAATATGTCCGAATCGACATGATGAAACCACAAAGCAGGCGGGCGCGACCTTCTCCCGGAGTCTCACCGCGCGAACCCACGAAGCCGCCATCGCTTGCCTCTATGCTGCCTCATAGGAGACCAACGCCCCGGGCGCAGGGCAGTAGTCGAGGCACTCCCCACAGCCCGTGCACTTCGCGGCCTGCACCTCGTAGAGGTGTCGAGGCTCGAGGAGCTTCGGCCTGATCGCGGACTCCGGGCACACTTCGCGGCACAGGCCGCAGGAGTTGCAGATACCGTAGTCGATGCGAACCTTCATCGGATGCCGCCGACCTGGTGCATCAGGTAGTCCAGCGCCTCTTCCACCGGCTTCTGCGTCTCCGGCGTCGTGCAGTACATGTCGATCTGGAACTTCCCTTCCATGAAGTGCATGAGCTCTTCGTCCCGTTGACTCAGGTGCTCGTGCCGGACGAGCGGATCGTCCGCGAGACTCAGGTGGGCCATGATCCCGAGACAGGCGATCGCTTCCTGATAGTAGTTCTGGGCCGCGCGGGCCAGCGGATGGATGTGCGGGAACATCATCGAGAGCCCGAAGTATGCCGGCAGGGGTTGCGTGTTCGCCTGCACCTGGTCCATGAGCTCCCGCTCGTGCTTCACCCATCCCTTGCCGATCAGCACGTCGGCGTGCAGCTTGCTGTGCTTGCACTCGTCCCAGATCTGTCGGGCGCGCATCCGTTGCAGGTCGATGTAGCGCGCTTGATCGGGAAGATCGACCGACAGGAGCTGGGCCGACATCTGCTTGATCGACATGTGCACGCCCTCGGCCGCGTACCCGCGCAGGGCGCGCACCTTCTTCGAAGCCTCGTCGCCGCGCGCGAGCTCGTTCTCGATCTCGCCGAGCGTGCGCCCGAGGGAGATCTCCCAGCCCTTGAGGCATCGTTCCTTGGTGAGCCGCCACCGGAACTCCGCTCCAGGCGCGCCGGGCGCCGTAGGCCATACCCACTTGTCGAGGAACTCTTCCAGCAACACATGCATGGTGGCTCCTCCTCAGACTGGAAGGCGCGCGCCTCGCCGTCGCCACGTCTCGAGCGGCGGGGGCACCATGGAACGTCCACTCTCGGCCTCGACGATCGAGCCCTCGGCGGGACAGTACATGAGGCACGCGGTGCATCCCGGATACGTGCACGTCGTCGCGTCGATCTCGATGCGATGCAACGGCTCCAGGGCCACGTACACGGCGTTGAGGTCGAGCTCGCGGCAGACGATGTAGCACATCCGACACTCGGTACAGCGCTCGTGGTCGACCTTCAAGGTCGGCATCGCGCTCTCCTCAATCCGTCACCGGGGTCGTCGCGGCGGGCGCCCGGGAGGTCGTTCGACCCAGGACGAGATCGCTCGTTTCCTGTAAGTACCGTCCGTAGTCCTGCTTGACGACCGTGCACGCCCACCGGCACAGGTCGGCGTCGACGGGCCGGCTGACGTGCTCCTCGACGATCCGCCGGCCCATGTTGACGTGGCTCCGGTTCTCGACGAGCTGGCTCGCGAAGACCCCTCGAAGCTCCTTGTCGGGCAGCGCCTCGACGAGCGCCTCCATCCAGTGGAGCTCGAGGATCTTCGGCCCGAGGTTCAACGCGGCGATCCGGATCGTGTGGGGGTAGGTGGCGAAATTACGCAGGGAGAACGCGTAAAACGCGAGCGCCGAGTCCATCTCGAACCTGCCATACGGGTGCCCGAACACGTCGCGCTGAGTCGCCGCCCATCCCTTCTTTAGAATCGCGTCGAGGTAGAGCATCTCGTGCGTCGAGTCGTCGTAGATCTGCCTCGCAAAGAGATACTTGACGCTCGGCGGGAAATCGTTCAGCTCGAGCCCCTGTCCCCAGCCGCCGTAGACGTAATAGAGCATCCGCTCGAGCGTCCACAATCGGCCGATCAGCCGGAAGTGCTGTTCGTCGGAAAGGGATCCCTCGTCAGCCGCCTGAATGACTCCTTCCATCGGCGTTCGGCGGCTTTCCTCGCGACTCTGGGCGATGAGCTCCTGGGCGAGCGCTTTTCCGGGTAGCTCTGCCATCGTTGCGCCTCCCGTTTCTGGGATCCGTGCGCGCCCCATCCATGTACGCTGCCCAGCGCTCGTAGAAGCCGCGCTGGTTCTGCTCGGCGATCCTATCGGTGAGCACCCCGGGGCTGTCGTAGGTTCCATAGTCCTGCCCGAGGCCCATCTGGTAGTTGTAGGGGTAGCGCCGCGCGATGACCCCCTTGCTGGCGAGCGTGGCGTAGTTCCAGTTCTCCATGTCGTCCTGCTCGGTCATCCCGGCCGGCCCTGAATAGCGGAGGTAATAGTGCCGGAGGATGTCCTTCACTTCCGACGGCGCGTCGGCATCCACCAGGAACCAGCGCCAGGCTTCGGTCTTCAGGGCCCCGCGCGGGTGCCAGACGGCGATGGAGCGCGGCTGGCGGGCCAAGTACGCCGTGTTGGGGAACACGTTGCCGACGAGGCCGAGGAGGCGAGCGTCCTTTCCGAGGCGCCGCTTGCGCTCCTCGTAGCAATGCCGGAAGTACTCCTCGACGATCGGCGTGTTCTGGTAGCTCGGCGTGTACGGGACATCGTCCAGCTGGAGAAACGACACCGCGCCATGGCCGAGGTCGGGGAACGACGCGCCCAACCGCTGGGCGGTGGAGCGCTCGGCGGTATCGCGCCGGCCAGCACCACTCGGTCCGATGCCCGCGAGGTCGACGGAACGGTGGCTGATGTTGTGGTACGCGTCCCCGGCGAAATTCTCGGCGGCGAACTTCCAGTTGCAGGGCACCACCCACTTCTGCACTCCGCCCAGGACTTCCGAGCCGCCTTCACGCCCATCGCGACAGTCCAGGAGCGTGTCCAGATGAACCTTCATGCCTCCCAGGTACTCCGCGAACGGCGGCGCCGCCTCGTCCCACGTCGCCCAGATCGTGCCTTTGTAGTTCACCAGCTGAGGGACTTCCACCAGGCCCCATTCGGCCTTGTCCAGCTGCTCCTGGTAGCACTCCTTGTAATAGGGCACTCCCACGAGCCGGCCGTCCGTGGCGTAGCTCCAGCCATGATAGGGACAGGTGAAGACCGGCGTATTGCCCTCGTCGTAGCGACACACTTTCATGCCCCGATGCCGGCAGGTGTTCAAGAAGACGTGAATCCTCTGCTCCCGGTCCCGGGTGAGGATGACCGATTCCTCGCCCATGCCGGAGACGAAGTAGTCGCCGGGCTTGGGAACCTGGCTCTCGTGCCCGACGAAGAGCCAGCAGTGGGCGAAGAGCTGCTCCTGCTCCTGATGGTAGATCTCTTCGTCGACGAAGAGCTCTCGGCTGACGAGCCCTTGCTTCACGTCGACGAGTGCCAGAATCGAGTTGTGCTTTGCGCTCCTGGCCATGGCCGTGTCCCTCATGCTTTCATCCACCGACATTCGGGCAGGTGACCGTGTGCGCCCTCGTCCCGGCACGTGCAGGGGACCTCGTCTCGCTTTCGATAACCGATCGACGTGAGGAACGTGTCGAAGCCAGAATAGAACGTGTCGCCCGCGTCGATCGCCTGAAAGCCGGCCTGAAAGGCCTGTCGCAGCTCTTCACGACTGGGTGGCACGGCGCTCCCCGATCACGGTGTTCACCGGATCTCCACGATGTCTTGCGCGAAGATCATCTCTTCGGTCCCGACCAGTGAGGCGTCGCGCGGTGCGGATAGGTATCGCGCGAACACCCAGATCCCATCCAGCGGGTTCGACACCACCTCCACCGTCGATCCGTCCGACAGGCCGATTTTCGTGCCGGGCTGAAGGTGCCTGAGGTTGATGACGCTCATGGCGCGGGAGTCCGCCAGGTCGCCAGCTCGTTCCAGCTCTCGGCGTCCATGAATTCCGCCCAGCGGCGGTAGAGATTTCGGAGGTTGTGCTCGCTCGACTTCGCGTCGGTGATATCCATCACCGACCCCGGCAACCGCAACCCGTCCCATTCGTAGTTCTCGACTTCGAACCCCATTCCCTGCTCGTACGTGTACGGATAGCGCCGCGCGATCGTCCCCCGACTGGCGGCATGGGCGTAGTTCCAGTTCTCCATATCGTCCTGTTCTGTCAGTCCCGCCGGCCCTGAATACCGGATGTAGTACTGGCGCAGGAAGTCCTTCACTTCCGGCGGCGAGTCGCTGTCGACGAGATACCATCGCCAGACTTCGGTCTGGTGCGGGCCCCGAGGATGCCAGACGGCGAAGGTGCGCGGCTGTCGCGGATGGAGCGCCGTGTTCGGAAAGACTTCCCCGGGGCTTCCGGTCACTCGCCCCCAGTCACCCCGGCGGCGCCGCCGTTCCTCCTCACAATGCTTGAAGTACTCGGACACCACGGACGATTGCTGATAGGCAGCAGGCGTCAGCTGATCTTTCGGTAGTACGTAGACGCCGGTCTGGTGTCCTCGCTCTGGGAAGCAGATTTGCAGCCGGCGGGCGATCAGCCTCTCTCGCATATCCCGGCGTCCACTCCCGCTGGGCCCGATGCCCACCATGTCGACCGATCGGTGACTGATGTTGTGATAGCTGTCGCCGCTGAAGTTCTCGGCGGGGAACTTCCAGTTGCACGGGATGAGCCACTTCTGGACGCCACCCAGAGCCTCCGTGCCTCCGTCGCGGCCGTCCCAGCTATCGAGCGTCAGGTCGAGGTAGCGCCTGAACTCGCCGAGATATTCGAGGAACCCAGGGGCGTTCGGATCCCAGGTGGCCCACACGCTTCCTTTGTAGGTGGCCAGTTGAGCCACCTCCACCAGGCCGAGTTGCGACCTGTCCAGCTTCCCGTGGTAGGCCTCTCTGAAAAACGGAACGCCGACAAGCTTTCCGTCGGCGGCATAGCTCCAGCCGTGGTAGGGACACGTGAAGACTGGGGTGTTTCCCTCGTCGTAACGGCACACTTTCATCCCACGATGCCGGCAGGAGTTCAGGAACACGTGCAGGCGCTCCTCGCGGTCGCGGCACAGGATCACCGATTCCTCGCCCATGCACGATACGAAGTAGTCACCCGGCTTCGGGATCTGACTTTCGTGACCGACGAACAGCCAGGCTCGAGTGAACACCCGTTCCAGCTCTTCCGCGTAGATCTCTTCGTTGACGAAGATCTCGCGGCTGATCAGTCCCGCCCCCAGATCCACGAGACCGCCCCTGTAACGACGTCCCGTCGCCATGGCTTCTCCTAGAAGAAAAACGTCAGATTCTTGACCTGGAGCACGTTCTGGTCCAGGACGATCTTTCGCCGCCTGATCTTCCATTGCCCATCGACGCGGTGAAGGACATCCTCTCGCTTCCCGACGAGAATGTCCGTTTCCGTTTCGACCCGGTTTCGGTAGATCAGGAAGCGCGACTTGACGGTCACCTCCGAAGGCGCCGAGACCGATGGCTTCACATCGAGGATTTGGATGTTGGACACCATGTGGCAGATCCGCGAGAGAGGCTCCTCGGCCCAGTGGACACCGGTCAGGATCTGCTGCACCCGCCGCGTCAGCGTCTCTTTTCCCTCGTCGAACCAGTTGACGTCCTGGCCCTCGCGCGTGAACTCCCTGTCGAGCTCGCCGAACTTGACGTTCCGTCGCATCGGCATCCAGTAGCGGAGGTCTTCGGCCAGGAGTGCGAGCCACTCCTCGTATCGCCGCTCGTCGAGAAGCTCTGCCTCCCAGTAAAGGAAGTTCTCGATCTTCTGCTGTAGGAGAAGGTGTGCGATGTCATCGCTGTGATCGGGCATGGCTATCCTCGCCGGGGATCCTTCTCCTGGTACCCGCCTTCGTATTTGACCCCGGCCGCCCGCAGCTCCACGCCCGCCATGGCTTCCAGGACTCGCGCCGCGATGGGAAATCCGCGCCGGCCCCATCCCTGGGCCTGGGCGCGCTTCATCACGTCGTCGGCGATCGATCCCAGGTGCGCGGGCGCTCCCACCTCGCGCGCCAGCTCGCAAGCCAGGTGCAGGTCCTTTGCGACGATGTCCAGCGTCCCGCCGGCGGTGAACTCGCCGCTCAGGACCGACCGGGGAATGTTGTCGAAGGTTCGACTCGCCCCGGCGCTGACCGGGACGATCTGCGCCAGGATGCCGAGGTCGATACCCGCTTTGGCGGCGATGAGGAGACCTTCGAGCGAGGTGACGAAGTTCGTGTAGCCGAGGTATTGCGTCACCAGCTTCGCGATGCACCCCGCGCCCGTGTCGCCCACGTAGAAGATGTTCCGCCCCATGGCCTCGAGCAACGGACGGTATCTGGCGAAGGTTGTCGCTTGACCGCCCACCATGATGGTCATGCCAGGTGGGCGACCGCTGACCGGCGCATCCAGGAACTCCACGCCTCGCGCCCGACAGACGTCGGCGATCCGGCGGACGACGCTCGGCGCGTTGGTCGTCATATCGATGCAGGCGCCGCCCGCTTTGAGCCCGGCCAGGATACCGGTCGATGGGTCGACCATCGCCCTCTCCACCTCGGCCGGGCCGGGAAGCGACATGAAGACCACCTCGCTGGCCTGTGCCGTCGCGCGCAGGGTGTCCGCCCAGCGTGCCCCCAGATCACACAGGTTGGATGTGGCCTCACGGCGGAGATCGTGGACGGTCAGTTGGTGGCCCGCTTCGATGAGGCAGCGAGCCATCGGATTGCCCATCGTGCCGGTGCCGACAAAACCCAGTTGCATCAGAGAGTCTCCGCCGTCACGGCCGGAACGACGCGAAGCACTTGTTCGAGTTGAAGATGTGCGTCTCGATCCACGCTGTCTCGTCGGGCTTGCGGCCGAGCTCGGCCATGGCCCCCGCCAGACACATCCAGTTGAGGAGCTCTTGCTGGCCGCTCTCCTCGATCGCGGACAGCGGCGTCTCGCGCCAGGTCGCCCAGTCGCCTCTCTGGAGCGCCGCGTACAGGACGCGGTCGGCCGTGATATCCGGATAGAGGAAGTAGTGCTTGGCCGTCAGGAACGCGTGGGACCAGCTCGACGAGGCGACGAGCGCGACACGCCAGGGGCTCCGCGCCAGGGCGCGCGCGCAGGCGGCGCCGAGGTCGAAGCAGCGCCAGGGCATCGGTGAGGGCGGGTCGAGCTGATCACCGGTCGGCGTCTCGGCGAGGCTTGCGACGCCGGCCCGCTGCGAGATCACCTTCCGCCCGTAGCAGTTGATCTGGAAGGGCACCACAGCGTGGTCGAAGCCCTTGCGGTCGTAATCGAGGAACATCACCGTGTTCAGAAACGCGTGTCCGAGCTCGTGGTGCAGCGGCCGGTACGCGTACGACACGTCGAACCCTTCGGCCAAGAGGCCCTCGGCCAGGGCCTTGGCGCCCGGGCGATGGCCCCGCACCTGGAAGGTCGTGTCCTTGGGCTCGTCCCAGACGTTCGCGCGCACGAACGAGGCGTGGGCCCACGGCTGCGGCGCAAACGACTCGCAGGCCAACACGCAGAACGGCGGGATGATGTCTTCCTTGAAGTTTTCGTACTGGTCGTCGCCCCACAGCACGATGAAGTCCGGCCGGAAGTCGTCGAGAAGTCTCCGCATCTTGCGGAAGTGCGTCACCAGGAATTCTCGATGCTGCACGGCGGCGCTCCGCCCCTCGTCACTCCCGTACTCCCGCCGCATGGCCTCGGGCCATCCGGACGGCCGTCGGTATCGTTCGGGCAGCGCCGGATCTGCGAGCGCGCGCTTCAGGATGCCGGCCATGCCCTCGTCGCGGCCGCCGAGCGGCGGAAAATGCGTCATGCCGAGGCCCAGGATCTCTCCCATGGTTGCCTCCTTACAGCTCCCCGTATAGAAGGATGCTGACCTTGACCGTACGCGCCGCCGTTCCAGATCGAGGACTCCATGGGGTTCCCCTTCAGGCGCGATGGCCGAGCTTCACCGAGATCTCCTCGCTGGCCTTCCGCACATGGCGCTTGAAATCCTCGAGGTCGTCGGTGAAGCGGGTGCGGGACCCCGCGATGCCCACCGCGGCGACACACTCACCGTGCGCGTCGAAGAGGGGGGCCGCCACCGCCGCGAGGTCAGGCTGGCGCTCGCCACGGTTGATGGCGACGCCGGCGCGGCGGATCTCTTGAAGCTCGCGTCGGAGGTCGGCCGCCCCCACGATCGTCGTTGGAGTCAGGCGCCGCAGCCCCGCCTTGACGACCTGGGGAACACACTCGGGGTGCCAGGCGAGCATCACCTTGCCGCTGGCGGTCCCGTAGGCGGGAGCGCGAGCGCCGGGTTCGACGTAAAAGCGTAGCGCCTCCTGCCCGTCCCGGATGTCCAGATACAGCACGTCAGTGCCACGAAGCACGACGAGCCCCGACGTCTGCCCCGTTACAGTGGTCAGCCACTTGAGCACCGGCCGCGCCGCCTCGACCAGCCCCGTTCGGCCCACTACCCTGGTGCCGAGCTCCCAGATGCGGAGACCGAGGGTGTACCGCCGGGAGACAGAGTCGTGCCGGACGTAGCCGTGTTCCTTGAGCGTCTTGAGGACGCGGAAGACGACAGTCTGGGATTCCTTGAGGCGCCGCGCCAACTCGGTGAGCGTGAGACCACCGTCGACCGGCTCGAGCGCCTCGAGCGCTGCAAGGCCCTTGACGAGCGTCAGGAGCGTATACCTCGTGTTGCTACTCATCGATGGGCATCCCTCACGTTTTGCGGATATAGCAATGCGATTTCGCAAACGGTAAAGCAGGCGCATGGCGCTGTCAAGGGCGAGCCGGAGCACGACTCTCGCGTCTTGCGCGGAACGCCGAAGGGCCTCGCCGTCCTCGCCGGCGTCCTGGCGGCGGTCTGGCTGGCCAGCCGCCGTGGGCCAGCTCGAGTCCTCTTGCCGGATACTCGAGATCACTGACAACGGCGGTCAGCTGCGCGCCAGAAGGACACCCGGCGAACCCTTCGGTGTTGCGACCAAGCGCCTAAGCCCCTGTTGTTTCGTGCCCTCTCGCTGGCACTGGTCCTGCACCTTCGGAACGTCGTCCGACAGGATTTCCGGAGGGTGAGACATGACGGAGACAACGCTGATAGCGCTTCTGCTCGTCGGTGGCCTGTTCGGTCCGGCGCCCGCGCACGCCGACGTGAACATCGGCATCGACGTCGCGCCGCCGCCGGCGCTCGTCGTCGCGTCACCGCCACGTCTGGTGACCGTGCCCGGCAGCCCCGTCTTCTACGGGCCCAGCGCGAACTACAACCTGTTCGTCTACGCCGGCCGCTACTACAGCTTGCACGGCGGCACCTGGTTCATCGCGGCGAGCTCCGGAAGCTCATGGGGCATCATCGCGACCAACCGTGTGCCCCAGCCCGTGCTGGCCGTGCCGGCGACGTACTACAAGATCCCGCCCGGTCAGGCCAAGGGCCCGAAGGGTAAGAAGAACGGGAACTGAGACGGCCCACACCCCCAGCAATGGGAGGCAATTCATGTACTCGCACTTGAAGTCGACGACGCTCGTGCTCGTGCTGATCGCTTCGCTCGTCGGCCTGGCGGCCTGCGCGAAATACCCTGTGGTCGTCAAGTCCACCGCGCCGGCGCCCACCGCCGCGATGCCAGCTCCGGCTCCCGCTCGATAAGCTTCGCGTCCTGAGGAAGTCCGCCCAGGAAACCAGAATCGTCGACCCGGCTTCTCCGGCGAGGCCGGGTTGACATAGGGTCGCATCGCGGCGTTCGAGGCGCGCGGTCAGCTGGCGGAGGATCGAGAGGGTCTACGGCACATCGCGCGGCCGGATGTTCGTGTAGGTGACGGTTCCGTCGGGCGCTATGTTGTGGTAGACACCGCGCACCGCCGCCTCGTCGCCGTCGCCCGGCGCGCCATAGAAGCGCAGTACTCGCATCACATATTCCCGGGTCTCCGGATACGGCGGAATGCCGCCGTACGCGACGACCGCCTTCTCTCCGGCGTTGTACGCGGCGATCGCGAGGCCCAGGTTGTTGCCGAACCGCTCGACGAGCCCGCGGAGATGGCGGACGCCAGCGTCGATGTTCTCCCTTGGATCGAGCGCGTTCCGAACGCCGAGGGCAGAGGCGGTCTCCGGCATTAGCTGCATGAGCCCCTGCGCCCCCTTCTGGGATAGGGCTCGCGGATTGAAGCCGGACTCTGCCTGGATGACCGCCGAAATGAGCCGCTCCGGCACCGCGTATCGGGCAGCGGCTTCCGCGATCTCCTGAAAGTAAGTGAGACTCCCCCTAGGCTGCGATTCTTGCCCCGTGGGAGCGAGCGGAGTTGGTGCGACAGCAAAGCCGATCCGTCGGTAATCCGGGTCGGTCGGAGTGTTCGTGAAGTAGATGGTTCCATCGGGGGCCGTCACCTTGTACATCTCGGCTTCAGCAGGCAGTGCGGTCGCGATGGCGGCCGTGACACCGAGGAGGAGGATCAGAACGCCACGCACCCGGCGATCTTAGCCGATCGCTGGTGATCCGACCAGGGGTCAATCAGAAAGAAGGGCTTACGAACACGAGGGACCCGACGTCATCATTGAACCTCGAGACGTAAATGAAAGAAACCCGGCACCTCCTTGCAAAACGGCGCCGCAGGGCTCATAGCGCGGGCGTCACAACACTTCTCATCAGATGCACTCGTACGTCCCCAGAGTCGAATCGAGGAGCGCGTCAGGCGGCCCTGGTCGGCCTTCGACGTGGTCACGCTGGCCCCGACGCTGGCGATGCCGCTGTTCGTCATCCACGACCGCGGCGATGCCGAGATCCCCTGGCAGCACGGCATGGCGATCACCCGCGCCTGGCGGGGCGCCGACCTGCTCATGACCGAAGGGCTCGGACATCGAGCCCACCTGATAATTCCCTGTTCCGATCAGGCAACGCTCGTGCCCTGGCCGTTCGGCGGGACTGTCGGGCGGCCGATCGCGAGCCGGTGGTGGCCGGCGCGCCGGCTTGAAACGCCTCCCGCTCGGCGAGCATCTCAACGGCAAGCGGTGGAGGCTCTCGACGATGGATAAGCGCGTGACCGCGATGCTCGTTCTAATGGTGTCCATCCTGCTGGCGGGCGTCCTGGCGCCGGCCGGCGCCGAGGACCGGCCGGTGCGCTTCGCCGGGCGCGTGCAGTGGATCGCCGGCCAGGCCATGGCGGTCCAGCTCCACACCGGCGGCAGCGTCAGTGTCGATCTCGTCCGTGTGCCGCAGGACCAGTATGCCGTGCTGTCCCCGAACGAGCGGGTGATGGTCATCGGCGTGATCATGGACGGGAGCCGCCGCGTCACCGGGACGTCGATCCTACGCGGCGGTGACGCTCAGGCTCCGTAGCCGCTCAGCGGTCGATCCGGCGCGTTGCGGGCGCCGCCGCAACCGGCCGCCTGACGAGTGTGACAAGCTCCTCCCGGATGCCGGAGGCCATCGGAGTTTGCTAAGAAGAGACGCCATGCTCAGAGAGGGGATCGTGTTCGTTCTGGCCGGGATCATCCTGTCGTCTGGCTCGCTGGATGGGCCGTCGCCGGTGAGTGCGGGCGCCCAGGGCATCTCACCGAGTCCGGCGTCGAGTGACCTGCTTCAGGTTCTTGGTGAGGGCGTCGTTGGAGACCCGGCGTCCGCGTCGTCGCTGAGCGACCCGGCACGGGTCGCGCGGTGGGAGGCGGGCGAATGGCGGTACCGGATCACGGCCGGCGCGCGCCGCGGTCAGACGGAGCGCGAGGGTCTGACACCGATCGGCGTGACGACTCGAGGAGAGACCTGGAAGAGGACGATCGGCCAGGAGTCCACGCTGTACCTGCGTTGGACCGCCGAAGGCAGTCTCGTCTTGCCCAGTCAGATCACGCACGCCTATGAGGCGCTGGTGGACTTCGACCCGCCGTTGAGCTACTTGATCGCGGGTCTCGAGCCGGGAGAGAGCCGGACGTTCGACGGCCGGATGGACGTGTACAGCTCGAGCAATCCGGCGATGAAGTGGTACACCGGGCGCATCCGAGCGACGACCGTGTACGCCGGTGTGTATCGGGTCACGACGCCCGCGGGCGCCTTCAGCGCCGTCCTCATCAGGACGGATTACCAGATCGACATCCTGGGGGTCGTCTCGGTCAGGGACACGCTGTACACGTTCTACGCCGACGGCGTCGGCAAGGTCGCCGAGGCCGAGCACCGACGGATATCGGCCATGGGGCTGTTCAGCACCGATACGAAGGTCGGCAAGGTCCTCGTGTCGTTCACCCCGGTGAGTGTCCCCACGAGCGTCGAGGCACCCTAGTTCTAGCAGCCCGTGGTGAAACGCGCGTCCTCCGCCCGCGCAGCACCGACGCGCGTCCGTTACTTGTCGAGCCACACCTCCTGCATGCGGCCCCAACTGTAGATGGATTGGTGAGGAACCAGGTTCTTCACATACGGCCACACAGTGTAGTAGTCGAGCCGCCAGCCCAGCACAGGGCGGACCGCAGCCTCCTCGAGCTTTCTCTGGATCACCTGAACCAGCGCGAGGCGCTTGGCTGGGTCCAGCTCCTGCGACTGCTGATCCATCAGCCGCGAGATCGCCTCGTCGCAGTAACGGGGATAGTTGCGCGGCGACCCGCAGCCGTAGTTCTCGTAGAAGTTGGCGTCCGGGTCGTCCGGCTCGATACCGGTCCGCTCTATCCCGATCTGAAAGTCGCCGCGCGTTTGCAGCGGATGCCACTGGGCCGACTCCACCTGCCTGAGGGACGCCTCGACGCCGACGTGCTTCAACTCATTGATCACGAAGGAGGCCACATCCAGAAAGTCGGGGAGCGCGCGCGTCAGCATCTCGAGCCTCAGGGGGGCGTTGGGCCCGAACCCAGCCTCGGCCAGGAGGGTCCGCGCCCTCGCCTTCTCGTCGGCCGCTTTGCCATTGCCGGGGAGTGCACGGATGTCCTTGTCGAGGAGCCCCCACACTCCATAGGGCGGGGAAGCCATCGAGGCCCCGAGGACCGCCCCGCCCTGGTACACGGCGTCGATCAGCGCGCGGCGGTCAATGGCGCGGCTCAGGGCGAGCCGCACCTTCGCATTATCGAAGGGCGGCTTCTTGGTGTTGACGACGAGATGATCGATGACGCTCGTGTTCACCGGCGTCATCACGAGCTGGGGCACTGCCTTCTTGAGCCGTTCCGCGATCGGCTTGGGCGTCTGGCCCGGGAACGCCGTGTCCACGCGGCCAGCCTGGAGCGCCGCCGTCGCCGTGCCCCGCTCGCCGATGATCAGATACCGGAGGCCGTCCAGATAAGGTCGTCCTTTGACGAAATAGTCCGGGTTCTTCACGTACTCGACGAACTCGCCCTTGCGCCACTCTTTCAGCTTGAAGGGCCCGGTCCCGACGCAACCCGTGCGATAGCTGGCCGGTGGCACGTGAGCCGCGTAGATCGGCGTGTAGCCGGATGCGAGCATCAGGAGCAGCGAGGGTTGCGGCCGCTTCAGCCGGAACGCGACGGTTTGGGGATCGACTGCTTCAACGGCTTCGAGGTTCGCATACCAGTCTCGCCGCGGGTTGATGCGGAGCTTGGCCGGAGCGTCCGGGGCCTCACGAAGCAAGTCGAAGGTGAATTTGACGTCCTTGGAGCTGAGGGGCTTGCCGTCGTGCCACCTCACGCCCGTCCGCAGGAAGAAGACGAGGCTGCGGTCGTTGTCTTGCCACGACCACCGCTCCGCCAGTTCGCCGATGATCGCGTCCATACGGTGCGTGGTCTTGAGCGGATCGAAGAGCACCAGGTTGCTGAAGCAAGGCATGGCCGGCCACATGGTCGAGATCGTGGCAGTTTCGTGTATCGCGAACCCCTGCGGCAGGTCCTCGCGCAGCCGCAGAGTGAGCCTGCCGCCGTACTTGGGTGCCTGACCTAGTGTGGGAGATCCGGCGAGGACGACCAAGACCACCAGGGACCACCATCCAGCCACCGGAACAAAGCGAGAGCGACGCATGCTGCGCCCTCCTCTGGATCGAACCCTAACGCGCTTCCTCCGTAATGCTGTTCATTCGCCGGGCCCGGGCGCGGGCTCCTCGGTTACTGGATGATCTCGACCGCTCGGATCAATACCGATTGCGGGATCGTCAGCCCGAGCGCCTTGGCAGTCTTAAGGTTAATCACCAACTCGAACTTCGTCGGCGGCTCGACGGGAGGGCCAGCGGGCCTAGAGTCATGGCTTCCGGCCCGTCAACTCGATCACCTTGCCCGCCCGTAGTACGGTCACCGTCAGATTCCCACCTGAAGGGAGCTCGGCGAGAATCTTTCGGGTCTGTTCATAGTTGACGAGCCCGCGCACCGGGATACCCTGAACCTTCAGGATGATGTCCCCGCCGAGGACAATCTGTTCACCATCAATGACAGCGACCTTTGTTCCACCACGAAGTCCCACGGCTTCTCCGGGCGAGCCTTTCGCCACAGTCTTCACCAAATACCCGACGGCGTTGGGCGGAAGGTTCAGCAGATCGGCAAGCGCGTCCGTGAGCAGTCGACCCTCCAGACCGCTCCAGAACGACCGCTCGTCGAGCAGGAGCTTCTTGGCCGTATTAATCGTGACCACGAAGCCGAGCCCCTCGCTCCCACCAGTCTTCGAGATGTTGTGGCTGACGATCCCAATGACCTCTCCGGCCATGTTGAACAGCGGCCCCCCAGAGTTGCCGGTATTGATGACCGCGTCCGTCTGGAAGAACTCCGCGAGCGGCATGGACTGATACACGGTGTTGGGGGCCCATCGAGCGCTAATCCAGCCGACCGTCATCGCATGACTCAAGCCGTACGGCGCACCGATCACCAAGACCTGATCGCCAATCTTCACCGTGTCGGAGTTCGCCATTGGTGCGACCAGCACGCCCGGCGGCACGCGACTGAGCTTGAGCAGCGACAGATCAGCCGCCGGTTCCGACGCGATCACCGTGGCTGCGATGATCTCGCTACCGAGGAACTCGACGTTGATCTCATCCATCGCATGCACGACATGCGCGGCGGTCATGACCTTCCCATCAGCTGAGATGAGGACTCCCGAGCCGATCTCGCTGAAGCGGACTTGTCCGCCCACCGAGACATCGCGCCCCTTGGCTCTGATCACGACCACCGAGGGGTTCACCTTCTGGAAGACTTCACCGATGGTCTGGGCCCGCGCGGGCGTCGAGAGCAAGAGAAGTGCCGTGGCCGTCATCAGCAGTGCACGGGGCGTTTGCATGGTGAACATGCCTTTCGCTGGCGTTACGAGACTATCGATCAGTCT
>WNFH01000503.1_pt1 | contig 24905 bp, 27 predicted proteins | sample 5400411 | NCBI WGS metagenome assembly WNFH01 (sample SAMN13153347, study PRJNA577476) | soil metagenome | isolation source: 200 cm saprolite under Douglas fir tree site 2 hole 3 | place: USA:California | collected 2015-04-18 | reverse complement strand
GCCGCAGCGGACGTATGTGCTCGAATTGCTAGCGGCGCTGGGGCCGGCGGCGGCCGATTTCGTCATCGCCGGCGCACAGGCCATCAAGTTCGCGGTCCAGGACGCGCGCGGTACCAAAGACGTAGATTTCATCCTGAACTTGATTGCCCTCCGGGCTGAGCCACTCCAACTGGACGCAGTGCTGAAACAGTTGGGGTACACCGCAGTCGCGGGGGCGCGAAATTTCCAGTTTTCCTGGAGTCGCGGTCCTACGGAAACCCAAGCCCGCTGTAACCATTCGTTAATTGATCACTTGGTTTTCGTGGCTGAGCGTTCTCAATCGGCAATTCCCGCCCGCAGTGATCCTTTGCCCAGGACGGAATCAGACCCCAACGCATGGTGGAGAAGCGACGCGAGGGTTTGGCCTTTTCTTGCCTTACGGTTACGACGGGCTGGGTGGGCGCAATCTTGAAGCGGGGAATGACCTCGACTTCACCTTGAGCTTGAAAGCGTTCGGCCACTTGCTTCTGAGAGCGCGTCTATCTGAATCTGCCACACATAAGAGACCCAGCTAAAAATCCGTTTCTTTTATCTCCATCATAGTGCTGCTTGCCGACTGTTTATGGAAGGTGCGAAAGCCCCTACATGGGTTTGCGCATCTGATAGGGTCTGAGGTACAGTTTCCCAAAGTGGCCCGAAGAACCGCAACTTCGATCGTTCTCCTGAGTATGGTGGTGGCTGGGATTTTTACGCCAACCGCGTTTTGCGCGCTCATGTGTGAACGCCATACCAGAGTTGAGAGTCCACGCCATTGCGTTCAGTCTTCAGATACGATGCCGGGAATGGTTCACGACCATTCCGCCATGAATCCTTCAGCGGTTGAGGCCATGAGTCTGGTGATGGTGTCGCAATCGTGCCAGACAGACTGTGTGACTGCGGAACGTCTTGACGCTTCGAGGAAGGTTGTTCCTCAGGTGACTGTGGTCCAGACCATCTCCGTAGTCCCGGATACTACGGCCGACTCTCTCGTCCCGGATTTCTCCGCCGCATGGGGGTTGAACAGCGGCCCGCCCGCTCTCCCCTACGCCCGTGCTGCGTCTTTTTCCATCCTACGCATTTGAGTTTTCCCTCTTCCCTCTAGAAGCGCCATAGCCAAAGCAGCAGCTTGATTCGACTGCCTGGCGGTGCATCTCCCTTCGATCCAATGTCCAAGGAGTCTTGTACGGACAGCTGGGTCCGTCAACTCTTGTAGAGGACGAGCTATGAAGAACAGACGGGATTTCCTGAGAAATACTTTTGGTCTGGGCGCCGGTTTGGCGGCCGCACCTCGCTTGTTCGCGGCCCCCACGCAGGCGAGCGGAGAAATGGACATGGAGCACATGGACCAGCCTACCCATCGCAGGGGAGGGATCGCTTCGGTGGAAACGCCGGATGTTCCGCAACTCCCCTGGCGCATGGCCGGCGGGGCGAAGGAGTTTCACTTGATCGCGGAGCCGGTGAAGCAGGAATTGATGCCCGGGAAGATCGTAAACCTCTGGGGCTACAACGGGCGGGCGCCGGGGCCGACGATCCAAGTGAACCAGGGTGATCGGGTGAGAATCATCGTGGATAACCATCTTCCCGAAGCCACCTCGATGCACTGGCATGGATTTGAGATCCCTGTCGAGATGGATGGAGCGCCGGGCAGCAGCCAAGACCCGATCCCGCCGGGCGGCCGTTTCGTTTACGAGTTCACGCTGCATCAGGCAGGGACTTTCTTCTACCACTCGCACATGGCGATGCAAGAAATGATGGGGATGATCGGGGCCTTCATCATGCACCCCAAGAAAACCTACGATCCTCCGGTCGACAAGGACTTCGCGATCATCTTGCAAGAGTTCGCGATCCTTCCCAACAATCCCATTCCGAATTCGATGAACATGGAGTTCAACTGGCTGACCTTCAACGGCAAGGCGGGTCCAGCGACCACTCCCCTGATTGTCCGGCTCAACGACCGTGTCCGCCTGCGCTTCATCAATCTCGGCATGGACCACCATCCCATTCATGTACACGGGCACACCTTTGTGGTGACGGGCACCGAGGGAGGCCGCCAGCCCAAGACCACTTGGGGTCCCAAGAACACGGTCCTAGTAGGGGTGGCCGAAGCGTCTGATGTCGAGTTCGTCGCCAATAATCCCGGTGACTGGATGGTCCACTGCCACCTGCCTCACCACATGATGAACCAGATGTCTTCGGTGGCAGGCCCGATGACGCGAGGTAGTAGCGGTATGCCCGCTGGCTTAGGCATGGAAGAGGGCATGGGCATTTTGCGCGATGGACATGCCACTTCCGAGGACAAAGGTCCGAGTCTGGGTCGTGGAATGGGTGTGGGCTCCACTCGCGACCAGAGGGTCAGTAACGGACCACTCTCGACTCCCCAGGCGAAAGCCTCCATGGACAACATGCCCGGCATGCAGCACGAAGGAATGCAGATGGCAGCGCCAGAAGTGGCGAAAGACGCCAACTCGGTTCCTGGATTTCCGCAGGACGCCTTCATGGAAGGGCCGGGGATGGCGATGGACAAGATGGTGGAGAAACCGGAGAACCACGGGCTTCGTCCCGGCTGGAGTGGATTCATGCAAGGGATGATGACGTTTCTGCGAGTGCTTCCACCCGAGATGTACGACAAGGTGATGAGTTTGCGCGACCAGCAGAAGGGTAAGCTCGAACCCATGCCGGGAATGGAGCACCAGTAGTAGGGCTGGGTAGATGAATTGAACAGGAGAACGCAATGAAGACACAAATTTATCCGGCAGTATTCACCAGGGTCTCGGGCGTATTGCTGGCCGTTCTGACGATGCCATTCTTGGCATTCGGACAGAACCAGCCGATGCCGGGCATGCCGTCACCGGCAACAACGACTCCGTTACAGGAACAAGCAGCTACCCAAAGCGGCCTCACGCTGGCGGAGTTGGAGCAGTTGGCCCTCAGTAACAATCCAACGCTGGCCCAGGCGGCTGCTGAGATTCGTGCCGCGACAGCCCGGAAACTCCAGAGTGGACTCTATCCCAATCCCACAGTGGGGTACCTGGGAGAGCAGATACGGGGCGGAGTCCAAGGCGGAGGGGAACAGGGTTTCTTCGTCAGCCAGGACATCGTCCTCGGCGGGAAGCTCGGACTCAACCGGCGAGTGCTGGATCAGGAGAAGAAGCAAGCGGAGGCCGAAGCAGAGGAGCAACGCCTGCGCGTCATCAACGGCGTGCGGATGTTCTACTACCAGGCGCTGGCGGCGCAAGAGATGGTCGCCCTACGTCACAAGCTCAGCAAGTTAGCTGAAGATGCGGTGCAAACCTCGCACCAGCTCGGCAATGTTGGGCAAGCGGACCAGCCAGACGTGCTCCAAGCGGAAGTCGAAGGGGAGCAGGCAGAACTGGCGGTGGTGGCGGCGGAGCAGAAGCAGCTGCGGGTCTGGCGTGCCCTGGCGGCAACAGCCGGGAAGCCGGAGATGCCGCTGACGCACTTGGCCGGAACTCTCTACGAACTGCCCGAGGACAATTCCGACCAATGGCTGCAAGCAATCCTGCAGGACAGTCCAGCCGTCAAGATCGCCGAGTTGGGCGTGCTTCGAGCGGAGGCGTCTTTAGGTCGGGCGAAGCGTGAACCGATTCCCGATCTGCAACTTCGGGGCGGGCTCCAGCAAAACCGCGAACTGGAAGCTACCACTAACCGGCCTATCGGCTTGCAGGGGTTCGCCGAGGTCGGCGTCCAAATTCCCATCTTCAACCGGAATCAGGGGAATGTGCAGGCTTCCCGTGCCGACGTGGAACGCGCCCAGCGGGAAGTCCAACGTGTCCAGCTGGTACTCCGCGAACGGGCGGCAGCACTGGTGCAGAACTACGTGACCTCGCGCGCGACCGTAGAGAGGTACCGGAACCGCATGATCCCGCGCGCCCAGAAAGCCTACGACCTTTATGTGAAGAGTTACGGCGGGATGGCGGCCGCGTACCCGCAGGTGCTGATCTCGCAGAGGACCTTGTTCCAGTTGCAGAGCGACTACATCGCAGCCCTGGAAACTCTTTGGGGCAATTCGACTGCGTTGAGAGGGTTCCTTTTGACCGACGGTCTAGAGGCTCCTAGCCGTCCGGGGGGAATGGACCAACCGGTTCGCGAACTCAACGTGCCTTCGTCCACTTCCATGCGGCCGCAGTGAGCAGGAGGAGAGATGCGAAGAAATCGAGTTGTGTCGCTGCTGGCGGTTGCCGCCGTGGTCCTGGTGGTTGCGGGAGCGGTGGCTGCGGTACGCCGCGGCTTCAGCGCTCGTGACCAGCCTTCGGCACTGGAGACTTACGTGGCACGGACCGCCCGGCGCCTGGCCGTCCCTTCCAAGGCGAAGGGGGAGAAGAACCCGTTTACGGGGTCACCGGAGTTGATGGCGGAGGCGAGAGCACATTTTGCCGACCACTGTGCCATCTGCCACGCCAACAACGGGAGCGGGAATACGGAGATCGGACGGAACCTGTATCCCAAAGCTCCCGACATGCGGCTGGCGCAGACCCAGAATCTGACCGATGGGGAGCTTTACTACACCATTCACAATGGCATCCGGCTCACCGGAATGCCCGCATGGGGCACGGAAGAGAGAGACGACGACAGCTGGAAGCTGGTGCTTTTCATAAGGCATCTGCCTCAGCTCACGCCCGCGGAGGAGCGGGCGATGGAAGCGCTCAATCCGAAGGCTCCAGCAGAGAAACAGGAGGAACTAGAAGAGGAGCAATTCTTGAACGAGGGCCAACCCGGCAATCAGGCACCCAGACCACCAACCCGTCAGAATCATTGAGGAGAACTTATATGAAACGCATTGTCGCAGTCGTTGCTTTGTTGTTCGCGCTTTCGCTCATGGCACTTGCTCATGGAAAAGAGAAGCACGTCATGGGTACGGTCACGAGCATTTCCGATAGTTCCATTACGGTTGAAACCACGGCAAAAAAATCGGTAACTGTAGCTGTGAGTGAGAAGACCAAATTTGAAAAGAGCGGTTCACCCGCCACCTTGAAGGATCTGAAGGTAGGCGACAAGGTAGTCGTCCGTGCGGATGTTTCAAGCGACAAGCTCGTCGCAAACGAGGTGCACTTTGGCGCGAAGGCTACGGAGTCCATGGAGGGAATGGAGGGCATGGACCATAAGTGAAAGCGCGTTTCGTTGGCACCAGGAAAGTGATCAAGATGTCCACTGAACGACGACGTAAACATTTCCTCCCCAATGAGACGTCGGACGACGCAGTGGGGAGCGCAGACCCGATTCTCTAAGAGGGGCGTGAGACCGGGCCGCGCTCGACACGGGCAGCAAAGTGAGAAATCTACGGACCGCTCGCTCTGCGCCCGTGTTTCCCAACATTATGTAGGGGACACATGAAGCCATTGTCGAAGTCTTACATTCCGGCACTCGGATATCGTTGCCTGACGCGGTTCTACGATCCCGTTGTTCGTGTTACGACTCGGGAGGCTACATTCAAGGAAGCGCTGCTCCGGCAAGCGAGCATTCACGATGGACACCGAGTCCTCGATTTGGGTTGCGGAACTGGCACTCTCGCCGTCCTGGTAAAGCATGCTCATCGAGGTGCTGAAGTGTTCGGGTTGGACGCCGATGCGGAAGCCTTGAATCTTGCGAGAATGAAGCTGGCAGCTGCCGGCATTGAGGTGCAACTGGATCAAGGATTGGCATCGGCCCTGCCCTACGCGGGCGAATCGTTCGACCGGGTTCTATCAAGTTTGTTTTTTCATCACCTGCCTTCCGCGTTGAAGCTGGAAACCATGCGAGAAGTTCTGCGTGTCCTACGTCCAGGCGGAGTGTTCTATATCGCTGATTGGGGAAGGCCAACGAATCCCGTCATGCGGCTGGCTTTTATCGGGGTCCAACTTCTCGATGGCTTCGCCACAACGACCGATAACGTGAGGGGTCTGCTGCCGGACCTCCTTGGGCTCGCCGGATTCGAAAACGTGGAAACCACAGACTCTTACTCAACACTGTTGGGAACGCTATCGCTTTACAGAGCGCGTAAGGCATCTACCCGTTTGGTTGGATCTGTTCCAACCGCGTGCAAATGACAGGCGTGACACTTGTGACAACTCGCGATCTGTCGGAGGTCAAACATGCTGCAACGGTACAAGGAGATCTTCTACGGCCTGCTGTTTGGCCTCGGTGCTTCGGTGATCGACGTGTTCATGCATGCTTCCATGGAGCAGCAGGGATTCTGGACGGAATTGTTCCGGCTTCAGGCGGCAATGGCGGCTTATCGCGGATCTTTCATCGTCTTTGGACTTGTTCTGGGCTGGTTGCTGTGGCGAAAGAATGAAGTCGAGCGTGACTTTCGCAGCCTGCTCGAAACTGTTGAGCAATTTCGCCGGGGGATCAACGCGCCGGCGCTTCTTATTCATACCAAACTTCAGCTATTGCTGACTCGAGGCGATTTCCATCTTCCGCCCGAAGCAGAGGAGATGGTCAGGTTTGCCTACGAAAGATCGCGGGAGATCGGGGCGTTGGCCGAGCAAAAGATCCCGCCGGTAAAGGGAGCCTGAGGATTGGCGGTGCGTTCTACCCACTGAAAAGGGAGGGAGCCGTGTTGAGATTCTTGAAACTCCCACTGTTACTGGTCGTTCTTGCGACTACCGTCTTTGCTGCCGGTCCTGATGAGGCCGGAGTCAAGAGTGTCATTCAGCAATTCCAGGAGGCGCTGGAGCGCCGTGACGTCGCCGCTATCGGAGCGTTGGTCTCGCCTGACGTGGTGGTCCTGGAGAATGGACATCGCAACGATGGATGGGGAGATTTCCGCGACAACCACTTGATTCCGGAGTTTAAGGAGCCAGCCGCGCCTTCCAAATGGGAATTTGTGAAGGTCGTGACCAGTTCTGAAATGGCGTGGGGTTATACCAAGGAGACAATCGACGTGACCGGGAAAGACGGCAAACACGTCGGTTATCAGGTCTGGTCTGCTTACGTCCTCCAGAAAATGGGCCCCGCTTGGAAGGTCGTCTTGCTGAATTGGAGCGTAAAGCGAATTTGATAGCGGAAGTTGCACGCGTACCAGGCGGCTGGAATCGAGAGGGGCCGTTTGCGGGATGACATCGTTACGATAAAAGGCCCGCGCGGTACCGTGGGCCTATTCGTAAAAAGTACTCTCAGAAGTTAGCAAACTGTACACATGTTCGGCCGCGCATGCAAGACGAATTGGTCTGCAGAAGGCTAGGGCGTAAGCGAATCTTTGTAAAACATTGCAAGTCGAATGGCGATCATCTAGTACGAATGCCTGGATGCTGTCCCAGCGGTGTCCAGTCTACTCGATTCGGAGTTCAAAATGGACCACATGACGCACCAAGCCACTGGACAACCGGCGGACCCACATGCCGGTCACAAGATGTCGGCGGCTCACGCGAGTCACGACCGTCACGCCGGACACTCCGTCGCCATGTTTCGCGACAAGTTTTGGTTGAGCTTTGCTCTCACAATTCCAGTGATTTTCTGGTCGAGCGATGTCCAACACTGGCTTGGGTACAGAGCGCCTTCTTTTCCCGGCTCCAACTTGATCGCCCCAATCCTCGGAACGGTGGTCTTTATTTACGGCGGTCTCGTTTTCATTCGTGGGGCATGGAGCGAGCTGGCCGACCACAAGCCCGGCATGATGACCCTCATCAGTCTGGCGATCACAGTTGCCTTTGGAACTTCGCTCGCCGCAACGTTCGGCCTCTTCGAGGTCGAGGTTTGGTGGGAACTCGCATCGCTGATCACCATCATGGTTCTCGGCCACTGGCTGGAAATGCGAGCCATCTCTCAGGCCCAAGGTGCGCTCAATGCGCTCGCGGCCCTGCTCCCGGACAGTGCTGAACGCGTACGCGGCGAAGAGATTCAAACAGTTCCAATCTCTGAGTTGCACGTGGGCGACGTTGTCCTCGTGCGGCCCGGAACCCGCGTTCCGGCAGATGGCACAGTCGTCGAGGGGGCAGCGGATGTTGACGAGTCAATGATTACCGGCGAGTCCCGGACGGTCTCGAAGGGTCCCGGGGCCACGGTCATCGCGGGGACGGTCGCCAGTGGTGGAAGCCTTCGAGTCCGCGTTACGGCCGTCGGGGAGCAGACCGCTCTGTCCGGCATTATGCGGCTCGTTGCCGCCGCACAAGCTTCTGGGTCTCGCACGCAAGCCCTCGCCGATCGTGCCGCTGCCATCCTTTTCTACGTGGCCGTCGCCGCTGGCGCGATCACACTGACCTACTGGTGGTTTGCAGGAGACCGAGAACACGCCCTGATCAGGACGGCAACTGTCCTCATCATTGCTTGCCCGCACGCCATGGGACTTGCGATTCCGCTGGTGATTGCAATCTCGACATCACTCGGTGCTCAGAACGGTCTCCTCGTCAAGGACAGGCTCGCACTTGAACGCGCGCGCAATTTGGACATGGTGATTTTCGATAAGACTGGAACGCTCACACGCGGATCCCCTGCGTTGTCCGGAGTCGCGGCTGCGCCTGGCACCAACGAAGGTGATTTGCTCGGAAATGCGGCTGCGGTCGAAGCCAACTCCGAACACCCGCTCGCTAAAGCAATCGTCGCCGAAGCCAAGCGCCGAAACCTGCCCGCGTTGCAAGCTGCCGACTTCGAAGCGCTAGCCGGTCGACGGGCGCAAGCACGCGTAAACGGCAAGGGCATCGTAATTGGCGGGCAGCGTCTGCTCGCCGAGGGTAGGGTAACAGTGCAGCCGGAAGTCGAAAAGTTGACGACCTCGTGGGCGTCCGAGGGAAAGACGGTTCTGTATGTTGTCGCCGATGGGCGACTTCTCGGCGCTTTCGCCGTCGAAGATGAGATTCGGTCCGAATCAAAGGAAGCGATAACTGAGCTTCATCGCCTTGGTATCAGGGTCGCGATGATCACCGGAGACTCGAAGACGGTTGCCGACTCGGTCGCCCGCCGCATCGGCATAGATGAGGTCGCAGCCGAGGTTCTCCCTGCCGACAAGGCTTCGGCAGTGAAGCGCTTTCAGTCGGGCGGCAAGAGGGTGGCAATGGTTGGTGACGGCGTGAACGACGCACCTGCGCTGGCAACCGCAGATGTGGGAATTGCAATTGGTGCGGGCACCGATGTGGCGATCGAGTCCGCTGGAATCGTACTGGTGCGCAGCGACCCCCGTGACGTTGTGGGAGCGATCAAACTGTCTCGGGCTACCTATCGAAAGATGATTCAAAATCTCGTTTGGGCGACTGCCTATAACCTTATCGCGATCCCGGTCGCAGGGGGCCTTCTCGTCCGATGGGGAGTCGATCTGCCCATGAGCATTGGTGCAGTCGCAATGAGCCTCTCCACCATCATCGTGGCTGCGAATGCACAGCTGCTTCGCCGGCTGAAACTGCAGGCCGCGGTCGCATAAAAAATGGGCCAGCTGAGGCAGGAGCTCGAATTGGGAGTAGAAATGAGGCGTGAAACTGTAACCAATCTCGCAGTCGTGACGAACTAATGGATGTACGGTCGAGTGAACCCGAACTTCGCGCCCTGATGATTGCGGGCCTGGACGGAGACGCGACAGCGCACAGGGCGCTGTTGGAAAAGCTCAGCGGCCAACTGCGGGCCTATTTCAAAAGACAGCTCAATCGTATCGGCAGAGGTCCGGTGGAGGCGGAGGATCTGGTGCAGGAAGCCTTGATTGCGATCCACACGCGCCGGCACACGTATGACCGTTCGCAGCTTTTCACCCCCTGGGTATACGCGATCGCCCGCTACAAATTTCTGGATTACCTGCGCCGAACGAAAGTGTCGGCAGCTGACGTACCGATTGACGAGGCGCAGGAACTAGCGGTTCACGACGACAGCGCGCATGTCGAAAGCAGCTTGGACCTGAAAAGACTCTTGGCTGAGCTTTCGCCCAGAGCCAGACAGACCATTCAATACGTAAAGCTGGATGGGTTAAGCGTGAGCGAAGCAGCGGCGCGATCGGGAATGTCAGAATCGGCAGTGAAAGTATCGGTGCATCGGGGCTTGAAAGCCCTGGCGCGCCTAATCCGTGAAGAGAAGCGATCATGAAAACTGACGAACTCATCGACATGCTCAGCACGAACGTGGAGCCCGTCAAGCAAGGACGGCTCAGGAAAACGTTGGTGTGGGCCCTTGTCGTTGGCGGTGCGGCCGCTTTCTGTGTGATGCTGGCAACCGTTGGTCTCCGGACTGGGCTTACGGATGGCTTCCTTCCTGGCTACCTTACCCTAAAGCTGCTGTTTACACTGAGCCTGATTGGAGTGGGGGCGGCGTTGCTGGAAAGGTTGATGCGGCCTGGCCAGGACGGGCGAAAACTCTTCGCGTTTGTGCTCCTTCCTTTCATCATTGTTGTATGTGCAGGCGTTGCTTCGCTCGTATTTGGGCAACCGATGGCATGGGGTCGCATGATTTTCGGCATGCAATGGGCGACCTGCCTGCTTTGCATCCCCCTCTTTGCCGTCGTTCCATTTGCAGCGTTGATTTGGGCTTTACGAAAAGGGGCACCCACAGATTTGACGCGAGCAGGCGCAATCGCGGGACTTGTCGCTGGGGCACTAAGCGCGACGGCCTACGCATTTCACTGCCCAGACGATTCCGTGCCGTTCATCGCGATTTGGTACGGTACTCTGGTCGCGCTTTGTGGCGTGCTTGGCGCGATGGTCGGCCCTCGGCTTCTGCGGTGGTGATAGGTTCGCCTGAACACGAAAGAAAGAGCCGCGCCACTCTGACATAGAGCAGCGCAGGTCCTTCGCCTAGTGATGACAGAACGGGCAGCGACCGGTGCTGCTGACTGCCGCGAACAGTGTAGTTGCCTTCGCACCAACAGCCGTGAGAACCACGGCAGCGAGTGCGTACCATTTCTTCATGTGCAGTTCTCCTTTCAACCAAGATCAGGCTAAACCCTGTAGCCGCCTATAGAGTCAAGCGGATTTTGAGCAGTGGCGCGTTGTTCTTCATACTTAGGCGGATTCCAAAGTGCGCTCAATCAGCACGCAGATCGCATCAGCCGAAATCGTCTGCTTCCCCGACTTCTTCCACTGCTTCACTGCTTGGCTCAGGCCATCGCGAAATTTCGACAGCTGGGTTATCTGCTGTTCGACCGACCGCAGATGCCGCTCCGCAATGCTGACCACTTCACCGCACGGGCAATGCCCGCGCTCACGCATCCGTAGAATGTCTCGGATTTCATCAAGCGAGAACCCGAGCGACTTGCCCTGACGAACAAACCGCAACCGCTTCAAGTCGTGCTCCGAATAGACTCTGTAACCAGAATCCTTTCTCTGCGGTTCCGGCAACAGTTTCAATCGTTCATAGAACCGAACGGTCTGCACAGTCACGCCAGACCGTTTTGCAAGCTCGCCTATTTGCATAGCATAAGCTTAAACCCTAAACCTAGCTATAGAGTCAAGGGCTCCGATGGCACGACCGCCGGGAGGGTGATTGACATTTTTCGTCTTGCACGTGTAACCGATGGCGGCCTGTTTGCGAACTCATCTATAGAGGCAGATCAAGAGGCGGGGACACCAGAACTGAGGCTTTACCGATCTAGCTTTGGGGCTTTAGATCTGAAACTAGGGTAATTTGAAACTTTTTTCGAGCTGTTGCCTCTAACGACTGACAGGAATAGACTTATGGGCGTGAGACTTGCAGCTAAAGTCGGCGTTTCGGCCTTGGCGCTGCTATTAGCGGCGCTGCCGGTGATGGCATGCACCATACCGGGTGCTGCGATGACCCCGGTCGAGCGTGATTGCTGTAAGCGTATGGCGCAAGAGTGCGGAAAGACTGGCATGAAGCAGTCTCACTCGTGCTGCCAAACCACGCCAGTACCCGATCGCCTCTCTGCTATTAAGAGTTCGTCGGACATCGGTTCAAAGCATCTCGCACCCGTTGTCCTGCACGGGCTGCCGACGATGCCAGCAGTTGCAGCAGTTCCGGATTCTGGTTTGCCGCTCTCGGCACCTGATATACACTCACCCCCCGTCTCACCTCCTGCCAGTATTTCTGTCCTGAGAATCTGAGCTTCTTTCCTCTGAGCTGCTAACGCACTCGTGCGTCTGCACGTTCGTGCGCCTACAAACATGCGTTTGTGATGCGGAGGAAAGATGCAATTCACTTATTTATCCCGACGTCTCTTCGGGTGGTCTTATATTTCATTGACTAGCGCAGCTTTGTCTCTTGGAGCTTTGCTGCAGCCCGGCGTTGCGACCGCTCAAGAGCCAGTGAGCCCACAGCCGCCCGTTTCTGGTTCCCCATCTCCGGCTATGGCTGAGCATGGGGGCGCGCCGACTTCTCTGCGCGAGTTGGTGCAGGAGGCCGAGCAGAAGAATCCCCAGATTGCGGCGTCGTTTCATGCCTGGCAGGCCTCGCGAAATGTTCCGAAGCAGGTATCCGCGCTACCCGAGACTCAACTGTCAGTGCAGCAGTTCAGTGTGGGCAGCCCACGGCCGTTCGCCGGATACAGCAACAGCGATTTCGCTTACATCGGTTTCGGCGCGTCGCAGGACATCCCCTACCCGGGCAAACGGCGGTTGCACGCCCGCGTCGCTGAACACGAATCGGACTCCATGGAAGCGCAGACCGATTCAGTCCGCAGAACTGTGGTGGGAAATCTCAAGATGGTCTATTTTCAGCTGGCTTACATTCAGCAAACCCTCGGGGTTCTGCAAAGAAGTGACGAGCTGCTGAATCAGGTGCAGGAGGCGAGCGAGTCGCGCTACCGCGTGGGCCAGGGCAATCAGCAGGATGTGCTGAAAGCTCAGTTGCAGCACACCAAGATTCTTCAAGAGATCGCACACCACCATCAGGAAGAAGGACTGCTTGAAGCTCAGATCAAGCGGCTTTTGGGCCGTCCTCAGGAGTCTGCGCAGATCGTTGCTGAGACCCTCACGGTGCGAGCCCTTCCGTATTCCGCAGCCGAACTTTTGCAAAAGGCGCGCGAACAGAATCCTGACGTGCACTCGAAGCAGGCTTCCATTCAGCGGCAGGACACCCAGGTCGAGCTGGCGCACAAGAATTTCCGTCCAGACTTTAATGTGCAGTACGCGTATCAGCACACCGACGGAGATACGCGCGACTACTACATGGCGACGTTTGGTATTCGGCTGCCCAATCGTGGCCGCCAGAAGGCCGAGTTGGCTGAAGCGGAGCAGAACCAAGAGCGCGCACGGAAAGAGCTGGACGCTGAGTCGCAGCGTGTTCTATCGGAAGTACAACAACAGTATGTGCGCGCAAAGACTTCCGAAGAACGGTTGAAGATCTACAGCGACGGTCTTGTGCCGCAATCGGAAACCACCTTCCGCTCCGCGTTGACTGCCTACCAATCGAACCGCCAAGACTTTGAGAGTTTGCTGTCTGGCTTCCTCGATGTTCTGAACTTAGACCTGGAATACCGCAGGGAGTTGGTAGAGCACGAATCGGCGCTGGCTGAACTGGAGCGCCTCACCGGGATAGATGTCCGATGAACGACCGCGACTTCAAAACGAATGCAAATGAAGGATCAAACATGCTCCCTACAGAACACAACAACTACCGCCGGGCGTTTTGGATCGCACTGACCGCCACCATGGTGATGGCGATTGTGGCGTCAGTCTTGTGGTGGCGTTTAAGCCATACCGGACCTTCGTCGCGGACTGGCAACAGTTCCGCCAGCGAGTCCATGGACGCAATGGCACAAACTTCATCGGCAACCACCCCAGATTCCGGAGCGGGACGGGCGGGGGATGCCGAGACTGGCAACATGCTAGAGACGCAGCGTGCGCCAATTCAGCTCACGCCTCAGCGGATGCAAAGCATCGGCATTGTGCTGGGGAAGGTTGAATCCAAGCCCGTCAATTCGGATCTGCGCTTCTACGGCAATGTACAAGTTGACGAGCGGCGGCAGGCCTATGTGCAAACGCGTTTCGCCGGATGGATTCGCAAGGTCTATGCCGACACCACAGGCAATTTTATTGGCAAAGGCCAGCCCTTGTTCACGATCTACAGCCCTGACCTAGTCTCGACCGAGCAGGAATATCTGCTGGCCAAGAAAAACTCGGAGTCCTTGCAGCAAAGCAAAGTGAGCGGAGTGGCTTCGGGCGCCGCTTCGCTTTTCAGCGCTGCCAACGAGAGGCTCCTGCAATGGGAAGTCTCTCCTGCTGAAATCGAGAAGCTCGATCAGACGGGCAAGGCCATCACGGATCTCACCATCTCTTCTCCTGTCTCCGGTTACATCACGCAGAAAAACGCGCTGCCCAATATGTACGTTCAGCCCGAAACCATGCTGTACACGGTGGCTGACCTCTCCGATGTTTGGGTGCTCGCCCAGGTATTCCAAAGCGACGCAGGGAAGATCAAACCGGGTGATCCCGCTGAGGTCACAGTCGATGCGTACCCCGGACGAGTCTTCAACGGACGCGTGGACTACGTCCTCCCGCAACTAGACATGAACACGCGCACGCTGCCGGTGCGATTAGTGTTTCGGAATCCCGGCCTGAAGCTCAGGCCAGGAATGTACGTCAATGTTGGCGTCAAACTGGCAATGGGCCGTCAACTGGTGGTTCCTGCCTCGTCGGCATTTCATTCCGGAACCAAGAACTTGGTGTTCGTCTACGGCGGCGAAGGCAACATCGAGCCGCGGGAAGTCGAGTTCGGACCGCAAGTGGGCGATCAGATCGTGGTTACCAAGGGTCTCAAAGCAAAAGAACAGATTGTTACGTCGGCAAATTTCCTGATTGATTCCGAAGCACAGTTGCAGGCGGCTGCTGGAGCATTTGTCCCTCCGCCTCCCGGTGCGGGTCAGGCAGCTTCGATGAATGCCCCTGCACGACAGCAAGCCAATGCAGAACTAACAACTGACCCCGACCCTCCGCACAAGGGCAGCAACATCGTCCGCGTGAAACTAACAGGCCAGGACGGACAGCCAATCGCAGGCGCCAACGTGACGGTGACCTTCTTCATGGCCGCAATGCCGGCGATGGGAATGGCCTCAATGAAGACCGTTATCAACGCCAGCGACAAAGGCGGCGGCGTGTACGAAGGCAAAGGCGATCTCGGCTCCGGCGGCACTTGGCAGGTCACCGTCAGGGCGCAACAAAACGGACAGACGATTGCCAATAAGCAGCTCACGCTCAATGCCACGGGAGGTATGTAACCGTGATCTCCCGAATCATCGAGTGGTGCGCGCACAATCGCTTCTTGGTTTTTACCGGGGTGCTTCTGCTCACGCTGACCGGAATCTGGTCCATGGGCCACATTCCTCTGGACGCCCTGCCAGACATTTCAGACGTGCAGGTGATTATTCACACCAACTGGGAAGGTGAACCGCCCAACATCATCGAAGATCAGGTCACCTACCCGATCGTCACTGCTTTACTGGCTGCACCGCGGGTGAAAGCGGTACGCGCGCAGACCATGTTCAATGATTCGTACGTCTTTGTTGTCTTCGAAGACGGGACGGACATTTATTGGGCCCGTTCTCGGGTTGTGGAGTATCTGCAAACGATCGCCGGACGGCTTCCTGCAAACGTACATCCTGCCATTGGCCCGGATGCTACGGGCGCTGGTTGGGTCTATGAGTATGTGCTCGTCGATCACAGCCACAAGCAGAGCCTCGCCGATCTGCGAAGCATTCAGGATTGGCACCTGCGTTATCAGCTCGCAACAGTTCCGGGCGTGGCCGAAGTCGCCAGCATCGGCGGGTTCGTGCGCCAGTATCAGGTCAACGTCGATCCCAACAAGCTGCTTGCATACGGCATTCCGTTGTCGACAGTTATCGACCGCGTGAAGTCGAGCACGAATGAGGTCGGTGGACGAGTGCTCGAGCTGAGTGGTACGCGATATATGGTCCGTGGCCTGGGCTACCTGAAGTCGCTCGAGGATCTAGGGAACGTGCCCGTCATGGCGAAGAACGGGACGCCGGTACTCATCAAGGACCTCGGCACGGTCTCATTTGGCCCGGACATCCGTGAAGGCGTCGCGGAGTGGAACGGTGAAGGCGAGACCGTAGGCGGCATCGTCGTCATGCGGTATGGGCTGAATGCTCTCAACGTTATCAATGGCGTCAAGAAGAAGCTGGCTGAGATCAAAGGATCGCTGCCGCCGGGAGTCGAAGTCGTTTCCAGCTATGACCGCGGGGGACTGATCAGCGAATCCATTAATACTTTGAAACATAGCCTGCTGGAGGAAGCGATCATCGTTTCCCTGGTCATTATTGTGTTCCTGTTTCACTTCCGCTCGGCGTTGATCCCGATTCTCACCTTACCTATTGCGCTCGTGATCTCTTTCATTCCCATGTACTACCTAAACGTCAGCTCCAACATCATGTCGCTGGGCGGGTTGGCATTGGCGATTGGCGTTTTGGTGGACGCCGCCATTGTGATGGTCGAAAACGGCTATAGGCACCTTTCCGAGCGCCCCGCACCAGAGTTTGACGCAGTCGGGAAGATAGATGACGCGAATGGACCAGTCCTTCACCAAGAGACAAGTGCACGTGCAGCTAAATCGACGAAGAAGGCAGTTGAACGGGAGCGGGTGCGCATTCTCATCGACGCCGCCAAGCAGGTGGGCCCCGCGCTGTTCTTTTCGCTCCTTATTATTGTGGTCTCGTTCCTCCCGGTGTTCCTGCTGGAAGCACAGGAAGGACGCATGTTCCGTCCCCTGGCATGGACTAAGACCCTGGCTGTGGGCTTCTCGTCGCTGTTGGCGATCACGCTGGTCCCCATCCTCATGGTCATTTTCATTCGAGGCAACTTACGGCCCGAATCGGAAAATCCGATTTCAAGAATTACGCAGGCACTCTATTTGCCGGTTTTAAGACTCTGCCTGAAATACCGCAAGACGACGTTGTTGCTCAATCTGGCATTTCTTGTGGTGACGTTTCCCTTGATGTTCAAGATGGGCAGTCAGTTCATGCCGCCCTTGTTTGAAGGCTCATCGCTCTACATGCCCACGGCACTTCCCGGCATTTCGATCACGCAAGCTTCGCAGCTCTTGCAAGAACAGGATCGAGTCCTTCGGTCTTTCCCTGAAGTAGAGACCGTGTTCGGCGTCGTGGGCCGTTCCGACAGTGCGACCGACAATGCTCCCCTCGACATGTATGACACGACCGTGATGCTAAAGCCGCGCGAGAAATGGCGGCCGGGCATGACCTACGAAAAGCTCATTCGCGAAATGGACGAGAAGCTCCAATTTCCTGGGCTGACGAACACTTGGACCATGCCGGTTCAAAACCGGCTCGACATGGCGCTGACCGGGATCAAGACGCCCGTAGGAATGAAACTTCAGGGTACGAATCTGGAGCAAATCCAGCAACTGGGAGCACAGGTACAGCACATCTTGTCAGGGTTGCCGCAGGTCCGCTCGGTTTTTGCTGAGCGGGTTTCCCAGGGTTTTTACATCAATGTGGAGGTCAATCGTCCGGAAGCGGCGAAATACGGTTTGACCATTGCCGACGTGCAACAGGCGGTGGAATCGGGCATTGGAGGCATGAACGTGGCCGAAAACGTCGAAGGCCGCAGTCGCTATCCGATCAATGTCCGCTACCAGCGTGATTTTCGCGACAACGTCGAGGAGCTTAGCCGGGTTTTGATCGCGACCCCTGCCGGTGCGCAGATCCCAATTTCTGAAGTAGCCAAAGTTTCTTTCTCCCGCGGTCCGGCGATGATCCGCGATGAAGATGGACAGCTCACGGGCTACATCTACATTGATCTCAACACCACTGACTACGGCGGCTTCGTAGACCAGGCCAGCAACATGCTTCACCAAAAATTGCAGTTACCTGCGGGATACACCTATCAATGGTCGGGGGAATATGAATTCCAGCTTCGGGCCAAGGAACGGATGAAGCTCATTTTGCCCGTGGTGTTTTTCGTGATTTTCCTGCTCCTCTACATGGTTTTCCACTCCCTAACTGAGGCCATGGTCCTGATCTTCCCTACGTTCTATGCAATGACCGGCGGGCTGATCTTGCAGTGGCTGCTTGGCTACAACTTCAGCGTCGCCGTGTGGGTCGGCTATATCGCACTGTTTGGCATCGCGGTCGAGACAGGAGTCGTCATGGTTGTGTACTTGCACGAAGCGCTCGATAAGCGAGTGAACTCTGGACGCGCTCTTACAGAGGCCGATATTGAGGAAGCAGCAATCGAGGGTGCTGTGCACCGGCTACGGCCAAAGTTGATGACGGTCTGTGCCGTTCTCGCCAGCCTGATTCCGATCCTCTGGGCGAGTGGTATCGGCTCTGACGTGATGAAGCCGATTGCCGCTCCCATGGTCGGGGGAATGATTACGTCAACGATTCACGTACTGATTCTGGTTCCGGTTTTCTTCGTGTTGATGAAGGAAAGAGCACTGCGGCGTGGCACGTTGCGGCCGGAACCCGCGGAATAACGGAGGGAGTTTTTTGAAGTAGTGAGTAGTCAACCAAATAACCGTAGTCAGTTGGCACCGGGAACGAGGATGTGCATTTTGATCCACTCCGGCTGTGACCTGGCACACAACCGGAACTTAGCTCCACAGGAGGAACTATGAAAACAACAAAACGCAAAGTACAGATGGCTCTGACAATTATTTCTCTAACGTTCTTGGTGCTCTTGGCAGCCGGATACAGCGCAGCGGGACAACGACCGTCCCTTAGCAGAAAGGAAGTCAAGGCGTTGATCGCGAGTGCCAAGACTAAGGAAGACCACCTGAAGCTGGCCGAGTTCTACAAGACTGAGGTAGCGAGACCGCAAGCGGAAGCGACGGACCACGACGAAATGGCGGAGATGTACCGGAAAAACCCCAGCCCAATGGCCGTCAAGCATCCGGAGGCAATCGGCGAAGGCCACTGCAAGGAAATCGCGCGACGATTCCGCGAGTCTGCCAGCAAAGCGCAGGAGCTGGCAACCATGCACGAGGAAATGGCGAAGGCAGCGCAGTAGCAGCCATGCTGAATAAGGAGAACTTCCAGAGGAGGCGTGCTTTGTGTTGACGAAAAAACGGAACACCAGAACGCCGCCTCCCTGGGGCAAGGAGGAAGCCGAGTGTAAGCGAAACGAACGGAGATCTGAACGAAAGGAGAACTCTAATGAAGACGTTAAGAATTGCAGCTACTATTTCCGGACTATTGGTGTTGGTCAGTTTGGCCATCGGGCAAACAACGCCTCCAACGCCGGTCCCTAATCGTGATGCCGCCGGTGTTGAAGAACTGACTGGACTCGTCAGTGATGCCACTTGCAAAGGTATGCACTTTCGCAAGGCTGTGACTCCGTTTAGCTGCACGCTGAAATGCGTGCATGACGGTGCTGACTATGCGCTCATCGTGGGCGACACCGTCTACATTCTGGAAGGCCACAGACCCGAACTCGACAAATTTGCCGGGGGCCGCGCCACGATCAGAGGGCAAGTGAACGGAAACCGGATCGTCGTGGACTCGGTGATGAAAGCTGAGAAGAAACCGAAGGTCGGAAATCGAGCTGACGGATGATGGGATTAAGACTAAGGCACCATTTCGTCACGTTCGAGGGCGCCTACTTTTATCAGCCCACACAGATTCGAGGTGGACATGCAGCGTAAGCGCAAGTCGAAAAGCTCCTTCGTGTCAGTGCATTGGCCGGTTATTTTCCTCGGCACTGCGGCGATCGCGCTGCTCTCGGGCGTGGCCTACAAGGTGTTCCACGAACCGCCGGCGAACCCCAAACCAGCTATCGCAGCGGTGCCTGTGTATTACAACCGCGCGGGAGATGCGATGCCCTTTCCAGCAACGCTGGAGCCTGCGAGCTTCAAGCAGACGGAAGTGCGGGAGGCATATCAAACTGCGAAAGAAATACCGGAAGTGCTAGCGCAGCAGCCTTGCTATTGCTACTGCCAGCGGAAAGGGCATCGCAGTCTCCTGGACTGCTTCAAGACGGATCACGCGGCAAGTTGCAGTATCTGCGTTAGGGAGGCACTCCTCGCCGCGCAAATGCATCGCCAGCAGAAATCGGCCCAGGAGATCCGGAGGGCTATCACTCAGGGGCCGTGGGCCGGCGAGGGGAGTTCAAACCAATGACTGTCACAGGAGCAGTACAACTTCAACCAAACCAAAAAGGGGAATACTAATGAAGACAAGACGAACAGTCGTAAACACCGTTGCGTTTCTCACATTGTCCACGATACTCATGGCGGCTCAAATGCAAATGCCAGCGAGCACACCTGACAAGGGCAACCCAGCTGAGGCTTCTTCAGCGTCCAGAATGCTAACCGGAACTGTCAGCGACGCCATGTGTGGTGCTCACCACATGGAAAAGGGCAAGAGCGCGGCTGAGTGCACCCGAGACTGCGTAAAGAAGGGCACGAAGTACGCTCTGGTCGTAGGGAAGAAGGTTTACACGCTGGATGGGCACGAGGCTGAACTGGATAAGCTCGCTGGTGAGAGGGCGACGGTGAAGGGCAGCCTCATGGGGGAGATGGTGATGGTTGAGTCTGTTACTGCCGCAAAGAAGGCAGCGAAGTAACTGGTGGCGGGGGAAACAAACATCCGATTCGCTCAGATCGCGTCGGAATTGTTTCCCCGCACATATTCCAGCCGGTGGTGGGAAAGGGTAGATTCAGGATTCCTCTTATTCCACTCTGCAGAAACAATAAAGAAACTGCTGGATCGTGTCGAACGGTGTGCGATGTAGTTCCTTGGTGCTCCCCAGCAAGCGGAAACGCACGCCAAACTCTTGGTGCAAGGACTCGGCGTCATAGCGAACAACGTCCAGACCGCTGCATTTCGTGGGGCCTTCGGGCCCGAAGGTGCTTACGATCACATGCCCTCCGGGCTTGACCGCGTTGGCCACTTGGCGTACATATGCAACGCGTTCTTCTGGCGCTGTCAGAAAGTGGAACACCGCACGATCATGCCATACATCGTAGGCACAGGACTCCAGCTTTGCCTTGGTAATGTCGGCGACGAGCCAACGGATATGTTCCGAGGCTGATCCCAGCCGCATCTTGTTCGCATCGACGGCGATTTGCGAAATATCAAGAACGCTGATGTTCTGGTATCCGCGAGCAAGCCGATCGTCGACGAGAGTGGATTCCCCGCCGCCAATGTCGATGATCGAAGCGGAGTACACGGGTGCCGCTCGCTCTATGAGCTCAAGGGAGGTTTCAAGGTGCGGACGGTACCAGCTGACCGCGTCCGCGGCCTTCGTGCCGTAGATATTCTCCCAATGGGTCTGTGCATCCATAATCTCTCCGCTGATAGACTTCTTGCTAAGCATAAGCCAATAACAAACGCGGTGACAGCGAAAGTTATAATCGGCGTGATCGCCCACCTCGCGGGAGGAACACGGCGCAGGAAAACACCTATGCCCTTTTATAAAGATCGTGTTTATCCCCATCTTGTGACCATGCTGGGGAATCCGAAGCCGATCCGAGAGGTTCGTCAACGTATCCTCCCTTCGGCTGAGGGGAGAATCCTGGAGATCGGCGTCGGTCCCGGCGTGAACTTCGTTCACTATGATCCCGCAAAAGTGAGCAAGGTGTATGCGCTCGAACCCAACCCTGGGATGATTCGGATGGCCGAACAGCAACGATGCCGAACTAAATTGGATGTCGAGTTTCTGGATCTGCCAGGAGAGCGCATTCCTCTGGGGGACGGTAGCGTCGATACGGTTGTTAGTACCTTTACGCTGTGCACGATTCCCGGTGTGGTGGAGGCCATTCGAGGTATCCGACGAGTCCTGAGACCGGGCGGCAAGTTCATCTTCTTTGAACACGGGCTCTCACCTGATCCGCGAGTGCGACGCTGGCAGAGGTGGTCAGAGCCCCTTTTTCACTTGGCATTCGAGGGCTGTCACGTAACACGAGATATCCCCTCTCTCATCAGGGATGGCGGATTCAAGATTGAGCAGATGGACACAGCGTACCTCGCGCCATTCCCAAAGTCGGGGTCGCATTGTTGGTGGGGTACGGCAATTCCGGAATTGCGATAGCGTGACAAGGTGGCGATGCGGCGTTCACGCGGGACTGGACGTCCCAGCGCTGCTGATTAATTTAGCGCTCCGTTGCTGAGAGTTGCTTAGCAAGTTCAGCCTCAACCTTGACCACCGCGCCATCAGTGAACACCGGTTGAGAGCCTCCCCATTGAACTCCTTTGGGATAGAGCGCAACCACATCCCAGAGTATGCCTGCGTGACGGCAACATTTTGGCTGAGTGCTGGACAATTGTTGATCCAACTGTTTGGCGATAAGGTGGTCCTTATCCCAGAATTGCTTGACCCTGGGATCTGAAATCCGGGCAAGAACCGGTCGCGTGGGTCTACTCCAATCCGACGCCAGTATAGGTTCCCAGACCACCAGAATCGTCAGGTTAACCGACTTCTCTTGTTTCAGCAGTTCTTCGATTGCGGAGGCCCCCCGCAAACAACCCGGTCATGTGGGTGACAGCAGGAGCACCATGCGGGCTTTCTCAGCCGCACCATCAAACTGGTGTTTGAATTGATCAGTGTTGTTTGACCTCAGATATGTAAGGGGAGGCTGGCCGTCTGGCGTCCGGTCCGACCATAGGAAGTGCCAGCCAAGCCAGAGTGCAAAAGTTAGGCCAACAAACCACAGCATGTACTTTCTCTTCGCCATTCGAGCCTGCTCGAAACTAACCAGCTATCACGCCGGCAATTACCTGAGGAAATAAAATCACTAGAACCACTACCGCGACGGCGATCCAAAAGAGAACCAAACTCACAGTGCTTCTTCTGTTGCACGCAGACTTCTTGAAGTAAAGTTGTACAAAGCCTAAGCACAGAAGCGCAACGGATGCCCCGAGCAGCCAAAGCCGCAGGGGTTGCACCCAAACACTCATGCTTGCCAGTCCGGCTGCGCCGAGGAATCCCAGCGGCACACAGCAAGCAAGGGTTGAAAGGGCGGCAACAATGGCTGCGGCAGGCGCTCCCTTTTCCAACACCTTCATACGCTTCGCTCGTGGTTCTTTGCCGTAGAAATGGCGCGTTGTAATGTTTCTTCTGATGGCAGCCCGCTACCGCCCGAGTACAGCCTGCAAGCAAGTCCAAAGGATTGCTGCCCATTTGGTTCTGCGTCCTGGCCATTGATGCGTACCGTGGGAGAACCGGGAAAACATAGAGAGCGTGCCGTTGCCTCGTCCGATACAGGGATTTCCCGAATCGGCACGTCAACTGCTTCAAACTGCAGAGCCTTCCTGAGCCTGTGAAGGGCAGGCTGATGATTGGGGCAGCCAGGCATGTAAAGAACTTCTATCAGCATGGAACTTCTCTTTTCTCCTCGTTCGAACCGATTAGGATCGGACATGTTCTGGGCGTGTGTCTTTGCCTGTGCTTCAACTCACGATTGCACTTGTGCAGGTCTACCGCCAACTCACGCTCAAGCTGTTCGAGTTCTTGGATTTTCGAGTGCACTTTTTTGAGCTTTGCATTCAGCAAGTCCCTCACTTCAAGGCAGGCACCTAGATGGTGCTCCCGCAGTTCTAAGAGCTGTCTGATTTCACTCAACGAGAAACCCAAACCTTGCATCTGCCTGATAAAGCCCAGCCGGGCCACGTCATCATTGGTGTAGAGCCGGAATCGGCCTGCTGTCCGCGGAGCTTTGGGAAGCAAGGCGCGGCGCTCATAGAAACGAATGGCATCCACGGTGAGTGCCGTCAGCTTCGCCACTTCTCCGATCTGCATGTTGCTTGTGGCGCGATCCGAAACTTGGGGCATGTTGAAAGGATACACTCTGGAGTATGGTCCAGAGTCAAGGGCTCTTCATGAGACGAGCGTAGCTGCTAGTGATGACATAATGCCGTTGAATGTCTTCAGTTCCGCAAATTTCAAAGCAAGAGACTTTCCGGCGTATCCAACGGATTCAAACTCTCACGATCGTTTGGATGACGGTGGAGGCAGCGATATCCCTGGCTGCCGCATGGATGGCCCGCAGCCCGGCCCTACTTGCCTTTGGCGGTGACAGTGGTATCGAACTCTTCTCAGCGATAGTGGTGTTGTGGCGGTTCCGTGCACATGCCGACCAGGAACAATCAGAAAAACACGCTGCGCGGATCGCAGCAGTGCTGTTGTTCATCCTTGCGGCTTATGTGGTCGTGGTGTCCACACTGACACTTCTGGGATTCAGTGAACCCAAAACCACGTATGTGGGGATCGCCGTTTTGGTCGCCGCCACCGCAATCATGCCTTGGCTTGCGAAGGAAAAGCGGAAGCTATCAGCAATCACGGGGAGCGCCGCACTCCGAGCGGATGCCGCGGAATCAGGCTTGTGCGCCTATCTTGCCTTGGTCGCTCTGGTCGGCCTTGGAATCAACGCGATTTGGCACGTGACGTGGGCTGATCCAGTTGCAGCGCTGGTGATTGTTCCTCTCATCCTGCGGGAGGGCAGGGAAGCACTACGCGGCAAGGCTTGTGGTTGTTGCTGATCGTGGATCCTGCGATCCCAACAAACGACTTCGCTATGGGGCGATTGTGAGCGACAGCCTCCACACGCGGTTCTACTTCATGGCTGCCGCAGCGTGGAGCGGTACTCCTCCACCGTCCACGCCAATCTGGGACAAGGGACGCAAGCCTATACTGATCTGAATTCGCTCTGCTACAATTCAGTCTCGGGGCAGGGACAGCTGCTCTGGGTTGGTATTTGCCTGCAGGTGCTTTAGCTTGGTGTCCATGGTGTCCATTAACCTCGGAATTTGGTTCTATGGGGTTGAAACAGGCGATGCAAGCGAATCGATTGAACGTGAGGAAAGCCAGTAAATACGCGGGTTTCCGATAAAGGTAAGAAAACAAGCTGAGGACGTAGTTCAGTTGGTTAGAACGCTGCCCTGTCACCGACTCCCAGCCCAGAATCAATCAGGCGTCCGCCGCTTCCGCGCATACTACACCTTTAGCCAACGGTCATTCCCTCCTGCATCCGCACAGGCTGCCGCACTCAAAGGCGGTGGCGCGCGCACTAATTAATAAGGAAGCGGAGCGAGCGGTTGGAATCCGCCGCCC
>WNFH01000502.1_pt1 | contig 24905 bp, 24 predicted proteins | sample 5400411 | NCBI WGS metagenome assembly WNFH01 (sample SAMN13153347, study PRJNA577476) | soil metagenome | isolation source: 200 cm saprolite under Douglas fir tree site 2 hole 3 | place: USA:California | collected 2015-04-18 | reverse complement strand
TTCGCGGATAGGTGAGACCCTACTTATACGCCACCACGCCATAGGCCTCTGGCCTGCGCGCCACCTTCGTAAATCCAGCTTCTTGCAGGCGGCGTAAGACACCCTTACTCACCGTGCCGCTCGATTTACTGTTCAAGTCGCCGATGTAGTGAAAGAGGCGTCCGCCGCGCTTGAGCACGCGAAACAATTGTTGATAGAACAGCCCCGCATACAGGTCACCGGCCAGGCTAAAGACCGGCGGGTCATGGATGATGCGATCAAAGCTGGCATCCTCGAAGGTCGGCACTACCTCAAAGGCGTCACCCATCACCTGCTCGATTTTGGGGTTCTCAAAGAGCTCTCGCGACCAGGGATTGAGCCGGGCTATCTGCTGTGCCCCTGGATCAAGCTCGATGGTCACGACATGTTCAGCCGTTCTGGCTGCCTCGATAGCCGTGTAGCCCAACCCGGTCGCTGTATCCAGAACGCGCCCCACGATGGGGGAGATGGTGGCGATCTTCTTTATGGTATCCTGCATCGGGTCAATATCTACAATGCGGTGCATGGTAAAGCCAGCAATCAACATGCTGGGCGTGCGCTTCGTTGGCAGGAGGCTACAGACGCGATTGGTGAACTCGGAGAAGACCTGGATGGCCTTCATGCTGCCATCGTCGATCATAAAGCAACTGGCTTGAGATTTCTTGATTTTCTCAAGCTGTTGCCAGGTCAATCGCTCTCCGCTCGGGAAAAGCACACCCTCTGGAGTAATCGCAGCAGTCACTGTTGACAGGCCCAAATCCGGTGAGACCTCAACTGACAGCTGCCCCTTTTGGCGAGCGGCGAGGAGCGGCTCTACCTGCACATAGGACAGGATGACGGGCTGTGTCATCGAGCATACTCCAACCGCCCACTACCATTACACTGCCGCATACAAAATCAGCCCATCTGTCGTCTTATGCTGTTCGACCTGTCCGCCGATGCGCAGGTATTCCAGGTGCGAAAGCGTCTCTGCTACCGCCATGCGGCGGGCCTCGTTGCTTTTCAACCTGCTGCCAAAGAGTTGTTCGGCAAGTCGATAGGCGTGTTGCGGCTGCTCATCCAATAGAGTCAGTATCTGCATCTCGCGCTGCTCATGGTGCTCGATGATCTCTTCGACACGCGCAGCCAGGTCTTTGAACGGCTCACCATGTCCGGGCAAGACGATACTGGCCGGCAGGGCTGAAACTTTCCTTAAAGAATGCAGGTAGTCTCCCAACGGGTTAGCGCGGTCATTTTCCGAATAGAGGCCGACGTTCGGCGTGATGCGCGGCAGCACGTGATCGGCGGCGATAAAGACACCATCGCGCTCGCGGAAGAGGCATATATGCCCGTCGGAGTGTCCCGGTGTCCAGATCACCCGGTACTGCTCACCCGCCAGGTCGAGGTATTGTCCATCCTCAACCAGGGTGATGGCTTCATGGGGGGGTACGCCAATGATGTTGCGCAACTGATCCGGGTTGGCCTGTGAGAACCACGGCTCTCCTGTCGGCATACCATGCTGCCTGAAAAACTTCGACACATCCATGAAGTGCTCAGGATACATGTTTTGCCAGAGTATGCGCATACTTTCTGCGTCAATGGGATGCATATACACGGTTGCGCCACTCTGTTCGCGTAACTCACCTGAAAGCCCGATGTGGTCGGGATGATCGTGGCTCAATACAATCGTGCGCAATCTATCGATACTGAGTCCGGCTTTTTGTAGTGCGGCTGCAAAGGCTGTGCGAGCGTCTGGCATACCCATGCCAGTATCAACCAGTGCCCACCCGTCATTACCGACGAGCGCGTACAGGTTGACTGTGCGCAAGGGAAAGGGTATAGGTAATGTGATTTTCCAGATGCCAGGAGCTACCTCGCGGGCTTCGGGTAATGGTTCATGTTGCCAATGAGGCTTTCCTGGTGAAGAGTGTTGCATGGGGGAGCTATCCTTTTTGTCTTCCGTTAGTAATTACGCATTCCGTTCTATGCTGATTGTATGGTGTTTGGTACGGTTGTGTCAATGGCAATAAAAAAGATAAAGCTGCATGACAGCGACAAGCCGGCAGTTTGAAAAACTGTCGGCTTGTCGCTGTCATGCAGCTTTATCGACCAATTTTTTACAAGTCGTTGAAACACGTATTCCCTATTTATTCTTAATGTATATCAATGTACATCTATTAACTGCATCATTTTATCTGCTTGTTGAAAGTTATCCACAAGTTATCCACTTGTGTAAGACGAAATTGGTGGATAACCCCCTTTTCCCTTTTGGTAGTTTTCTGTTATAATAACGGTGGGGACAAGTGGGGACAAGTGGGGACAAGTGGGTGGGTGGAGAATAACGGTGAGGCATTCCTGAATAAGGGAGAATATTTAGGAAAACCTCGTAGGGGCCACCGCTAGAACTCTTGTTGGGTTAGGTCATCATAACGAGATTATAACATGTTTCTTGGCGAATATGAACATACTATCGATGCAAAAGGACGTATGGCGGTCCCTGTCAAATTCCGGCAGCAAATGGATCGCGGAGGGGTCATAAGCAAAGGCATGGGAACCTGTTTATCGGTGTATACTATGCAAGTCTGGGAGGAAAAATCGGCTGAGCTTGCTTCTGGCAAAACCAACGATGAGCTGCGCGACTTTGAAAGGCGCATCTATCCCAGCGCAAGCGAGGTAGAGCTGGATAACCAGGGACGTATGATCATTCCCGCCAAGTTGCGTGCTTACGCCAATTTGGGAAATGAAGTAACGGTGGCCGGTGTGCGCGATCACTTTGAGGTATGGGGGCGCGAAAACTGGCAGACATATCAAGAGCGATTGGAAACTGAGGGGGGAACGATCCCCTTCTAGTTTGAATACGGATACCATGGAAACACAACATGTGCCGGTGATGCTGGAAGAAGTGCTGAAGTTTCTCCAGCCAGTAGCCGGAGGACATTACATTGACGGCACATTGGGTGGAGGCGGTCACACCGAGGCAATTCTTGAGCGGTCAGCTCCCGATGGCAAGGTCCTGGGTATCGACACTGACGCCCAGGCCATAGCAAGAGTGAGAGAACGTCTCGCGGAGTCGGTGAGCGATGGGCGGTTAGTTCTGGCACACGGAAATTTCGCTGAACTGGCCCGTATCGTAGACGAGGTCGGTTTTGTGTCTGTACAAGGCATTTTGCTTGACCTGGGGTTCTCATCGCACCAGATGGATAGTCCGCAGCGTGGCTTCTCTTTCAGTGCCGATGGCCCGCTGGACATGCGGCTCGATCAGTCACAGGGCATGCCGGCGGCTGACCTGGTAAATGGGGCGAGCGAACAGGAACTGGCAGACATTTTCTGGCGTTATGGCGAAGAGACGCGCTCGCGCCAGATTGCACGGCGTATTGTACGCCAACGAGCAAAGGGTGCGATTACACGCACCTCGCAACTGGCACAACTGGTAGCCGCTGGAGTTCCTTTTAAAGCGGGAGCAATTCATCCGGCGACAAAAACGTTTCAGGCCCTGCGTATTGCCGTAAATCATGAATTGGAGCGATTGGAGACAGTCCTTCCACAAATGTTGGATGTGTTGAGTGCAAGTGCGAAGGGGGCTGGTCATACAGGTAGAAGGGATAGTGGAAGAATGGTAATCATTGCATTTCATTCGTTAGAAGATCGACTGGTTAAAGAGTTTATGCGGCGTGAGTCAAGAGATTGTATCTGCCCACCCTGCGTTCCAGTGTGCGTTTGTGGTCATAAGGCAAGATTACGCCTGTTGACCCCTAAGCCGGTGATACCTATCGCTCAGGAGGTTATCGCTAATCCTCGCGCTCGCAGTGCCAAACTGCGGGCCGCTGAAATAGTTGTCGGTTCGTAGCGCGTCACAGTAGGCCGGGGCCAATCAATGTATTGTGCTCTCATTCGAAGGAACGCAGCATATGTTTCGCCTGAATAATTGGATTGGTGCATCAAACGCGATACCACCCAAGCCTATTCTGGCTGCTAAGCGACGTCGGCAATTACACCCTTTTTTCTTCTCCATGGGCCCGGTGGCGTTGAGCATCAGCAGTGTACTGCTGGTCGGCTTGATGGCTATCCTGTATCTGACACAACTCGGACAGGCCGTCTCCGCCAATCAAAACCTTCAGGACTCGTTGACGCAGCAGGCTACCTTGCGGCGACAAAACCAGGATTTAGTCAATATCATAGCGCAGGAACAATCTCCTGAATTCATAGCGGCAGCCGCAAAGGCGCAGGGGTTAGTTCCGGCAGACCCAAAAACTGTGCATGTGCTGGTGGTAAAACACCTTGAGATCATTCGAGACAATAGCCCAAATAGTCAACCATAACAGACGCGAAAGGAGGCCCTAAATGAGCGTAGAATTGCGCCGCGCACGCAGTCGGCAGATGCTCATTTTTTTGCTTGTTTGCGTTGGCATGGTGACCCTGATAGGGCGGCTCTACTACTGGCAGGTGGTGCGGGGTTATGGCCCGGCCCGCTGCGCGGATGGTTATGGTCTCGCACAGTGCGCGAACCTTGAACATATACAAAATCAAATACTGAATGCCCCGCGTGGGTTGATCTACGATTCACAGGGGCATATCCTGGCAACCAATGTTGTACGCGACGATGTGTATATTGAGCCAATTCAGTTCTCAATTGACCACTCACCTGATAATTTCCAGAGTGCGCTGACTACATTGGTCGAGACCTTACATCGCATATTGCCAACAGTCTCCCAAGATACGTTGTACAAGGATTTCAATCTTGGGTTGCAAACGGTGCGTATCGCCAGCCGCATTGATCCTGCTCAAAGCGCACAGTTGCGCAGTTTGCAATTATCGGATATCTTTCTGGAGCCGCGTACATGGCGTACCTATCCAGGCGGCACGCTAGCCGCCCAGATACTGGGCTATGTACAACAAGATGAGCAGAAGAATATCGGCGTCTATGGCATCGAACAGCAGTATGATGCGCTTTTGACCGGCAAGCCAGGCAGCTTCACAGCAGAGTTTGACTTGAGCGGCAACCCGCTTGTGGTGGGAGCCAGTTCTGAACAACCCGCCGTGAATGGAGCGAATCTGACGCTCACTATCGATAGTACCATCCAGTACATGGTCGAGACCGCATTGGCAAAGACGGTGAAGCAGTTAGAGGCCGAAAGTGGCACGGCCGTGGTCATCAATGTGCGCACGGGTGCGGTCGTGGCAATGGCCGGTGCGCCGACCTTTGACCCAAACCAGTACGGCAAGTATGCTAACCTCACAGGTTGTCTTGGGGCGGAAAGCGTCTTTTTTAATCCAGCGTTGTATTGCGCCTATGAACCAGGCTCGACGATGAAAGCGGTCACTATGGCGGCTGCGCTCGATCAGGGACTGATCACGCCCGATACTTCATTCTACGATCCTGGCTATAGAGAATTTGACGATGCTCCCATTGTGAGAAATTGGAACTATCAAGGCTATGGCACCGAGACGATGACGCAGGTATTGGAACATTCCGCCAATGTCGGTGCGGCATATGTCGCACACGACATTCTTGGAGCCAGGCGTTACTATCCTTACCTGCCAAAGTTTGGCTTTGGTCAAAAGACCCGTATTGATGGACAGGAGGAAGCAGGGTTCTACCGGACTCCTGACAACAGCCCTACACTGTGGTCGCCCAGCGATCTGACCCGCCAGGCTTTTGGTCAAAGCATCGATGCCACACCGCTGCAAATGGCTATGGCCTACGCAACTATTGCTAACGGCGGGCTGATGATGCGCCCCTACCTGGTGGCATCGATTGACAATAATGGGCATGTCGTGACAACACAGCCGTCGATTTTGCGACGCGTGATCAGTACACACGCGGCACAACTGTTAACAGAGATGCTGATGCATTCGGCCTCCGATGGCCTTGCTCAACCGGCAAGGGTTCCTGGCTACACCATCGCGGCCAAAACCGGCACGGCAACTTCACAGAATCTCGCTGATAATCTGACAGAGGCTTCGGTAGCGGGCTTTCTACCTGCGACGAATCCACAGTTCGTGATCCTGGTAAAAATCGATCACCCGCTGGTGACCATCTATGGCGGTACGGCAGCAGCTCCTCTGTGGAAGGCTATCGGCCAACAATTAATGTGGTATTACCATATTCCGCCCGACGAGGCGCAACTTTAAAAATGAGGAACTAATCAGGACTGCCGCCGCAACATGCATATCTCAAGTGAAATGGAGGTTGAACAAGCATTGCAAATCATGTAAGAGCAACCAACGAGAAATAGTAACCAGACCTGATAAGTGTGAACCTGAGATAAGTATAATAGAAAATTTGTTCTATTTCAAGGGGTTACAGCTAGAATTGTAAGCATTGATGGCAATTGGTTTCCACAAACAACCGAATAAAGAGGCAAAAGCGGCTTCTCCTGGTTCGCGACAGGCGGGAAGGCAGAGAGAAAATCTGCCCCCCGTTGTGCGCTCGCCTGCATTGGAGTCCATGGAACGCGGCAGAGGCAGGCAACAATCATTGCGGGGAAGCGGCAAACGTCCGGCAGTGCCTGCTCGAAAGGTGCACTACGCTGCAAATGAGACACTGCTTCGTCCAGCCATGCCCCGTAAGCAACTGCCGCGTTCCAGCAGTCGAAGTAGCTACGCCGTCAGACCGCGGAGTCTACAGAGGACAGGATTAACGGCTGGTTGGCGTTTGCAGGCCTTGTGGGAACCGGAACAACAAGATGCATCCGTGCAAGCTATCAGCGCAGAAGAGCAGAAGAAGCTGGCCGCACTGGAGTTGGACATGCGTCTACCGCGTGTGGCCGGCAAGATCGACTCGTGGCTGTTAATTATCGTGCTGGCTCTCGTCTGCATTGGCCTGGTGATGGTCTATAGTGCCAGTGCCTTTGTGGCGGCCCGCGCCTATGGAGACGCTTCGTACTTCTTTCAGCGGCAGTTGCTCTCGGCAATTATGGGTATCGTGGTAATGCTGATCACCATGCGTATTGACTATCGCCAGTGGCGGCGTTTCTCATTGATCGGTATGGTGGTTATTCTGCTGCTGCTGGTCATAGTACTCAAGTATGGACTTACCGTCTATGGTGCATCACGCTGGTTGACCTTTGGTTCTTTTTTCTCGTTTCAGCCGAGCGAGATTACCAAACTGATACTGGCTCTGTATATCGCGGACTGGCTGGCCCGCAAAGGTAACCAGGTCAGCACGTTTCTCTATGGCCTGGCACCTTTTATCATCCTGGTTGGGGTGGTCCTGGGGCTGGTGCTGCTGGAAAACGATATGGGCACCGCGATCATCATTGCTGGCTTCGCGACGGCCATGTTTTTTACGGCGGGAGCCAATCTTGTACAGTTTCTGCTGGCTATGATCTGTGGCGGGTTAATTTTCTTACAGGAGGCATTCAGCAAGGGCTATCGCTACCTGCGGTTGGTAGGTTTTCTGAATCCGTTTCAGCATACTACAGACATCAACTTGCAGCTCTACCAGTCGTTGTTAGCCCTGGGTTCGGGTGGGTGGTTCGGTATAGGCTTAGGGGCCAGTCGTCAGAAGACGGGATACCTGCCCTTGCCATTTACCGACTCGATCCTCGCCATTATGGGTGAAGAATTGGGCTTTATCGGCTGTACTCTGGTGGTGGCACTCTTTCTGTTTTTAGCATTCCGTGGCTTTCGCCTGGCCAGGCGCACGCAGGATATCTACGGAGCCTTGCTGGCAACAGGCATCACCACATGGCTGGTTTTACAGGCCATGATGAATGTAGGAGCCACGACGGGCAGCATTCCCTATACGGGCGTGCCGCTCCCATTTATCAGCTATGGCGGTTCATCGCTGGTTATCTCGATGGCGGCAGTGGGGGTGTTGCTGAACATCTCGCGTTACATCCAGGAGCCAGAGGCACCCGCGTTGTCTCGACACACCATAACCATGAATATGCGCAAGAAAAAATAATGATGAAAGTACTTGTATCAGGCGGCGGCACCGGCGGCCATGTCTATCCGGCTCTCGCGGTGGCCAAACTGCTAGAAAAACAGTATCAGGTCAAGATTTTGTATCTCGGCAGTGATGATGGTCTGGAGACAGAGCTGGCACCGGCGGCAGGTTTTGCTTTCGCTGTGGTCAAAGCAGGTAAGCTACGCCGCTACATGTCGTGGCAAACGTTCACGGGCGTTGCCCGCGTACCTGTCGGCATGGTCCAGGCGGTCGGCATTGTGAGGACATTCGCGCCGGATGCCGTTTTTACCAGCGGTGGCTATGTGGCGGTTCCAGCAGGGCTGGCGGCACGGCTCAATGGTGTACCTCTGTTGATGCACCAGCAGGATGTACCGCCGAACCTGTCGAACAGGCTGATTGCGCCGTTGGCAACGCGCATCTCGGTGGCCTTCGCCGACTCGCTGTCGTACTTTCCGGCACGCAAGACGTTACAGTTAGGCAATCCGGTGCGGCAGGAGATACTGGATATGCGCCAGGTCTCTCCGCAAGATGCCCGCACTAGACTAGGGCTTGAAGCGGAGCTACCTTTGCTCCTGGTAACCGGAGGAAGCCAGGGAGCAAGACATCTGAATTCGGTGGTTTGCCAGTCACTGCCAGACCTGCTTGCCGCTTGCCAGGTCTTACAGATCAGCGGCAAATTGCTCTTTGAGGAGACTCGCCAGCTATCTGAGCAGGCAATGGCGAACCTGGACGCAGGGACGAGAAAACGCTATCGATTGGTAGCCTATATGAACGAGGAGATGCCGACAGCATTGCAGGCAGCAGCATTGGTGCTCTGCCGCTCCGGCGCGGCAACCTTGAGCGAACTGGCGGTGCTGGGCAAACCCGCTATCCTGGTACCATTGCCACCAGCCATAGGCGGTTCGCCCCAGGAAGCAAACGCCGCTATGTTTGGCCGTAAAGCGGCAGCCGAGGTTATTCGAGATGCTGATTTGAAACCTGAAGTACTTGTAGAGCGTGTAAAATCTATTCTAGCATCTGATACACGGTTGAAATCTCTGGCAGAGGCAACGCGCTCTTTTGCGAAGCCCGATGCGACGCAGGAGATCGCAGCCGAAGTCATAAAAATCGCCAGCAAGAAATTGCCAAAGACACAGAAGCACACACACGAGGGCGCAAGCATTTGAAACAATCGCGACTACATTTTATGGGTATTGGCGGCCAGGGTATCTCGGCGGTAGCGCAGATGGTACTCAAGGCCAGCGGTGATAGCGTCACAGTGACCGGCTGCGATATGCAGGCGTCGGCCACCACGCGAGCATTGCAGCGCATCGGCGTGCCGGTAGAGATTGGGCATGATGCCGATCACCTGGCGAACATCGACAGGCTGGTTGTGGTTCCGGCGGCTCTTGTGTTGAACCCGGATCACCCTGAACTGGTGACGGCTCGCACGCGAGGCATACCAACGATAACCTGGCAGGAGATGCTGGGCGAGTTGATGCGCCAGAAGTGCGTTCTCTCGGTCAGTGGCGTCCACGGCAAGGGCACGACGACGGCCATGCTCGCTTTGATGCTGGTGGATGCTGGACTGGATCCAACCTGTGAAGTAGGAGCCGTGGTACCGCGTTTCGGCGCGAACTATCGCCTGGGGCAGAGCGAGTACTTTGTGAACGAGGCTGATGAGTTTTATAACAATTTCTGGCACTATCATCCTCGATTGGCGGTGGTCACGTCCATCGAGTTTGAGCACCCGGAGTTCTTTGCCAATTACGCGGCCTTTCTCAACAGCTTTGAACATTTCGTGCGAGGCATGGACATGGATGGAGATTGGCAATTGCCGACAACGCTCATCCTCAACGCCAATAGTCCCGGCTGCCTGGAACTGTTGGGCAGGCTCAAGCATTGGCCTGGGCGCGTGGTTACGTATGCGGTAGAAGGATTTATAACCCAAAAAGATATAAACGCGGCGTCTAAAGAAACAAAGCATACAAGCTTTGAGGGAGAAGCAGTATCTACGTCCAATAGCAATGAAGGGCTTTTGCTGCCTAATCAAAACACCCGGGCGACTTTTGAAGCATATGATGTGAAGCTTGAGGGAGAAACCAGTTTCCGTGTGCGCTCGCAGTGGCCTGGAGCGTTTCCAACGGATACCATCGTCCACTTACAATTGCCCGGTGTGCATAATGTGCAGAACGCCCTGGCAGCCCTCACCGCCGCCAGTATCGTAGGCATTGACGCCGCAACAATATTACAGACCCTGGAGAGCTTTGGAGGTATCAGGAGACGTTTTGAGATTCGCAACTCCAGTCCCATCCAGGTTCGCGGCGAGTTGAAGGATATCATTCTGGTAGATGACTACGCGCACCATCCAACGGCCATCGCGGCCACCCTGGAAGCTGCGCATAGGCGATATGCGGGGCGGCGATTAGTGGCAGTCTACCAGCCGCATATGTTCAGTCGTACAAAAACCTTTTTTGAACAGTTTTTAAGTTCGTTTGACCTTGCCGATGTAGCGATCATTGCCGATATTTTTCCGGCGCGAGAGCGCGACACGGGCCTGGTCTCCGCACAAGAGCTGGTGGAGGCGATGGCAAAACAGCCTCACTTCTCCCAGGGAGGCGCACAGGTGTGGCATGGCGCAAGTGTACAGGCAACAGCGTACTTGTTAGCTAACACACTGCGTTCCGGCGACCTGGTGCTCATAATGGGTGCGGGAGATATCTATACCTTGACCGACATGCTATTGAACGATGGAATATAAACGAGGATTAGATTATGGCGTTCGATGCTGAGACCGTTTACACAGAACTACACGCGTATTTTGGAGAGCGGATACGTCGCAACGAGCCACTTTCACGCCATTGTACCTTTGGCGTTGGAGGCCCTGCCGATATATGGATCTCACTCGAATCACAGGATGAACTGATTCGTATCGTGCGCCTGTGCGCTGAGCGGCATTGGCCTCTGTTGATTGTTGGCAATGGCACAAATACCCTGTATGCCGATGCCGGTGTGCGCGGCATTGTCGCACGCATGGTGCTGGATGACTACAGCATTAAAGACCACGGAGATGGAACAGCACTGTTGATAGCCGGGGCCGGAGTGAGCTGGCCGCGTTTGTTGAACGAACTGGCTCGTCGCGGCTGGGGTGGACTGGAATTTGGACCAGGCATCCCTGGCACATTGGGCGGCGGCGTCATCAGTAACGCGGGCGCACACAATAGTGACATGGGGCAGGTACTGGAATGGATCGAGGTATTGGATGCACGCAGTAGCTCTGAAGAGCAGTTCACCGTACCAATCATCCGTCGCTACCAGCACGATGAGCTTGACCTGAGCTACCGTCATAGTCGTTTTCGCGCCTTGCGGCGCGTCCAGTTTAACGAGCAGGGCTATCCGCTGGTTGCACCGCGTGGACTGATTGAACCTGCTGAAATCATTATGCAGTTGGGAATACGTCTACATCATGAAGACCCACAAAAGCTACGTATGTTGATTGAACAGTATAAGCAGCACCGGAAGAGCACGCAGCCGCCGCAACAAAGCGCAGGCTCAGTCTTCAAAAATCCGGCAGGAGATTTTGCCGGTCGGCTCATCGAACAGACCGGCATGAAAGGCATGAGGCAGGGGAAAGCACAAATCTCTGCACGCCATGCCAATTTTATCGTTAATTCAGGCGGTGCCACCGCCACCGATGTAGTCACACTGATTAGAGAGGCCCGCAAGCGTGTTCATGAAAAGTTCGGAGTGGATTTGGAATTAGAAGTTGAACTACGCGGGGACTGGGAGGCATTACCATGACAGAACAAAGAAGACAACCGAGAGAGCAAATCGCCTCTCATATCTATAGGCGTCCAACAACACCTGCGCCCCGTCGCAGGCCACCTGCCGCCGAAAATCTAGGGACACCCCTTGTGGGTGCCCGGGGCGCGGATGCCAGGGGTGGTGTCCAGCCCGCGGGCCGCCGGGTAATCACACAGCCAGAAGTAATTCAATCGGTCGCGGGAGAGCGATATATCGATCGGCGCAATCAACTCTATTCTGCTCGCGCCAGGCCGCAAGCGCATCCAAAGCCCAGGCCGCGCACACTTGCGCAGACGGGCCTACCGGCCTCAAGCGGGCAGATGCGGGCAATCAAGCGTCCTCTGCCGCGCTACCATGCCTCGCCAGTGCCGGTACGTAGTGGGCGAAACCGTGGGAGGCGTGGCGGTTTCCTGTGGAAGGTGTTGGGCATCTTCGCGCTGCTGGCGGTGGTCGTGCTGGGAGCAAGCTTTGCCATGACCAGCCCGGCCTTACGTGTAGCGCAGGTGAGCGTCATAGGCACGCAAAATGCCATGTTGACATCAAGCATTCAACATTTGGGGATGCAGGGCCAGAACATCTTTCTGATCGATGTCGTGGCCCTCACCGCTCGTATTGATATGTTACCGGCGGTAGCCTCTGTCAATATTGAGAAACAATTGCCCAATCAGTTGCTGGTGACGGTCACAGAGCGCACGCCGGTCTTACTCTGGCAGACAAAATACGGGACGTACAGCGTAGACAAAAATGGTGTGGTGATCGCACCTGCTAGCGAGACGACAGGAGCCGATGCATTGATGACCGTTGTCGATACGCGCAGTTCTGCCGCCGCGAGAAAGGGAACGGCGGCAACGGCAAGCGCACCAATTCATCCTGGAGTGCGCTTGAATCAGGCGGATATCAGCTTTGCCATGGCAGTGTTCGCGAGTTTACCAAAACTGGCAGGCATCACAGATTTTACCTTGCGCTACACTGCCAACGGGCCAGACAATGGGAGTAGCAATGGATCATATCAGATTGAAAGTAAAACGGGCTGGTTAGCCTACCTGGGCGGTGCTAATGATGCCAATCCGTTAGACAATCGACTGGTAGAACTCCAGCAGATTCTCGCGTTGGCACAGCAGCAACAGCTGAACCTGGCAACTATTGATCTGCGCTTTGGCCTGCGGCCAGTCTATACGTTAAAACAGTAATAAAACTGATGTGTATGGTTTGAAGGGTATGAAATATATGCATAAAGCTTATCTCGTGGTCGCTGAGAAATAGGATAGGGTGGTCTCTATGGAAATGTGTGTAACTGTAGTGCGTGTCACACTTTTACCGCCCAAAAATAGGAGCGTGCATCGTGCAAGAGCGGGTGATCGTCGGTATCGACGTTGGAACAACAAAAATCTGCGTTCTCGTGGGTGAGCTAGATCGCGACGGGAAGCTGAATATTGTTGGCGTTGGCACCTGCCCTTCACAGGGTTTGCGCCGTGGGGTGGTGGTGAATATTGAAGAGACCGTCACTTCAATTGCAGCGGCGCTGGATCGTGCTGAACGCCTTTCAGGAAAGAAAATTACTACCGCATATGTGGGGATTGCTGGCAGTCACATCGCCTCGGAGAATAGCAAAGGATTTGTCGCTATCTCGCCCAGTCACCGCGATATCGTGCAAAACGACATCAGCCGGGCTATCGAAGTCGCCAGAGCCATCGCCATTCCGGCGAACCGCGAGGTGATCCATGTAATACCACGCGGCTATGTCGTCGATGGGCAAGAGGGCATCAAGAACCCGATAGGCATGTCTGGCTTCCGCCTTGAAGTGGAGACGCACATCATAACCGGGGCGGTGTCTTCAATCCACAACTTAATTAAATGTGTGCATAAGGCGCGGGTAGAGATCGAAGACCTCGTGTTAGAGCCGCTCGCCTCCAGCGAGGCAGTTTTAGCGGACGGCGAGACCGACCTGGGAGTCGCACTGGTGGATATCGGGGGCGGCACCACGGATATCGCCGTGTTTTCGGATGGAGCTATCTGGCATACCGTCGTATTGCCTATCGGGGGCAACCTGATTACAAACGACATTGCGATTGGCCTGCGCCTGCCTTTCGGAGTAGCGGAGGAACTCAAAGTGACCTATGGTCATTGTAACCCTGCCGCTATCTCCGATGACGATATGATCGACCTGGCACAATTCATGCCGGACTGCAATGACCTTGTGCCGCGTAAATTGCTGGCCGAGATTATCCAGGCTCGCGTGGAAGAACTCTTTGAAATGGTCCATGAAGAGATTCGGAAATCCGGCTATGATGGACTGCTACCGGCAGGCCTGGTGCTCACCGGTGGAACTGCTGAACTGCCGGGTATCCAGGACCTATCGGGACAGATTCTGGACCTACCCACACGCATTGGCTCGCCGCTGGGGCTGCATGGCCTGGCCGACTCGATCTCTCGACCAGCTTATGCAACCGCGGTTGGTCTGTTGCAATGGGCATTGACCCACACCTCGTTCCTCTTCGAAGAAGAGGAGCCAGAGAACCCTGGGCCAATGGGTTTCGCGTCCCGTTTCGGACGCTGGTTACGTGCGTTTATACCTTAGAAAAGGGGGCCACGAATATGGTACCAATGGGAAATCATCTAGTAGAAGGCTTCGCCCAGATCCGCGTCATCGGTGTTGGAGGCGGTGGCAGTAATGCGGTCAATCGCATGATCCAGGCGAATATGATGGGGATAGAGTTTATCGCCGTCAATACCGATGCCCAGGCCTTGCTGCTCACACAAGCTCCACACCGCATCCGTATCGGCGACAAGCTCACCCGTGGCCTCGGTGCGGGCGGCAACCCCGGCGTGGGGGCCAAGGCCGCCGAGGAGAATGCCGAAGAACTGTATGAGACGCTGAAAGGCTCTGACATGGTGTTCATCACGGCGGGCATGGGCGGCGGTACAGGCACAGGGGCCAGCCCGATAGTAGCGCAGATCGCGCGCGAAGTCGGAGCGTTGACGGTGGGTGTCGTCACCAAGCCGTTCACCTTCGAGGGCAATAAGCGTCGTAACGCTGCCGAGGAAGGTATCGCCAACCTCAAACAGCACGTCGATACCTTGATCACGGTGCCAAACGACCGGCTTTTGCAGGTGGCAGACAAAAAAATGCCACTTTCAGAGGCCTTCCGGCTGGCCGACGATGTGCTGCGCCAGGGCATCCAGGGTATCAGTGATTTGATCACTGTCCCCGGGCTGATCAACCTGGACTTTGCCGACGTGAAGACCATCATGTCCTCGGCTGGTTCCGCCTTGATGGCGATTGGCGAGGCGAGCGGAGATAGCCGCGCGCTGGATGCAGCACATATTGCCATCGCCAGCCCATTACTGGATATCGACATCAGTGGAGCACGCGGCGTGCTGTTCAATATCACAGGTGGTATGGACCTGACGCTGTTCGAGGTCAACGAGGCGGCTGACGTTATCAGCAAGGCAGCGCACCCGGAGGCCAACATTATCTTTGGCGCGGTGCAAGACCCTGCCTATGATGGGAAAGTCAAGATTACCGTGATTGCCACCGGCTTCGATGCCGTTACACCACGGGTGCCTGTACCGGCAGCGATGCCCTACCCGGTGCAGCAGAGCCGGCCATATGACCGCAGCGTACTCTACCAGGTATCGTCCTCACAGATGGGAAACAGCAATGGGAACATGCCGGGACGCCAGCAGCACCAGCAACAGCAGCAGGGTTTCCAGCAGGGATATGGTTCGCTGCCCGTGACACCACCGCCGGTGAACGTCATGAATCATCCGACGGACCCGGTGCATCCGAACTACGCCACCCAGCAAGCTGAGGCGGCAGCGCGACAACGCTCAATGGCTCCTCCCCAGGTGCAGGAGCCAATGCGCCAGCGTCCAATGGCTCCTCCTCAGGTGCAGGATTTAGCACGCCAGGCCATCGCGCACGATGTAAGGGATGTAAGTGAGGATATATTCGACCTGGACGAGGAGCCACTCAGTGCGCCAGGAACGGGGACGGCTTCACACGGACGACTACCCGTGCCAGAGCCAGAGGCCCAGCCGTCGCAGCAGCGTTCATCCAACGATCAGCGCCAGCAGCGTCCTGTTCGCCGCCTGGACCAGAAGGGGCTTGATCTCCAGCGGGGAAATCGCAGCGCGCCCGCCGGTGACGTAATCGACATTCCCGCGTTCTTGCGCAAACGCTAGAGCCAGTGATAGCGAGAGCAGCAGGGTGCCCCTGATTTCAAGCGACGCTTGAAACCAGGGGCACCCTGCTGCTCTCGCTATCACTGGCTCTACCTATTCCTGGTTTTCCCCAGGTTGCCTGGAATATCCTCGTTCAGGCCAATATGATTGATGACAACCCTGACACCGGGGATACCAACCAGCTCTCTTTCGAGCATATACTTCATCTCGCTGGTCGGGGTTTCACCGTACAGGCTGACAATATAGTTCTCGACCAGCACAGAGATATCTTTGGCCCCGTCGAGCTTGCCAGCAGCTTTCAATCTGTCGATGGTGGCGTTTACCGCGTTCAAGATGGCATCCTCGGCGACGAGGAAGTTCTTCACATCGATGACCCCCGGCATTTTCAGCAACGCTTCCTCAAGCTCTTTGCGTTGAGCCTCCAGCTCAACCTTACCATACAATGAAAGGACAACGCCTTCACGCTCAATCTCCACCTTGACCGGATGTGCGCTCCATTCCGTGCTTCTGACGGTTACGACACGATCAGCTACATCTTGAGCATCTTGCAACAGCAACTCCGCCAGTACGGTAGGTTGCCCGGTTTCAGCCGCCTCCGCATAGGTAGTTGGCATATGCTTTATGCGTACTGCTCCGTCGCGTGGAGCAAATGGGTTTTCTAAAGCCCATCCCAAAATAGCAACAAGCACAAATGGCAATGCAATAATAGAGATCCAGGGGTTGGTGTTGACGATCAGCAAACCACCCATCGTCACACCTACCGCCACAGCTAAAATAAGTGGCCATAAACTGCCGTTGGGCATATGAATATGGGCATGCTCTTCTTCATCTTCCCCAAGCTCTTCGGCATCAGCCAGGGCGGCCTCGGTCATGTCGTCCGCCGTGAGATTTACACTTTGAAGAGGACTATTCATGCGTACACGTTTCCCTCTATAAATTATGTACAATCTGATCCATTGGACCCCACTTTACACTGAGGCCCCATCAGTAATAAGCATACCAGGAATACGTTGATGTTGCAAGCGTTTGGAGAAAGCGTTTGTGTATGGTGGCTGCATCGGGTGTGAGCCACCATACACAAACGCTATAACTGTACAGGGCGATAGCCCAGTCCTATAGAGCAAACGTCTGTCAAACTCCCGTTGCTTCCTGCAACATACGAGAACTCTATTCCAAATATCCCTGCATCAATACGTTGGTTTTGATTATCTAAAAAATATTGTGCCGGGAGAGCACCCTTAAGCAGATCACTCCTTGCAATGCCATACATCCCTGTAGCGACTCCATTGCTACCCTTCAGCTCTTGTTGATTTCCCATCTGCGTATCCTTCGGTGCAAACGAGAGGCAAATGGAAAAGGCGTTGCTTACATTCCACGATTGCGTTGCGCCGACAATCACGCCTGTCACAAAAGGCGTACTGCCGGTGGTATCGATAAACACCCCTATCTCGCCCACCTGCGGATCGCTGATCTGATACTTGAGCGTAACCCCCGTTTTGCTGGTAACTCTACTAATGGGTGGGCCGAACGTTGCCGTAAATGCTTGTTCTGTCCCGCCGATCATTGCTCCGCTCAACGGATGCACCGATGCTGGTGATCGTGTTTGTGATTGAGTTGGCACGGAAGTCGGCGTTGCCTGCGGTTGTGTCGGCTGCACTGTTGCCTGTGTTGGTTGGGTTGTTGCCTGTGCCGGTTTCTGAGTCGTATTAGTGGTGCCAGGGCTACTTCTCGTACCAATGCTCACCGCAATCGCCAAAACTATGACAGCCAGAGCCAGCACGAGTGTCCATAATGGGACAGGCCCAATCTTCTTTCTAAAAAACCTCTTCTTTACTCGTTTTGTTGAAAGCAGCCTCTTCGGGGCGCGTTTTGCCGGGTCCTGTCGGCCTCGACGCGCTTGACCGGGTGGCTGCTGCGACTGCAGTGGCACTGGTACAGTTTGAGGCGAGACGCCAACACCATTATCATCATCGTGTGGTTGCAACTCAGGATTAATAATTTTATTAGGCATCTCAGATATAAAGCTCCTTCTATGAGGTGCTTAAATTATACACGTCTTTGCAAAAAAAGCAACGGAGTTTCTAATAATCTAAATTTGCTACTGAATGTCTCCATTCAGTGATAAGATAAAGAGCAATTTTATTGTATCACTCACTATTTTTGGCAAGGATCTGAAACATGTATGTTTCACTGAATGAGCGTCTGCGCTTTGTACGCGCCTTGCGTTCTCGCCCGTTTGCACTGCTTTGGGTGGGACAGACAATCTCTTCTTTGGGCAATGGTGCATTTTACACTGCTCTGGCCTGGGAAGTGCTTCTGCTGACACCCGTGGTATCCGCGTTGGTACTGTTGCTCAACCAAACGCTTCCAGGCTGTTTGTAGACTTCGGCACAGGAAACCGCTCTTTACTATGGCAATGAATAAAAGGAGAAGCCGCCACGAAGAAAGGTGTTACCTCTTCTCGTCTCTCGCCTGGCGTTCAGCTAAGTGTTTGAGCGTCAACAACTGTTTGCGCATCATCAAGAGGTCTCCCCAGGGTAAAAACCAACGCATCCAGGACCAGGTCCCTTTTTTGGGATAGCGAACGAGCAGTTTGACGACGAGACGGCAGCGCTGCTCAGTTTGCGGCAAGATGACATAGCTTCCCGCAATCTCGCCAAAAACGGCCCTGGCTGTTGTCAACAGCAGCGTCACATGCTGGTTCGCTTCAAATTCGACCAGCCGAAAAATCGTCATCACGCGCTGGCCCACTTTCAGATTTTCCATCCCTGCAATCAACTGGCGAGGGCTTTGACGGCCGCCATTATCGAGCCAGTCATAACTATAGGGGGCCACTCTCAATTGACAGAGCCAGCGAAAGACCAGAGGTGCGGGCGCTTGCACATCCACGGCACGAAAATAAGCCCCATCAAAGGGAAAGAGATAGCGATCACAGGGAAAGGACATCGCTCTCTCTGGAGCAGTGGCCCCCCAGGTGGAGGCAAGTGATCCGGTGATTGTCATGGCGTTGGTTACTCCTTCTCTCCATACACTCTCATCGTACCATAATGCAGACCGTCCAAATGAACCAGCGACAACGAAGTGTGTTAAAACACGATCGTTTTGTTTTGATACACCAGCACGCGATCTTCTGTGTGTAAGCGCACGGCTTCGGCCAGCACTCTCCGCTCCACATCCCGACCCTTACGGATCAGGTCGCCAGCCGTATCGCGATGGTTGCAGTGAATAACATCCTGGGCAATGATCGGCCCTTCGTCCAGATGCTCAGTAATATAATGAGCCGTCGCGCCGATGATCTTGACACCGCGCTCGAAGGCCTGCTGGTAAGGATTCGCACCGGTAAACGCTGGAAGAAAGCTGTGATGGATATTGATAATCTTGTGCGGATAGGCATCCACAAAGCAGGGCTCCAGTATCTGCATATACCGGGCAAGAATGAGGAAATCTATTTTGTCAGAGAGGAAATCGAACATACGCATCTGATCGTCCTGGCGATGTTCTCTCCGAACAGGAAAATGGTAGTAAGGAATATGGTAGCGCTGAGCAACCGACTCCAGGTCTGGATGATTGCTGAGAATACAAGAGATTTCCATCGCCAGCTCACCACTGTTCCAACGCCAGAGCAGGTCCGTGAGGCAATGGTCAAATTTTGACACCAGGAGAGCCGCGCGTTTGCGCTGTTGTGAGTAATGGATGCTCCAACGCATATGGAATGTCTCGGCGATAGGAGCAAACTCTCTGGTAAGCTCAGATTGGTTGAGCATGAAACTATCCTCCGCAAAACTGATCCGCATGAAAAATGTGCCGCCATGCAGGGCTGTCGAATGCTGGTCAGATTGGAAGATATTCCCATGATGCTCAAAGATAAATCGAGAGACAGCCGCTACAATTCCTGGTTGATCTGGACATGAAATCAACAGCGTAATCATCTGGTCGCCTGTCCTCTGTCTTATGTGGATTGGCACGTCTTACGTTCCTTCCCCTCTACTCAAATTGAAGTCAGCAGCGCGGATGTGATTTTCATCAGCCAGGGGAAGAGCGGAGTTGAGAACCATTTGTGCCCCTGGATATCGCGTTCTATGGTTTCTCTCCCAACACACTGAGATAGAACCAGACCGCACAAAAATCGTCCGAGAGCATCTCCGTCAGGGCCTGGAGGTAGAGCCTGTTTACCTCCTCTTGTGTGGTCACTTCCATTTTGATAAGAAAGGGCTGTGCCAATTGGTAAGCCGCCATGAAATTTTTATAGAACGTACTATTGGCCTGCGTCCCAGCTGAACAATCGAGGACATGCGCTACATGCTCAATGCGCTGGCAACCTGCCTCCTTCAGGAAGCGGCCTAACATCATGGCAATGCCTACATGCTGTCCATCAGAAGAAAACCCTTGTCCAGCCTTCCGCATGGCCCGGGTACCCATGGCATTGAGTTGCTCACAGGCAGGGCTGCTTGTGGTAGGTGATTCGCATTCGGTCAGGCGAATGACACCGCCTGGTCGGGTGATCCGCAGGCATTCCTGAAGCACCATTGGCCATGCGTTTTTGGGCATAAAACCAACGATGAAGCGAGCGTTCACCAGATCAAAAGCGTTATCGGGAAATTTCAGAGGCTCCAGCGCGTTCATGACCTGGAAATCAGCATTCTCCAGGCCCTGGGACTGTGCCCGAGCACGCGCATAGTCAATCATGGTGTGGCTGATGTCAATGCCCATCACCTGCATATCAGGATACTCAAAGGCCACATTCAGCGCCCAGCCGCCTGGACCGCACCCGATATCCAGGATGGCGGAGACACCAGAAGCATCAATACTCTCCGGTAGTAATGGTCCCATGCCAGCGGTGAGCAGGTAATCAAAATGCATCAGGCGGGCCATTTCTGCCTCGCTTTCAGCGTCAAGGAAATAGGTGTTTTCGGAGTGTGAAGAATCAGCTTGCATAGCCAGTGGCTCCTTCTCTGCTGTCGGTCCTTCCTTGTGCTCATGGGTCAAGCTACCCAGAGGTTCGCCTGCCCTATCACTTTATCACAGCTATTATACCGTAGTGATGTCCTTCCCGCCAGCGCTTCTTCGTCAAAGCTTCTACGACACAAAAGAAGCGAAGCGGCAAGGTGGTTGCTCCTTCTCTCTATACACTCTCGTGGTATCATAATGCAGATCGTCCAGATGAACCAGCGACAACGAGAAGGAGACAAGGTACGCAGCCCTATTGGTCCGTTCCATACTCTATTGGATTGTGTCTTAAGGAGATAAGCTATGACGATCCAACATCAAAGTCGATGATGCTACTGCATATCCGCCGAAATTCATCGCTCACAACTCGATGTGCGGGGTGGGGCGCATAGGCTCTCAGATGTTCTTCATCAACGAACTTCATTACAAAGCCGTAAGTATAACCCTGGTGCTTGACACTCAAATTTTCTCCTGCCTCCACCTCAATGATACCAGGGATAACTTGTTGCAGCGCCTGCACTTGATCGAGCGCATTTGTGATTTCTTCTAAAGTAGTCCCAGCCTTTGGTTGAAACAAAACTATGTGGGTAATCATGGTGACTTCTCCTTAGCGAAATAGATTTCTTAGATACACACTCTCTCTTTCACCTCACAAACAACTCCCTCAACTCCCTTATCCTCGGCTCATTGCGCCAGGCTCTGGGGGCGCGATGGAAGATAGACCACATCACACCTGCTGTATTGTGTAACATGAATGATTTGCAAAGCAAATCAATATAATATATTTCTCTTCCTATTAGTTACTGAATATGCAGCATCTCGTTTCTATTTATGAGCTTTTATGCATCGCTTGAGGGAGCGGCAAATCTCCTTGACCTTTCAACTCTGGTTGCGGCTTTTGGTGGAGGTATACAATGGCGAAGATGATATATGCTGACACAACAGGCACTTTGACGGAAAAAATTTCTCCCCTTCCTGAAAGCGAGACTGCACAATCGAATGCTGATTGGCGGCAGGTAAGATGGCAACTTCAGCGTGAAGCACGCGCACTTCTCCCTGATGAGCGAGTTGCTTTTTGTCTGCGACGTATCCAGGCAACATCGGTCGATGTGTTCTATTCCCCTCATAATCAAACAACCCATTACAGTGGACTTATGGTTTGCGGTTCGATCTGGGTCTGTCCACTCTGCGCGGCAAGAATTTCTGAGCATCGGCGAGTCGAGATAGAGCAAGCTATTGCACGCTGTTTAGCCACTGGCGGGGCTGTCTATCTTACCACCTATACCATAGCACACAAAAACTACGATAGCCTCTCAACACTCCTTGAGTCATTTCTGGCTGCAAGGAAGAGGCTGAAACAAGGGCGTGCTGCTCAAGCGCTCCGTAAGCAGTTCGGTGTTATTGGGACGATCAGCGTACGAGAGGTAACCTGGTCGAAACTGAATGGCTGGCATCCTCACTGCCATGAATTAGTTTTTTGCTCTGCTGAAATAGATGCTGCTGAGTATGATAAAGTTGCGCGTGAGCAATGGCACAAAAGTGTTGAGCATGAAGGTTTGAGCAGCAACGAACATGGTTTCAGCGTAAGCCGAACCTATGGCTCAGTAGCTGACTATGTTGCGAAATTTGGAAGGGAACCTGTCCATACCCCCTGGGGTGCCTCCACTGAACTCACAAAGGGACACTTGAAGCGCGGACACGGGGAAGGACATGTAACGCCTTTCGCCATGCTCTGGCTCATCTCACAAGGTTACGACGAATTGAAACCCATATTCAGAGAGTATGCGCAATGGTTTAAAGGAAAGCATCAACTAGTATGGTCTGCTGGACTGCGCTCTTTGCTTTTAAACAGCGAGGAAGAGAAAACAGACCTTGAGCTAGCCCAAGAACCAGAGAAACCAGAAGAAGAACAGGTACTTCTAGGGCAACTCAATCGTGAACAGTGGAGTAAAGTACTTGCGAATGATGCGCGAGGAAAGCTATTAGAAATTGCACGGACTGGCGAGTGGCAAAGAGTGATAACGTTTTTAAGTGATATTAGTGCTGATTGTGGACCGTCTCCTCCTACTAGGTAAAGTATTACCAGATTGTCTTCCTTTGGCTCTCCATTTCAACCACTGTTGCATCAACCAGATGAGAGATGCCAGGGTTTGTATAAAGGTGGGGAAGTTAGACAATAGGTGTAGTAACGCAATTTCGAGGGATGGCCTGAAATCGTGGAGAAGATGGTGAATAATGTTGAGCATGGTTTCCTTCCTTTAGTAAATCAGGGTAAGAAATCGCTTCTCACCCTGACATTGGTCGCTTACTTCAATCCTTCTGTATGCCTATCGTCCCTTTCTTTTTTGTGGACGTTTGAGATGCTTGCTACCTAGTGTTCGCCAGACCCGCTTTCTTTGTGCGCCCTTCTGAAATCCTCTTGCTTTCGAGAGGGTGCCAACCCTGCTTTTTTGCGTTCCCGTTCGGGATCTACTCTCTCTCCCTCTTTTAACTAAGCCTGAGGGGTTCGTTCTCGGCACTCTTACGAAAAAAGTTTCTGAAAAGAGCCGAGCTGACCCCTTAAACTGCGTGTAATGGATTTCTTCTTACACTACTTCTCAGTCTTTGACAGCCTTGAGTGTTCACTTTATATGGGAGTATGAAAAAGTTGCAGGCAAGCAGACGAACAGAAGACAACATGCAAACAGAGTGGATGAGCTGTAGGGGCCGATTTATCGCGCCCAGCGCCGATTTATCGGCTTGATCGCCCATCATGCAAGGCCGATAAATCGGCCCCTACTACAACTATTTCATACACCCACTTTATATAGATATATTGACAGAAGGTCTATGTTCAAGTATGGTACACGCAAGATGCCATGACTTGTTGCCGGGACAAGCATAATTGTGTATAGAAGACAACGATGTGACCGGGAAGGGGACATATGGAATGGAAGAACATCACCCAGTTCTGCAAGTCTTCCTTTTGGGAGCATTCACACTCGAACTGTCCGACGGCACCAGATCAGTGATTGATACTTTGCTGGGCCGCAGTCACTCGACGATCCTGTTCAAACTGTTATTGCTTCATCCAGAGCGCCGTGCAACGCGAGATTCCCTGGTTGGAGCCATCTGGCCCGGCCACTCATACACCTCAATTGGAGGCTCCCTCAATGTTGCAAAATCGGTACTCAACAAGAAATTTGAGGAACTCTGTGGGCACACGCTCTTGCCCCGTGCTGGTGGCAACCCTCCAGGCTACTCGCTGGTTGGGCAAGCATTGCTCTGGACGGACCTGGACGCTTGTGAGCAATTTATTCGTCAAGCAGTTTCGACTAAGGAGGCCGCTGAGGCTCTCTCACAATGGAAGGCAGCTTACGCTCTCATGCAACGTGGAGAACTGCTTGCTGGCGATATGACCGCGTACTGGTACCCGGCTCACCTCGTCCAGGATCGCATCAAGAAACTCTCCAGACAGCACACCCAGTGCGTCTTGCGAATTGCAGATCTCTCACTTGAATGTGGAGACCTCAATCGCGCACTCTCAGTCCTCACCGCTGAAACCGAGACCGACCCAGCCAATGAAGATGTGGTCTTCCACTTAATGAACCTGCTTGCGAACTTGGGGCGAAGCTCTGAGGCACTGGCACACTACTCGCGACTGGAAGCGGCACACCTGGAACGCAACACCGAACCCAGGGAGGAGACAAAAGCACTGACACACCAATTGCGCTCATCAAGCATGAGCAATCTGGTAACTGGAGCATACCGGCAAGAAGTTCGTCTTAATGAAACTGGGGTCTCTATTTCCTCGTTTGCTCATGTGATACAATTACCCCACACCCAGCAACCTGCGTTGCTTGAAACGGTGTCTGGTGCGCAAGGAACGTTTGTGCCATCTGAGAGTGGAATCCTTGCTCCTATTATTAACGCAATACCGATGCTTCCCATAGAAACAGCATCTTTGGATGTTGCTACATGGTTTGGAGCCAGGGTCAACGACCTGAAGGCAATTGGAGCTTTCTGGCATGGGCCAACCATCACCTGTCAGCAGCAACAGGCGTTCATCCATGTGGAACTTGAAAAATGGGGAGCGATGACC
>WNFH01000500.1_pt1 | contig 24993 bp, 26 predicted proteins | sample 5400411 | NCBI WGS metagenome assembly WNFH01 (sample SAMN13153347, study PRJNA577476) | soil metagenome | isolation source: 200 cm saprolite under Douglas fir tree site 2 hole 3 | place: USA:California | collected 2015-04-18 | reverse complement strand
CTTAAAAAAGTGCGCGAGCGGGATCGCCATCTCAAGACAGGAGGGGTATGGAGAGACAAATCGCTCGAGGGAACCTATGTGGGCTCGCGGCCGGACGGCTACAAGGGTCTCACCCTCGGTATTATCGGCCTGGGCAGAATCGGAGGACGCGTGGCAAACCTGATGCGACCGTGGAAAATGAGGATCCTCGGTTACGATCCCTATATTCCGGAATCCCGGTCCAAAGAGCATGGCGTCGAGCGTGTCGATCTGCCCACGCTTCTCCGCGAATCCGACGTTGTGAGTCTCCACGTGGTGCTGACCAAGGAAACCCGGCACATGATCGCCGCGGAGCAGCTGGCTCTGATGAAGCCGATGGCCATCCTGATCAATAGCTCTCGCGGCATGTGTGTGTCCGAGCGCGCCCTGGTCGAGGCCCTGCAGCAGGGGCAGATCGCCGGCGCAGCGCTGGATGTCTTTGAATATGAGCCTCTTTCGCTGGAGAGTCCGCTCCGGACACTGGGGGACAAAGTATTGATTTCGCCCCACATGATTTCCTCCAATGTGGGCAGTGGTCTGAAGCCTGGAATTACGATGGCTACGGATGCGGTCCTCGCTGCCTTGCGCGGCGAGGTGGTTGAGAACATTTACAACAAGGAAGTTATTTCTCGATGGCAGAGCCGATTTGGCGGTAAGAACGTATAGAGCGACATAGATTTTAGTTAGATAATCTTGCCGTTACCTTAGCCGATCTTCAGAAATAAAATCGCCGGAAGCGAGGGAGTAGGTTCGCTCCTCGCCCTGAGCACTTGATTTTCCCATGAACTCCCTTCTAGGACAGCAGTGAAAATCCTCGCGTCGTGGTTCAATTCCATTCGAGGCTACAGCCATTCTTCCATTTCTTTTAGTTTTCCCTTACAGCCGAACAAAATTTCGCTAGCTTAAGAGTTGGGCCCTCCTCATACCGGGCTCATCCCTCGGTCTATTCAATTCCACGAAGCACTTCGTTTAAACGCACAATCGTTAGAATATACAAACAGAAAGTGCCGCAATTTGTAATATTTCTGTCTAATTTGGCCAACCTCTTCCACAGGCCAGTCTGATAAGTACTCAATAATTCGGTCTTTCCAATAACAAAATGACTGGTACAGATGTTGCATTCTGCATAACCAACAGCCGTGGTGGTAAATGTTTAAAGTTTACCTGCCTTTAGGTTCCTCTATGAAAGGGACATCTAAACGTGATCCGGACCTCAAAACTTTCCTTATATCGGTGAACCCGCGGTAGCTTTCTTCTCACAGTTAAAAGGACTTTTTGTATGGCGAAAGACATATCAGCATCTGAAAAAGAGGGGGCAATCAAACATGGGGCCAAGGGGGCCGGATACCGTCAATTATTTCGAGGTGTGGAATCTAGCCGAGGCGCGTCAGAACTCCAGACGGAAGCTCCCATCGCAATCACTCCTGTTGGCATCTCCAAGACGCGCGATTTTTATATCCCGGTCAAGGCAAAATTCATCATATCAACCTCAGCGGCGATTATCTGGTTTTTGGTTTCTCTATATCTTGCCCAACACTGGTTGAGGGACCTCTCAAATACGGTGGGTGAGATCCCGGCGTTTTTGATCATTCTATTTATCGCCTTAATTCCAGGCTTTCTAAACGCTCATATGCTTGCGAGCGTATTACTGGATTCTCCTTCTCCCTTGCGAACGGATATCTCTTTCCCTCCAGTGAGCTTGCTCATCGCGGCCTATAACGAAGCAGAAAACCTGCATGAAACCATTCGATGCATCAAAGGGCAGGATTATCCGGCCAAGCTGGAGGTTATCGTCGTTGATGACGGATCCACTGATAGGACCCTCGCGGTCCTCTCTTCCTGTGATATTCCTAATTTGAAAGTTATCCAGGCTGCCCACGGTGGAAAAGCGCACGCACTCAACGAGGGGCTGAAACATGTCAGCAACGATATTGTTGTCTGCATGGACGCTGACACTTTCTTGCAGCCGCAAGCGCTCAGGCGGATCGTTGCGCGCCTAGTCTCCGACCCGCCGCACACAGCAGCCGTTGCGGGATGTGTCCTGGTCAAAAATTCGCGCGCTTCTTTTATGACCCGTCTGCAAGAGTGGGACTACTTTACAGGAATAGCCTCCGCCAAGCGGCAGCAATCCCTCTACCAGGGAACCCTGGTGGCCCAAGGTGCTTTTAGTGCTTTTCGCACCAAAGTAGTGCGGAGCTCTCAGGGCTGGCCTGCAGTGATCGGTGAAGACATAGTGCTCACCTGGGCTCTCTTAAAAGATGGGTGGCGCGTCGGATTTGAACCCACGGCTATTGGTTTTACCGTTGCGCCCACAGACCTGAGGGGCTTTTTCCGTCAACGCAAAAGGTGGGCCAGAGGAATGATCGAGGGACTCAAGCAGTATGGCATCGCGGTTTTCCGAAAATCTCCAATGCCCGGTTTTTTTGTGGCTATAGATTTTATTATTCCCTTCTTGGATTTCTTTTATGCCTTTGCGTTCTTACCTGGAGTTGTTCTGGCACTTACGGGGAGATTTTATATCGCTGGTCCAACGACCTTACTCGTCATTCCAATCGCGTTTCTTATTGTGTTGGTTATGTTTAATAAGCAGAAGAAAGTCTTTGAGGCTTTAAACCTCAAAGTGCGACGAAACTTCTTAGGGTTCTTTGTATATATGCTTGTTTACCAGGCCATCATGTCGCCTATATGTGTCATCGGTTATCTGCAGGAAATGGTAGGGATGGCTAAGCGGTGGTAGTCTCCGACTCTCCTAAAACGGCCTTTCCAAGATTAAAGAGCGTGTCCTGAGAAAGTGAAGCTTCAAATTTGGTGAGACGATGATCGTGTGATCTCCCGTGTTTGGCGCTGACATGACTCTTCATGGGCCGGTTAGGCCCAACAAAAACCGTGGAGACCAATTTTTAGTAGTAATAGTGAGCCCATTCTGGTACCCTGCTGGATATTCTACGAGAATTGGTCTCCGTTTGGACGACGCGGCGAGGTTCATGGCTGGAAAAATTATGATAAAGGCAGCGGTGGCGATTTTTTTATTGTCTGCCAGCTTTTCTCTCTCCTTCGGGGCGGAGTCAATCGAAAAGATCCAGGAAGCGATTCAGTCCACTGAGGACAAATCTAAATTAGCCGAGCTCTACAGGCAGCTCGGCGATCATTATGTATCCCAGGACAGGATTGACGAAGGTGCCGCAGCTTACCTGAGAGCTCTAACCTTGTCCAGGGAGAAATTTTCCGTTGAAGATAGATTAAAGATGGCGATCTATTTGTCATGGGCGGACCGATTGGATGAGGCGATAGAAGAGCTGCGGCTTATAACGAACGAGGATCCAAAAAACTTGCGTGCTCGGACCCACCTGGCGAGAGTATTATCGTGGGCGGGGAGACTGGCGGAATCGATTGAAGAGGCCGATAGGGTCTTGAAGCAATCTCCCGACAATACGGACGCTCTGCTTGTCAAAGCCGACGCCCTTCAATGGCAGGGGTTGTATGGAACGGCGGTTCCTATGTACAGAAGTCTTCTTGAGAAGGGAGAGAACTTCGATGCCAGGAAAGGCCTTTCATACTTGCTTCTTGCTGTTGGTAACCGAACCGGGGCAGAGGAAAATAGCCGTCTCCTAAAACCTTCCAATCCTCGGGAGCAGAATGAGCTAAAGAAGTTGACGGACGCTATCGACAACGTGGCCAAGCCAAAACTGGATTTGCGGTATAATTACTATACGGATTCCGACGGGAATCACCTCCGTAGATATAATCTGCTGTATGGTTCCTGGATGAGGAACCTCTATTGGGATTTTAGTTATAGGCACTCGGATGCTCGAGACAAGACACGAGACAACAGAGCCGAGGATGCGTCCCTGAATGCCTACACGAACGTGACAGACACGCTTGCGGTTGGGGGAGGGCTGGGATTCAACCAATTGGGTGACGGCGGAAATACCAATTTCTTGACCGGCCACGCGAAGGCGGATGTAAGGATTTTTAAAGGTACCCTAGGGGTAAATTTTTCCAGGGAGGTCCTGAGTGACACCGCTCAATTGATAGAGAACAGGATAAGGATGACCAGCGGCGGCCTCTATTTATCCCAAGCTTTAACCGACAGGTTTTCTTTGTATGGAGGATACAACCGAAAGTTTTTTTCGGATCAAAACCGCGCCCATGATGCACAGTTCGTCTCCCAATACGCGGTTTATCTAGTCCCTCGAATCTCGGTCGGCTATAAATTCAGATTTTTAGACTTTCGCAAACAGAGCGGCAGCGGCTTTTTCGACCCAGACAACTATGTTTCTAACCGCTTCTTTAGCTCTTTATATCTCGAGAGGGAGAAGTTTTACATCTATTCGGAGTTTTACTTGGGTCATCAGTCCTTCAAGAGGAACGGCTTTCCCGCGAGTGATTTTATCTACGGTGGATCTGGGAGCCTCGGTTTCAAGCCTACTCAAAACATTGCTCTAGAATTTAACGTCGAGGGAGGAAATTTTGCTGCAGGAAGCGCAACAGGATTTAACTACCTCACGCTAGGTCCCCGGCTTCTGTTTAGATTCTAGGGATCGAAATCGTGCCAATTGTTTTGCGGCCACCGATATTTCAAGCTCGACCATTGAAAAGCGCTTTGCACGGGGGAAAGCTTTAGATCAATTGCTTCGAGTCGTATTCAGATTGCCCTTTATCCATCTCTCCAGCAGGCTGCGCTTGTAGCGCCACTGACTGCCGATCTTAAAGGCCGGGAGCTTTTTCTGAGTAACTAGCCGATAGATCGTATACATATCCACTCTCAAGTATTTGGCGACCTCTTTGGTGGTCAAGAATTCGTCTCGTTTCATAGCGCCGACCCCCCCCAGGACTCGCATGTACCTATTACGTTAGGGTGAGCTTGTCAACTGGATTTTTGGTATTTGATTTTTGCCCCGCCGGGTTATAAGATTCGACCGCTCATCGGAAGAAAGGGAAGTTGCAGATGCCTCTAGTTGCCGCATTGGCTGCCAGCCACGCCCCCAACATCCTTCTGGAGCCAGGAGCCGAGTGGGACGAGTTCATGCAACTCCACTACCGGATGGCCCCGCAGGCTGCGGCATCCAAACCTTCCTTAGAAGCGCAGCAGAAACTTAGAAAGGATGCGGAGAAGGCATACGCGGCGCTGCGCGCCGACTTGGAGGCGGCCAGGCCCGATGTGCTTATCGTCATCGCCAACGACCAGTTCGTTAATTTCTTTTTCAATAACATCCCGACTTTTTTCATTACCCTTGCCGCCGAGGTCAAGGGGCAATTCACGCGGCACAAGTTCCACTACAGAAACCACAAGGAGCTGGGTCAGGCGATTTTGAAGGCCGGACTGGAAAAGGGCATCGATTTCTCTTTTGGGGAGTATGTCGAGCTGCAGCACACCCAAGTCGTGCCGCTCCACTTCCTCATGCCGGAGCCGAAAATTCCCATCCTTCCCATCTACGTCAACACCTGGGTGGATCCGGTCCCGACGCCGGGCCGCTGCTACCGGGTCGGCGAGCTGATTCGGGACGTTGCCGATAGCCGGAAAGAGCGGGTGGCCATACTCGCAACCGGCGGGCTGTCCCATTTTCCCGGCTCTCCCAGGATCGGAGAGATCGACACTCACTTCGATCACAAGCTGCTGGAGATCATGCGCGAAGGCAAGGGGAGAACTCTAGCCGATTACTCTTTGGAGGAACTCCTCCAAGCGGGAGATTCCGAGTTTCTCAACTGGATGGTGGTGCTAGGAACGGTGGGAGACCGCAAGGCCGCAGCCACATTTTATATGCCCGATCATGTGGCGACAGGGTGGGGTTTTGTGAGCTGGAGGCTCTAAGGAGTAAACATGAGCAGCTATCATCTCAACCGCCTTCTTTTCGATCTTAAGATGAATGAGGCTTTCTTTCAGCAAGCCCTCAACAATTTCTCAGAGACGGTAAGCCATTACGATCTTACCGCTGAAGAGAGAGAGGCGGTCATGGCCGGCGATCCGCGGCGGCTGCGACAGCTCGGCGCCCACGGCATGCTTGCCCTCTATATCATGCGTCTGCAACCTGATTTTAAGAAGAACATTTATTGGAGCCAGAAATAAATTCGAGGATTGAGAATAGAGGATCGAGGATCGCTATCTTCCATCCTTCGTCCTCAATCTTCAATGTGTGAGGTTAAAAGATGGACCTGGGTTTGCGAGGAAAAGTGGCCCTGGTGGCGGGAGCCAGCCAGGGGATGGGGAAGGCGATCGCTTTAGGTTTTGCCCGTGAGGGCGCTAAAGTGGGCATCTGCGCGCGCGGAGAGGCGGCGCTTAAGGAAGCCGCGGAGATGATCCGCCGGGAGACCGGCGGCGAGGTTTTACCTATGGTCGCGGATATGACGCGATCAGAGGATATACAGAGATTTGTAGCGAGCAGCGCGGAAAAATTCGGCCGCATCGATATCGTAGTGACCAACGCGGGGGGGCCGCCTCCCGGTGAATTTATGAAATTCACGGATGAGGACTGGCAGAAGGCGCTTAACTTAAGTTTTTTGAGCGCGCTCAGGCTCACGCGGGAAGCTGTTCCGCATATGCGTAAAGTGGGCGGCGGTCGCGTCGTCAATATTACTTCTTATTCAGTCAAGGAGCCCATCGTGGGCCTGGTCCTCTCCAACGCGGTTCGCAGCGCGGTGATCGGCCTGGCGAAAACACTTTCGCGCGAGCTGGGCAGGGATAAGATTCTCATCAACAATATCTGCCCGGGAAGAATCGACACCGATCGGGCGCGCAAATTGAACCAGGCACGGGCCGAGCGTTTGAAACGCCCAGTCGAGGAGATCAACCGGGAGATGGCCGCCGAAGTGCCTCTGGGGCGTTACGGGACCTCCGAGGAAGTCGCCGATCTGGTTGTCTTCCTCGGTTCTGAGCGATCGAGTTATATTACCGGCACAACCATTTTGGTTGATGGCGGATTAGTTAAGGCGATCCAATAATGGTTCACTTCGTTATACAGTGGGATCTTCCCGATCAAAACGCGAATCTAACGGTCTATGCCAACAAGGCCAAGAACGATTGGCTGCCGATAACCCTTTCTCATCCAGGCGTGATCGAGATTCGTAACTACCGCAACCCCCTGGAAGTGACACCGCAGGTCGCCATTACCATCGATTTTGAATCCCTCGACGCATGGCGGGATTATCTTGATTCACAGGACTACATCCGTATCATGCGGGAGCTGCGCATCCTCGGATGCCACAATTTCACCGCGAATGTTTGGTCCCCGTCGAAGTACTTTCCTGAATCTCTCAGGCCGGAAAAGAAGTGAGGAGGCAGGGTCGTAAAGAAAGGAGCCGTCTCTGCCCTCAAGCTCTTGGGGAAGCACTCAGCGGGGTTTTCTTTTGCCTCCTTTAACGAGGGAGAGGCGTGTGCCTTTTCTGTTCCTGATCTCATTCAGGAGGCACTCCCAATCGATGAGGGTCAGGTATTCCTCCGGCGGGCTCAATTCGCAATCGTAGCTGCGCAAGAACTTACTATAACTACCGTATCTCTTTTCATAGCTCTTGATTTTTTTTTGAATTTCTTTGAGCGAGAGAGCAGAATAATCTATTTCTCTCTCTCCGCCAGTCCCCTTTACGGCTAGTATGCGGCTCATTGAGTCATCTCCTTTATCTCTGGCAAAATAGTGTCAATTATCCGCTTCAGTTCATATTCACCTGCATTTGGCTCTTTAAATGGAGTCGCGAGTTTCATATGCAGGTGGGGTGCGAGGATTTTGCGCCCCTTTTTGATTTCGTGACTATCATACCGCACCTCGTCGTACCATCCGTTGGTCTTTCGGTAGAAATGGATTTTGTATTCGATGATGGCACCGGACTTCTTGTCGCTAACAGTGACGTTCAGACACTTCCAAACTTTGTCGTTGGGTCCTTGAGCCACTAGGTCAGTATTCCAAACTTTACTCGAAGCCGCAACTCGCTCCCGACCAACTATAGCTCACTGCGTCCCGGAAATCGAGCGAAACTGCTCGATGCGTTTGTTCATGGTGTCGGTCAGCGCCGGTTTGACCGGATAGAGCTTCAGCCCCTTGAGGAGTCGGGGTGGATCGGGTAGCACGTCCGGCCGCGACGGCACCGAGTGATGTTTCACCATCGCCCGGTGCGCTTCTTGAGACAAGAGCAAATCGATCAACAACTTAGCTGCTTCCGGATGAGGCGGCCGGTTTGAGATCGATATCACGGCGCCAGTGACGGTAACCGGCTCATCCGCTGCCCAATCGAGCGGCGCTCCTTTGGAGCGCATCTGCTCCACCTGGAAGCCGTAGCCCATGACGTTCACAGGAAACTCGCCCGCCGCCAAGAGCTGCAACTGGATGATGTGTCCGGCGCGGAGATTGGGCCGCTGAGCCGCGAGCTTCTTCATGAACTCCGCTCCTTTGGTCTCCCCCATCTTGTCCATCGTATAGGCGACCCAGCGGTAATCATCGGAGGACATGATCAGCTTGTCCTTCCAGCGGGGATGGAGCAGATCCTGGTTGTTCTTCGGGATTTCGTTTTTGGCGACCATCTGCGTGTTGAAAACGATGACGTGCGTGTTGAGATGAGGCATCGTCCAGTAGCAGCGCTCGTCTTTCACGTCAGCCGGATAGGTGTCCCTCTCCGGCGAGCAATAGCGGTCGAAGAGTCACTGGTCGTAGAGCCCTTTCCAGAAAAGATCGCCGGGTGTGGCGACGTCGAATTCGTGCCGTCCCGCCCTCGCCTCGAGAGAAATTTTACTGCTGAAGACGCCTGAGGTCGCCCGGTAAACATTCATCTGAATTCCCGGGTAGCGCTTCTCGAAGAGTTTCTTCATCTCACTGCTGCGCTCGACATCCCAGGAGGTATAGAGATTAACGAGCCCTTCCTTCTTGGCCTTGGCGACCCGGTCGGCTTCCTGCGCCCAGGTCGTAGCGGCAGAAAGAGCCGTGAAAAGCCCCAGCGTTCCGAATACGATAAAAGCAGTAAAGATCAGTCTAACCAAAAACTTTGTGCGTGACTCAATCCGCAACATAAGGCCACACCTCTTTCAATTTGAGTATGTAGATCCCTTGGTTCTTTTCGCTGATATAGATACAGCCGCGGCGATCGACCAGGACATCTTCGACCTGGGCAACCAGCCGGCTCGGTTTGGCGCCGATTCTCTCTTTGGGGTCAGGTGGAATGAAATAGGCTATCTCTTTAGGGGTTCGCGGATCCCTGATGTCGTACACCCTGAGCCCCGCGTTGAAATAGGTGAGATAGGCGATGTCGTCACGATCCTCCAGGCAAGGCTGGTGGTTCGAATGATGCTGGTTGTGCGGGCCGAAGCGTCCACCTTTGTAGAAGAAATTTTTGAGTCCGCTTTCAGGCGGCGGCACCGGCTGCGGAAAAAGAGAAATCAGCCGCGGATGCGTCTCATCACTTAGATCGACAATCCCTGCGAGATTTAAGTTTTCGTCGCCGTTCTCCTGGATCGCCTCGTCGTTGACTAAGGCAAGTTTCCGCCTCGGTAGAGGAAGATAGGTGTGGATTCCCTGACGGCTGCACAGTCCTTGGAAGAGAAGCTGACTCAACATCCGCGGTCGACTCAGGTCGGAAATGTCCACGATGATCGCTCCACCTTCACCGTAGGGGAGATAAGTCCGATTACCCTCAACGTGGGCCGGTCCGTGGCAAGAAAGGCGCGCGTCGGTGTTCCGCGCGCCTTCCGCTTGCTCGGACAGGTAGAAGCGGGAAATTTCTTTCGGATTGCCGGGATCTGAGATGTCCACGATCTGATAGATTTTTCTGTCGAAACGCGGAGCGCCCCCCGCCACATGGACCAAAGAACCTCCGTCGTAGAAATTTCGGTGTGTCCCGGTGCTATGGGTGCGATACTGACCCAACTGTCTCGGCCTTCGTGGATCGGACACATCCCAGATCAGAAACCCTTCGGAGTAGAGCTGACCCTCTTGCCCGCCCCAACCGGGAGCGATGCGCTCCAAGGCTGTAATCATCTTTCCTTCGGCGACTTGGATCTGAATGGTCCAGGTATTTTCCGGACCGGGAACAAAGGCTATGTGTTCGGGAGAAGTTGGATCGGTGACATCGAGAATGCTCCAGCCCCGGTGCCAGAGGTGACCCATGTAGAGATACCAGCGGCCGGCGACCGCTTGCATCGCCAGCTTGAAGGCCGGCCGTCCGGAGAGATCGTGATAGCCCAGGACCTCGATGTTGTGTGCGAAGGCAGTTGCCACGGTTGCTGGCGACGGAGGTCCGCCACTTCGGAGAGGAGGAATAGCCGCTAATGGACTCTGTGTCAAGCGACAATTCGCTGAGCGAATCTGCGGGAGCGGCTTGGCGGACCGAAAACTGAGCCGTACGAACGTGCGACGAGGACTGCTCTAAACCATTTCAACTCTCGGGTGATCCTGCGGGGAATATTCCGCTACGGCTTCTCGTGCCCGCTCGGCGCGGTAAGAGGCCGCCAGGAGTGTCAACATTTGAAACGCGACTTGTCTGCTGTGCTGGTTGTTGACCACTAGGGGAAGACCCCTCTTACCTGGCGCAAGCAGGCCCCGTTCGGTCCAGATCGGATTCTCCACGCTGAACAGGTCGTAAGTCCGGCGCTGGCCTTCAAGGCCGTAAATGTAAGGCCGGCCGAGCACTTGAAGGAAAGCTTTCCAGTTCGTCTCCCTTTGTTTTCGCAGCCACGCCGCGAGCTGCATATAGGCCTGCCAGACTATCGGGTGGTGAGCGACGCTTGATTCGCGGACTTTTTGTCTCTGTGCGGGAGTGAGCAGCGCGATCTCGCCGGGTCGCACCCGGCACAGCTCGGCGATGAACTCGACCAGATAGTCGAAGATGTCGGCGTAACACTCCTCGGTCAGCTCCGGAAACGCCGCGCGCAGGGAATCGACCAATAGACCGAAGGTCAACATTTTTCCGCTGTGCTTGGAGAGTTGGTTGCTGAGAATTTCGACGTTGGCTGCGCCCAAGACGCTGGAGCGCTCCATCAGCTCGCGCGCGAGCTTGGAGTGGATGTTGGGGAAACCGGTCTTGGACTCGATGTAGCGCGCCGTCGTCGAGGCCATCCGCCATCCCAAGAAATTATAGACGCAGAAGCGATAGGCCTCGCGCTGAAAATCATCGGTATAGATCACTAGGCCATAGGCGCGTTTGGGATTGTAATTTCCCATGTTTTCCGACCCGGTTTCGGCCTTCCAACGGAGATAGCGTTGGTGCAAGCGAATGATCGCGTGGTGGCGATGGTTGGTATCCGGGCGCGTCGCGACACCTTGATAGATTCTGAGTTGTCTTCGATCCTGCACGTAAACCCAAGCAGTTTCGCCCGCGCGCAGGTTCCACATCAACTGCGGGCATTCAAAGCGGTCGGCCTCGATGTCCCGCATCATCGCCTCGATTTGCTTCTCGCGCAGAAACTCCTTGCGGCCCGCCTTGGTCTCCTTGATTCCTCTTTGGATCTCGGGATCGTAGACGCAACGAAATCGGTGCGTACTGCACAACTCAGGCTTGTAGAACTCATTGGGGTCACACACATCCGTGAGGAGTCCCGCATGGACCTGAGTCTGAAATTCGATCGCCCCTGGCAGGATGACCCGGCCGTCCTCTGCCAGGACGTCGGGGGGAGGGTGGCGGAAAATGATGTCGGTGTCGTCCAAAAAGAACGGTCGGCATGAGATGAGATGGGGTGGAATCTCGTTGTCCCAGCGAACCACGAAGCTGGCGACATGAGTATCAACGGAATTCATGAGGCACCTCCTTACGATTAAATTTTCCTTGGATGCAGCATCACTACTCAAGCCACACCCTGGAGGTGGATTTGGAAGATTTTTCTCGGGGGGTTATTTCTCTAAGCCGCCTTCAGGGCTTCCCTTGCAGCTTCTACATTTCCTTTTATGACCTCCTCGAGGGACAGACGATACTGACCGGACGGAATCTCCAGGTCAGCGCTTCCGACGCGCCGAACGATGGCCGCCCGCCATCCCTCCACTATCAGCACCGCTTGGGTCTTCTGTTTCAATACCTCGGGCAGCTCCCGGTTCAGGTAGGCCAGGACCGCCCGCACCCGCGGCATGGAGAAGCCGGCTTTTCTCAGCCGGACCACGAGGCGAATTAGGGCGAGATCAGCTAGGCTGTAGATTCTGGCGCTGTAGCGTCCCCGCTTCCGCTCCCAGGCGACGGAAGGGACAGCAATCTCCATCTGGGCCCACGCAGAGAGCGTCCGCTGGTTGAGCTCCTGGCCCTCTAATTCTTGCACCGCGGCGATGACTTGCCGCGTGTTGAGACTCAAAGAACTAGGCATACTAGTTAATTAGCATGATTTTATGCCAATTGGCAAGCATTTTTTTCACCATCCCAGAGGAGCATCACAAAGAGATCCCTCATCGGTGATTCTTGACTCCGATCTTGTCGCAGTATCTCTCCACCGGACATTGGCTGCAGACCGGCGAAATCGGACGGCAAAGGTGCTGACCGAACGAAACGAGCAGGTCGTTGTACTCGATCCAATATTGTTTCGGCAGTTTCTCCCGCAAGGCAAACTCCGTCTCCTTCGGATTTTTCGTGCGCACGTATCCCCAGCGGTTGGAAATGCGGTGCACGTGCGTGTCGACGCAAATGCCCGGCTTGTTGTATCCCAGAGTGACCACGAGGTTGGCTGTCTTGCGGCCCACGCCTTTAAATTTCAATAGCTCATCAATGTCATCGGGGACCCTGCCCGAATACCTTTCGAGTAAAGCGCGGCAGATGTCGCGGATTGTTTTCGCCTTGGTGCGATAGAAGCCCACGGGAAAAATCGTTTTTTCGATTTTCTTCGTCGTCAGCTTCATGATTTTTGCCGGTGTGTCTCCGAGTTGAAACAGACGGTGGGATGCCCGTGCGGTCGTGGCATCCTGGGTGCGCAGGCTCAAGATGCAAGAAATGAGCACTTTGAACGGGCTTTGGGAAGACTCTGCAAGCAAGGTGACAATGGGAGTCTCCCACTTCGGAACTTCCCGGCGCAAGATGCGGATGGCGGGATGAATTTCTCTATCGTTCACGGTTCTGGCTTTTTGCCTATCGATTCGGTAAATTTAAAGTGCTTCTTATCACAATTTCCGCATAGGAAAAATATTTTCGCAACGATGGGCGCTGATCAAATTTCTCACATCCTTCAGTCTCGGTCTCCCCATACCATACTGGAAGGGCGCTACAAGCCCGCGGCGGTTTTAGTCCCCGTTCAGGAGCGAGCCGACGGAGATTATTTGGTCCTGACGCAGCGCTCTATGCGCTTGAATCATCATAGCGGTCAGGTCGCTTTTCCGGGGGGAAGGATTGATCCTGAAGACCGGGGCAGTTTAGAGGCGGCCTTGCGTGAAACGCATGAGGAGATCGGGATTCTCCCGAGTCACGTAAGGATTTTAGGCCAGCTGGATCAAGTGAGGGCGGCTTACAACTTTTTAGTTACTCCCTACGTCGGGCTTGTGCCGTTTCCCTACGAGTTTCGTTTGAATCATGCAGAGACTGCGGCCGTTTTCTCCGTGCCGGTCGCCGAGCTTTTGAAGCCCGGGTGCATGACTGAAGATGGTTTTTTCTCCTCCAACGGCGAGCCCATTTATCATTTTCACTATGACGGGTGGGACATCTGGGGCGCCACGGCCAGGATCCTCAAGCAATTCCTCGAGCTCGTTTATGGTTTTGAAACATAGAGCGATCCGGATTCCCAGTTGGTTCACCCTTCTCTCTCTCGTTTGCCTGTCTTGTGCTTCGTCGCCTCGTTTCTATCTTCGGTATGGCGACCGTCTCATGCAGACTGATCTCGCCCGGATCCTGGCTGAAAATCCTTTAGCCCCCGGCGAAAACATTAAAATTAGCACGCTCGGTCAAGGGCGAGAGGTCAGCCACCATGTGGTCCAAGTACGAGATCGCGAGGCACCCTATATTCACCGCGACCATGACGGCACGATCGTCATGCTCCGAGGACGGGGTTATCTCATGTTGGGCGAGAGTCGCGTTGATCTTGCAGTGGGCGATGTGGTCTTCATTCCGCGCGGCATGGTGCACTACTTCGTCAATCAGGACTCCCAACCTGCGGTTGCCTTCGTGGTCTTTTCTCCTCCGTTTGACGGGAAGGATACTGTGCCGGTGAGCGCGCGCTAGAGATTTTGAGTTCCTCCTGCCAAGGCAAAGCTAGAGGCTAGGCGTCCTGTGTCTCACCATGTTTTGTCTGTTCCAGTTAAGGTGTATCTTTTTTGCCCATAAGCGTATACGAAAACATGCGTCCTCTCCTAGGACAAAATAAGCTGCTTATGGACAACTCCCACAAATCCCAATGGTAATTGGTTCTTACCTCAAGAGAGATAACCTCTGACTGGGGGGCACATTTCTTGCTACTTCTATGTGGATTGCGTTGTATTTCTGACTTTTAGCAGTTGACAAGTCAGTACAAGCGCGTGTATTAATCTTGGCGATTTCAAGATCGCCGGGCAATACCTGTGCCGCAACATCTTGGAAGGGTCTTTATGAGCCGGTCCAAGCTGGTCGGTTTTTGTGTCACCCGAAGTGAGAGGAAAGCTGCAAACATGAAAAAGGAGGAATTCGCATGGCGTCATTAGTTAAAATTCCCGGTGGTATAACAGTCGATCACTTCGTTCAGGTAAGAAAATTTCTAGAGCAAGTTCTGGCTGAGTTAAAGGCGAGAGGGACAGGCGCCAAGCGCGTTGTGACGAGGCTAAATGATTCGGAAAGCAGTGGCCCAGCTCCTTATTTTGTTGGGATTATCGAGGACCAAGACCTAGTACAAGAAAGAGTGAGAAGGAACGAACCGGACGCAGGATTGTTTCGGTTCGGCGACGACAACCCGTCCAAGGTTTATGACGAGACCGTCTCCGTTCCGTCAGGCAGAATTATTGAACGAAACTGGGACCGTGACCGCCACGAAAAGAAGAAGGGTGCGCAGACCTTAGGTCACGATATTGGTTGCAAGCATCAAAGATTTATTGCAATCCGAATTCCCCTGGGGAGTCAGCATCAACATGTAGGTACAATAACCGTGGGATTTGAGCAGGATCCCGGCCCTCAAATGGCTCAGATCCAAGCGATCATGACAAAGTGGGCCCAAGACGCTCACAACTCTGATTTCATCAAATATCTTAAAGATAACTTCACCCTTAACGGGCCGAAGTTCTAAGGATGCCCCAGCTGAAAAGTAAGGAAGCAGGTGAAAAAAAGAGACGCCCGCAAGAGTTCATATCAGAAACGTTCCTCTCCAAGGCGGAACCGGGCCCTGTCAGCTCTGCTTGCCATAGCGGAGACCGCGACTCAATCACTCGACACTGAAAAGATCCTGAACGATACCCTAGATAAGTCACTGGAGATTCTCGGCTTCGATGTGGGTTATGTCCGGATCTTAGAGCCTGAAACAGGAAACGTCTCGGTCCGCGCCTCAAGAGGTCTCGGAACGCCGGAACATCCGTCTAAATCAGTCCCTCTAGACTCGTCCCGACGTCACATAGCCAATATTATCTTCGAAACCCGGAAACCTTACATCTGTCCTGATATCCGCAAAGATCCAACCTTTAAGAACCGTACCATGGAGCGGGAGGGAGTAATCTCTGCGGTTTACATCCCTATTGTGTCGAAGAAGCGTGTCCTCGGAACTTTGGCAGTAGGCAGCCGCAAGCGGCGTAAGTTCTCGAAAGAGAAAATTGATCTCCTCACGGCCTTCGGCTCTCAGCTAGGCATGGCGCTGGAGAATGCCCAGCTCTATGACGAGGTCAGCAAAGGCAAGGCATATATCGAGGACCTTGTAGAGAATGCCGGTGACGCTATCCTCTCCACGAACATGGAGGACCGCATACTTACGTGGAACCGCGGGGCGGAGGTCATTTTTGGCTACAGCAAGGATGAAGCTATCGGACAAAGCCTGGCTGTTCTGCTTCCTCCAGACCGCATGAGGGAATTGGAGGAGGTTCGGAATAAGGTCCAGCTTACAGGTGTAATCCGTAACCTGGAGGTTCGCAGGAAAAGGAAAGACGGCGCCATGATTGACGTGGCCTTGGCGGTCTCGCCGATCAATGACAAGGTGGGCGATGTAAGCGGTTTTCTCCATCTAGCCAGGGACATCACCGAGAAAAAGCGCTACGAGCAGAGGCTCAGAGAGCTCGATAAGATGAAGTCGGACTTTGTTTCAAACGTCTCTCACGAGCTGAGAACACCCCTTACTGCCATCAAAGGCTCCGTGGACAACATGCTCGACGGCATTACAGGCCAATTGAACGAAAAACAGGACCGCTATCTCGCGCGCATCAAATCCAATGCCGATCGTCTCACGCGGCTCATCAACAATGTCCTGGATCTCTCAAGAATCGAAGCGGGGAAAATCGATCTCAAGTCCGCCTACCTTTCTCTCGTCACTCTAGCCCAAGAGGTCGCAGAAAGCATAAGGCCTGTGGCGACGGAGAAGCTTATCAGTCTCGAAGTTGCTTCTCCCGATATCAGCGCAACTGCTTGGGCGGATCGAGACAAAATCACGCAGGTGCTGATGAATCTAGTCGGCAATGCGGTCAAATTCACCCCGCCCCACGGAAAAGTGAGCGTTGCCGTCAACAGGAACGGGGATCAATGGATGCAGATCTCCGTTACGGACACGGGACCGGGTATCCCTCCGGAGGAGGCAGAGAAAATCTTCGACCGGTTCTATCAGATTGACCAAACAGGAAAACAGAAAGCCAGAGGGACGGGGCTCGGCCTGGCCATTTCTAAGGTCCTTGTGGAGATGCACGGGGGAAAGATCTGGTTGGAAAGTGCCATAGGCAGAGGGAGTACCTTCTCGTTTACCGTGCCTGCGCAACAGCCGCTTCAGATCGAAATGCCTGCCCAGTGAGGAGGTGGTTATGGGACTTAAGGTCCTCGTCGTCGATGACGAGGCAGACATCGTTGAGGTGATTCAGGATCGCCTGGAGGCCTACGGATTCACCGTTGCGACCGCTGGGAATGGCCTGGAGGCATTAAAGAAGCTTTCCACGGAAAGATTCGATGGGATCTTCCTGGACGTCAAGATGCCGGAGATGGGCGGGATTGAGGCCCTGGAGCGGATCCGTAAGAGGGACACCAAAATCCCCATCATCATTATCACCTCCTCCTCCACCCGAGAGGCAGCCATTGAAGCTATGGCCAAAGGGGCCACTGAATACGTTCTGAAGCCCTTTGAGTGGGAAGAGCTGAAGGCCAAGATCGAGAAGGTCTACAACATCGCCCTGTAGCGATATTCATGAAATCCTTTAGTGAGACCATCCTCGTGGTGGACGATGACCCGGACATCCGGGAGATCTTAAGAGATCGTCTGGAATCCTTGGGTTGCCGAGTATTACTGGCCCCTAGTGGTCAGGAGGGCCTAGAGCTACTGGAGAAGCAAAGCCCGCAAATGGTCCTTCTGGACATCGAGATGCCGGGCATGAACGGCCTCGAGGTTCTCACGGAGATTCGTCGGAGAGAGATCGATACCACTGTGGTGATGATCACGGCCTACGGCACGGTCGAACGGGCTGTTCAAGCGATGAAGGAAGGCGCCTATGATTTTATTCCCAAGCCGTTTGAGCCGGACCATATGGCCCTCATCGTGGAAAAAGCGCTCGAGCGCGAGAGACTAAAAAGAGGAGTCGAGCTATTTTTTGAAGAAACGTGTGAGCGGTATCGCATGGTCGTAGGCCGAAGTGTCAAAATGAATCGTGCGATAGAGCTGTCCAAAAAGGCAGCAGCCAGTAGGTCCACAGTTTTCCTTTTGGGGGAAAGCGGGACAGGAAAAGAAATCTTTGCCCGCGCTATCCACAATTGGGGTGAGAGAAAAGACAAACCCTTTATTGCGATTAACTGTGTGGGACTTTCAAGAGAACTGTTGGAGAGCGAGCTGTTCGGACACGAAAAGGGGGCTTTTACTGGAGCCATCGAGCTGAAAAAGGGAAAAATGGAATTAGCGCATGGGGGCACGGTCTTCCTCGACGAGGTCGGTGATGTCTCCCAAGAAGTTCAAACCAAGCTCCTCAGATTTCTTCAAGAACGAGAATTTGAGAGGGTAGGTGGCACCAAGCCTATCTGCGTCGATGTAAGAATTATAGCTGCAACGAATCGTGATTTGGACGCTGCGGTCAAAAAGGGAGAGTTCCGTGAAGATCTTTACTATCGGCTCAACGTAATCCCAATCACGCTTCCGCCGTTAAGGGAGAGAAGGGAAGATATTCCTCTCCTTTCAATCTATTTTCTGCAACGTTTTGCCGTAGAAACTAAAAAGAAGTTTACCGAGATAACTCAGGAGGCTCAGGAAAAACTTCTCGCCTATGAGTGGCCCGGAAACGTGCGCGAGCTGGCCAACGTCATCGAGAGGGCCGTTGTCTTAGGCCAGGGGCCTAAGTTGTCTCTTCACGATCTGCCCACTAAAATGGTTTCTGCAGGGTCGGCTTCCCGACGAGACGGCTTCGTGTACCACGACGCCATTGATGACTACCGACGGGAGTTGATCCTAAAAGTTCTCGCTCAGACCCAAGGAAACCGTGCCGCCGCTGCCAAGCTCCTGGGTCTTCAGAGAACCTATCTATCCAGGCTAATCAAGGGACTTCGAATCGACTAAAGCATTTTAGATTGCCGATTTTAGATTTTTGACAGGGGAAAAACCCTTCGTGCGCGGAAATCTGCAATCTCAAATCTAATATCCCTGAATCTAAAATCCAAAATCCAAAATCGATAGCCGGCAGGATGATTTCGTGTACGCACCCGTATCATAAAGGATACGTTCCGCCGTCTTGCATGCAGGTTTGAATAAATTCACCTACCAAAATTTTCCTTCAAGCTCAGCACGTTACCTTAGGTTGTCGCCGATCTCGACGAATTGGCACTGAGCTTGCTAAATCAGATCGTCAAGTGCTGAGCAGAAGGAGAACGATCATGGGAGGACAAATATTGGTTGCTCTAAACGGTGATGACCGGCTCGAACAGATCAATCCGTACATTGAGAAGGTTGCCCAACCGGGGATGAGGGTCGTTTACCTGATTCGTTATTCCGTGAGCGGTGGTTTGAAGACGGTTCCAAATTGGTGGACGAGCGAGGATTTTCTAGAGGAGCCCTCATTGGCACAGAGGAAGATATTGGAGAGGGACTCCCTTGTAGACGACCAAGTACGATTAACCCAGCTAAAGGTTTTTCTCGCCCAAGAGGCTTTGCGGAAGAAAGGTGTCGAAATAGTCGCGGATGTTTATACGGGTCGTTTAAAAAAGGTGGTGGAGCGATACATGCGCAGAGGGGATGTCAAATTTATCTTGTCGCGTGCGCGCGGTGTTCTGCGGAATAGGGGACTCCTACAGCGAGCGCTCTCTCTTTTCGGCTTATTCAAACGGCCCACTCTTTCTCCTATGCTGCTGGTCCATCCAGGCACCCCCGTTTAATATCAAGGCAGGAAGAGATCGGAGGATAAGATCATGCCAAAGCAGATTTTGGTTGCGATGAAGAGAGGTGAGTGCATTGAAGAGATCATCCCTTACCTTAAGCAAGTGGTCCAGGCAGGAATGAGGGTGGTCTTCCTGATTCCCTATCCGGTGGAGTTACGGGTCTATTTGCGCGATCACTGGGTGACAACGGAGTCTGTCAGAGAAGCCGTCTTGTCAGGCGGAAAAATCATGGACCAATACTCCTGGGAGATGCAAGGGGAATTGGCCGAACAGAAGATTTCACTCGCACGTCAGGTGTTGCAGAACAGGGGAGTGGATATAGCCGTGGATGTTTATACGCGTAGTTTACGGAGGGTGATTGAGGATTACACGGCCAACGGAGATGTCCATTTGATCATGATGCGGGCCGGGATTCGCTATCCGCTGGCGCAACTGTTGAGCCGAGCGATCGGTCTTTTTGGTGCATTTAGGCGACCTAATCCCTCTCCCGTGCTCCTGCTCCATACGAACAACCGACCGTAGTAAAAAAAAGAAAAAATATGAAAGAATTTCCTTCATCGGCATTACTTCAGAAAAAGATAAGAAACACCGCCCGCAAGAACCGACTGAGGGCCAGGGATGAGAAAACCTCTGCCCCCGGGGCGGCGTTTCTCCTTCAGGATCTGAAAAACTCTATGACTCTTCTCTACCTCAGTCTTGAAAATCTCAGGGGTTGCCTTGACGAACCGGGAGTTTGCGCGAAGAGGATCGAAGACATAAAGGACCCCTGCCTTCTAATGGGTGACCTGTAAGATAAATTGTCTAATGGAAAAATTTTTGGCAACGTTCTCGGAAAGTTTACCCACTACGGGATCTCCTGCCAATGGCCGAGCAAGAAGTGAAGAGGCTAAGGGCGAGGTGAGCTGGTCAAAGATCTCACCATGACCTAATCAAAAGTCCCTAGAAGCCTTGCCGCGTTCTTGCCCAGGATCTGGACCTTAAATTTATCGCCGACCTGAAGTGTCTTCACAGCCTCTATGGCCTCGGCCGGACTTTGGCCCACCGGGAAATCGCTTCCCAAGAGGATCTTTTCAGGGACGGTCTTCTCCAACAAACTCCATGGGATCAGTTGGCGGTAGGCAGGATGCAGCGGCCAGAAGGAGAGGTCCGCGTAGACATGGGGATGGCGCACCAACAAACTATGGACGTCCATGTACCGCTGCATCCCCATATGAGCCAGGATGATCTTCAAGTTGGGGAAGTCCAGGGCGACGTCTTCTAGGGTCATGGGATCTCCGAACCGAGTTCTGGTGTGTAAAAAAGACGGCCCGGTATGAAATAAGATAGGAACTCCTAGCTCTTGGATCTTCTCGTAGATTGGATAGCAGCGCCGATCGTTGTAAAAAATCTCCACGTTTTGGGCAATGGCCTTGACGCCCATAAAACCTAGCTTGTGAACGGCATATGCGATCTCTTCAACCGCCTGCTGCGGGTCGTTGGGATCGAATCCAGCAAAACCAATGAAGCGTTCCGGATAACGGGTGATGATCTCTGCAGTCGTCTCATTCCTCGTGCGCATCGGCTGGCCCTTCCAGCAGATGGTGAGAAAAACGACGCGGTCGACACGGGCGCGATCCAGCTCTTTAACGAACTCCTCCAGTGTGAGGAGGAGGGCCTTGCGGGAATAGTAAGTTTCCGAAAGCTGATGGACCCCTGGATGGATGGGCATGCCCGCGAAGACCGGATGGACATGTATGTCGATGATCACGGATTTTTCCCTCTTCCCGATGGGCCCAATTCCCTCTGGGCTTCCCTGAGAAAAGAGAAATCCAGAAGGCTTTCCGGATGGGACGCCAAGGGGTCTTTCTTGCCGGTCTCCTGCATCATGTCAAGGATGTTGCGCAATTTTTCGAGACTGAGTTCCCCGTTCGGCGTTAAAATCTCCAAAGCATTCCCGTATACCTTCTTGGCAGTTCTCTTGGAGATATTGAATTGGGAGACAAGGAGCTCCACGGCAGCTTCATGCTTCTGGCGGAAGGTGATAAGCGCTCTCAGGTTGGCCCGCACCATGCGCTTGACCTGATCGGGTTGGGATTTGATCTTTCGGTCGCTGGTGACAATCCCGTTCGACGTGGTTGCATCCGGCACCGCCTCGCCGAGAAAGCTTAGAACGCTGAGTCCTTTCTCCTCCGCCAGGACATTGAAGGGAGGGGCGAGGACGGCCCCATCTAGAACTCCGGCGAGAAGACTCTGGAGAGCGGTGGGGGAGAATTGTCCGGCGACATAGGAGACTTCGCGTTCGGGATCGATTCCCTGCCGGCGGAGGAATCGTTTCAAGACCAGCTGCGGCGTGTCTCCCGGAAAGCTCACGCCGATCTTCTTTCCTTTGAGCATGTTGAGATTTTCGATCTCCGCCCGGGCGACCAGCCAAAAGGGCGCTTTATGATCGAGGGCAAATACCAGTTTTAAGGGGAATCCCTGGGCGGCGGCGCGCAGCGCTGCCCCGCCATGGGCGATGTAGTCGAGCTCTCCCGTTCCTAGGGCCGCGATGGCGAGATCCGTCCGCATGGATGAGATCTCCAGCTCCATACCCTCAGCGGCAAAAATTCCCTGGTGAATGCCGAGGTAGATGGGCGCGTACATCACCGCTACAGTCGGCACGGCGAGGCGGACCTTTTCCGCGGCCAAAGAGGCGGAGAATTTAGCGAACACTAGGCAAACGACTAAATCAGCGCAGAGACCCAGACGGAAGAACTTAGAAAATTTGTTTTTGAGACTGCAACTCATCTCTTATCTCCTCTCTCCTGTAAAACGAATCGAGGACGTACGAGAGCGATCAACGTCGGGAGGAGTAGGAGGCCGCCGAGCATGTTCATGGTCAGGATGATAAGGAGTTGATAGCCCATCTCGGCTTGAAACCGCAACGGCGAAAAGGCCCAAAAGGCGATTCCGGCGGAGATGAGAAAGGCTGTGTAGAGGACGGCTTTGCCCGCTGTTGCCATCCCTTCGATGACCGCCGAGTGAAGGTCGCGGCGATCCTGACGGAGATATTCCTCGATAATGCGGGAGACGATATAGATCCCGTAGTCTTCGCCGAAGCCGATTCCGAGACTGATTACCGGCAGAGTGTTGACGTTGAGCCCCTGGTCCCAATAGGCCATGAGCGCCATGCCGAAGGTGTTGGAGAGCAGAACGACACCGACGAAGAGGAGGGCCGCCGCGACGGAGCGGAACCCCAAAGCGCAGAAGATCAGCTGAGCCAGAAGCATGAGTCCGAGCGTCAGTCTGTCTGACTGAGCGATGACTTCATTGGCCGCCGCGAGCACGCCTGCATGGCCGCTTGCCAATTTGAATTCTGCTTCCTTCATCGGGTGCGAGGCGATGAATTCCTTCGCGCGACCGATCACTTCGCGAAGCGTATCGCCCTCGTGGTCGTAGAGGAATAGAGTCAGATTTCCATGCTGGAAATTGTAATTCACCCAGCGGTCGAAGTCGCCGGGCTCGCTCCCATGCTCTGCCATGGCCAGGACTCCGCCGACCTCATCGGAGGAACGGGGCAGGAGCCCCCAACGCGGGTCGCCGTTGTGCAATACCGTGTTGATTTGGCGCACGACATTCACCAGGGAGTCCGTGCCGCCGACGTGCGGGGAACGCAGCATTTCGCGCTGGAAGGCTTCCAGGGTCTCAAGCACCTCCGGGGACTTCACGGAGTTTTCTTGTCTGCCTTGTATGATGATGTAAAGGAGATCGGTCCCTTGAAACTTTTCGTTGATATGCCGGACGCTCGCGTTGTACTCGGAGTTGGGCCAGAGGAGGGGCGAGCCGGGCTTTGAGTCCCCGACGGTGAGAAACTGATACCAGTACAGGCTCCATAGAGTCACTGCACCGAATGCAACGAGCACAAACCACCCACCCGTAGAGGAGATGCAGAAGCGCGCCAAGCCGCGCAGTGGGGAGTCCAGCCAATGCCCCTCGCCGCCTTTTGGGGCGCGCCTTGGGACGGGAAAATAACAACAGAGGATCGGGTCCAAGATAATCACGCTTACAATGTTGCTGAGCACCCAAAAGCTTCCCCCAATGGCGAGCTTGGTGAGGATCGGCATGGGCGCTACCAGCAGGACGGTGAGTCCGGCGGCGTCTGTGATGATTGAGACGCTGCTGGGCATGAGCAGGCCGGCCGTGCATTCTACCGCTGCCTTCTCTTTATCGCCCCACCGTTCCAGTTCTTCGAAGAAGCGCTCACGAAATTGGATCGAGTGGCTGATCGTGCGGGCCGCGATCAAGAAGGGCACGACCAAGACCAGGGGCTCGAAATTGTAGCCGAGAAGCGCGTTGAACCCGGTGCCCCAGATGAAGGTGACGAGGGCGGAGAGCGTGGGGATCAGTACGCCGTTGAGATTGCGATAATAGAGGATCAGCAAAGCAAAGATAGTCAGGCAGGTCAGGGCAATGATAAAGCCGATTTCGCGCAGGTGGTAGTAAATCCATCCGTAGAGGATCGGCTCTCCGGCGGCATAGACGTTCGTGTTTTGATCCTCCACTTCTTTTATGGCCTGCCGGATGCGGCCAAACAGACTCGCATAGTCCAACCGCTCTTCGAAGAAAGAGGCTGAGATGAGAGCGGCCTTGCCGTCCTCGGAGACCAGCCGGCCGATGATCGTGGGATTCGCATAGACGGCGTTGCGAAGCTGCTCGATCTCCTCCGGGGTCTGGGGCACTTTGGGCCACATGACCGGTTGAACCTCTATCCCCCAGGCTGTGGCGCGGACATCTTTGACCTTCTGCCGGGCGATGGAAAAGATCTGGTAGTTGTTGACCCCACGGCTGAACTCGATCACCTCTGTGAGCTTCTTGATCTTTTCCAAGGTCTTTGGATTGAAAATATCCCCTTGGTTCACTTCCACGGAGAGCAAAACGACATTCGCGCCGCCGAATATCTTGCCGAACTGGTTGTGGAGTTTGACATAGGGGTGGGTTTGCGGCAGGAGATCGGCAAAGGCGGTGTAGATTTCGACTTTAAGGGAGAAGTAGCCGAAGAAGATCGTGATGACCAGGGTTGCGAGAAGAACCGGCAGCCGCCTTCTGACTATGAATTCCGCCAGCTTCTTCATGGGACTTGGCCGATGCCCTTGCCCGACGCTTGCGGAACTATCCTGATCCGCTGCCATTGCCGGCCGCCGTTTAGGGTGCGGAAAATGGCGCCGCGGTTGCCGACGATGAGGCCAAAGCCGTCCGGGCTGAAGTCAATGCTGTTTAAGGCTTGGGGAGGGAACTTGAAACTTACGTGCCGCCAGTCTTCTTTTCCTATTTGGGATACGATGACGGCGCCGCGTTCACCCACGGCCCAAAGTGTTCCATTCGTGTGCGCAGCGGCAAAGAGATGGTGATCGGTGACGCCTTTCGGTGCAGCGCCATTTTGGTTGATCACTGTCCATTGATCTCCGGTTTGAGTTCTAAGGATCACGCCATCCAGACCGAAGGCCCAGCCTGCCTTGGAGTCGGGGAATATCAGGTCAAAGAGGTTTCGGCTTTCGCCGCTGACGAAGTCAACCTCAATCGGGCTCTTCTGCTTGAGCCAGTTTTTCCCTCCATCCTTGGTTTGGTAGATGACGCCAA
>WNFH01000499.1_pt1 | contig 25000 bp, 23 predicted proteins | sample 5400411 | NCBI WGS metagenome assembly WNFH01 (sample SAMN13153347, study PRJNA577476) | soil metagenome | isolation source: 200 cm saprolite under Douglas fir tree site 2 hole 3 | place: USA:California | collected 2015-04-18 | reverse complement strand
TAAACCTGCTTCAACTCCGCACCCGATTCGTAGATCACCTTACCGAGCGGCATGGCGATCAGTTTGAGATCGGGCAGCAGACGCTCGAAATCGGCGGCCGACAAGACCGCCAGAAGATGGTTTTGTTTGGGGTTAGGACCGGCCGGCATAAGTGGGGTCATAGGCGTTGCGCGGAATATCGCGTCCTCCATAACTGTAGTATGGCTAGTTGTCCCTATGGATGATTATAACTAAAAAAGCGATGCTACGTGCCATAACGCACATAGTATACTACCTAGCTGCTTGAGTTCGACAGCCTGATTTGGCGCAACTCTCGCGTAATCCTAAATCCTATTCGCCTGGCCGATAAAAACCAAGCCGATCAATGGCTTAGGTTCGATAACGCACAGCACGTACGGGTATTGGCGGGTATAAACGGGTGCGGAAATGGACGCCGGTTGAGGCAATACCGAAAGGACAAAACCGGCCATGGCGCGACTGCAAACGACGCGGTCCATTATCAAGCGGCGGCGACGAAGCGCTTGCACTGTATAAAAAGGCCAGCCGTTTGGCAGCGTTATCATAGATTTGAGGCCGATGGGGAATCCAACCAGGATGGACGGGATCCAACCGGCGGTGCCTCCGCCCATGGGCGGAGGGTATTATTATGTAAAATTTTTTTTGAGCGAGCAAAATGGCTTGCGCGTCCGCGGCAATTAGGGGCTAAAATAACTAAGCCGAGCGTTAAGGATGGAGATATCCCATGATTTCATTCACCGTCAATGGCAATACACAAACCGCCGATGTCGATGCCGATACGCCTCTGTTGTGGGTATTGCGCGATACGCTCGGTCTTACCGGCACCAAATTCGGTTGCGGCATCGCCCAATGCGGCGCCTGCACCGTGCATCTGGACGGCGCCCCGATTCGCTCGTGCTCCACGCCGATTTCGGCGGTGGCGGGGAAAACCGTTACCACCATTGAAGGTTTGTCCGCCAATTCCAGCCATCCGTTGCAGGTCGCTTGGATTGCGGAAGAAGTGCCGCAATGCGGCTATTGCCAGTCCGGCCAGATTATGTCGGCGGCGGCGCTGTTGGCCAACAACCCGCGCCCGAGTGACGCCGATATCAACGCCGCCATGTCGGGAAATATCTGCCGCTGCGGAACCTATCAACGCATCCGCAGCGCCATCCACCGCGCCGCCGAACTTAAGGCGAAGGAGGTATAACCATGGACGAAATGATTAACGAAAGCAGGCGCGTTTTTCTGAGGGCAAGCGCCGCCGTCGGCGGCGGCTTATTGATCGGTTTTTATCTGCCCGGCGCGGCGCGCTTCGCGCAAGCGGCACCCGCTCCCGCGGTTACGTTCACCCCTAACGCCTGGATCCGTATCGGCGCCGATAACATTGTTACGGTGATGGTAGGACAGTCGGAAATGGGGCAAGGCATCATGACCGGTTTGCCCATGATCGTGGCGGAGGAGCTGGAAGCCGATTGGGATAAAGTGCGGGTCGAATCGCCGCTGGCTAACCTGGCTTATGCGCGGCCCGACAGTAAAGTACAAGGCACCGGCGGCAGCGCCAGCGTACGCCGGTTGTGGCAGCCCTTGCGTCAAGCCGGCGCCGCGGGGCGGCAAATGCTGGTCACCGCGGCGGCGCAGACGTGGGGGGTGGACGAGAGCACCTGCGTGGCGCAACGGGGTGAAGTCATACACAAACGGAGCGGACGGCGTCTGCAATATGGGGCGCTGGCGGAAAAAGCCGCAACCCTGCCGGTGCCGAAAGAGGTAGCGCTCAAAGATCCAAAAGATTTTCGCATCCTCGGCAAAGCGCCGCCGCGCGTCGATACTCCGCAGAAAGTAAACGGCAGCGCCATATATGGTATTGATATCAAGGTCCCCGGCATGCTTGTCGCCACCGTGGCGCGTTGCCCGGTGTTCGGCGGCAAGGTGGCGAGTTTTAATGCTGAAAAGATCAAGGCGGTCAAAGGCGTGCGCAATGTGGTGCAAATCAACTCGGGCATCGCGGTCGTGGCGGATAATTTCTGGGCTGCCAAGAAAGGCCGCGATGCATTGGAAATAAGCTGGGATGAAGGCGCGAACGCCAAGCTAAGCTCCGCCTCCTTGAGCAAGACTTATGCGGAGCTGGCGCAAAAACCCGGAGCAGTGGCGCGCAGCGAGGGCGATGCCGACAAGGCCCTGGCGTCCGCCGCGAAAAAAATTCACGCGGTGTATGAAGTGCCGTTTTTAGCGCACGCCACCATGGAGCCGATGAATTGCACCGCCCACGTTACCGAAGACGGCTGCGAGATTTGGGCGCCGACCCAGGGCCAGACGCGGGCGCAACGCGCGGCGGCGAAGATTACCGGTTTTCCGGCGGAGTCAATCAAGCTCCACACCACTCTGTTGGGCGGCGGCTTCGGCCGCCGTCTCGAATCCGATTTCGTGGAGGAGGCGGTGCAAATCTCCATGTTAATTGGCGCGCCGGTTAAAGTAATCTGGACGCGCGAGGACGATATGCAGCACGACTTCTATCGCCCCGCGACTTACAGCGTGTTTGACGGCGGGCTGGACAAAAAAGGCACGCCGATCGCTTGGAAACACCGGGTCGTGAGTCCCTCCATTCGCATCCGCACCGCGCCGGAGACGATAAAGAACGGGCTCGACGAACATGCGATGGGCGGCGCGATGACCTTGCCGGACGACATCCCCAATATGTACATCGACTACGTCATGCACAATACCATTCCAGTCGGGGTATGGCGTTCAGTCAGCGACTCCCAGAATGGATTTGTCACGCAGGGGTTCCTGGATGAGCTGGCGGTAGCCGCGGGCCGTGATCCCTATGAATTCCGGCGTAAACTATTAAGCAAAGCCCCGCGCCACAAAGGCGTGCTGGAGTTGGCGGCGACCAAGGCCGGCTGGGGCAAGCCGTTACCGAAGGGCGTGTACCGCGGCATCGCCGTGCACCATTCCTACGCCAGTTGGGCCGCGCAGGTGGCGGAGGTTTCGGTCGCGAAGGACGGTAATGTGAAAGTGCATCGCGTGGTATGCGCAATTGATTGCGGCATCGTAATTAATCCGGACACGGTCAGGGCGCAAATGGAAAGCGGCATTGTCTATGGTTTGACTGCGGCGCTCGGAGGCGAAATCACACTTAACAACGGGCGCGTGCAACAACGGAATTTCGACGACTACCCAATGCTGCGTATGAATGAGATGCCAAAAATCGAGGTCTATATTGTGTCCAACCAGGAGGCCCCGGGCGGCATCGGCGAGCCGGGCACGCCGCCGATTGCACCGGCGGTAGTGAACGCGATTTTCGCCGCCACCGGCAAGCGTATCCGCAAATTGCCGATCCGCGCCGAAGACCTGCGAACCGCTTGAACACGAGGACCGGCGTTAACCGCCGGTCCGTCACCGCCTATACTGAACACCCCTTAAGCGCCATGGAGCGCATGCAACATCTCCCGCTTTTTCTTTTGCAAGCCGTACTGTTCCCGGAAGACAGACTGCCGTTGCGCGTGTTCGAGGCGCGCTATATGGATATGGTTAGCGCCTGTTTAAAAGTAGACAAACCTTTTGGCGTTTGTCTCATTCAGGCGGGTCAAGAGGTGGGGCAACCGGCCGATCCGATGACAGTGGGCACGCTCGCATTTATTAAACAATGGGAAATGCTGCAGCCGGGCGTTTTACATATTCTTGCGTTAGGCGGTGCACGTTTCGAAATCGAAAGGTTTTATCATGAGGACAAGCTCGCGTGTGCCGATGTGCGCTTATGGGAAGCCGAGCCGGAATTGGGCGTGCCGCCGGAGTTCCTGGGGCTGACGCAATTCTTACAGCAGATCATTTCGGATTATGGTTCCAGGTTAATCCCGCAACCGCATCGCTTTAATGACGCGAGCTGGGTGGGCATGCGGCTGGCCCAGCTTTTGCCGGTGGCCAATACCGTCAAACAAGGCTGGCTGGAGGAGCGCCGCCCGCGCGCGCGTCTCGCCGCGATTAAAGATATTTTGAAAAAGATCGCGGCACAGAAGAAACCGGAATCTTGAATCTCCTCGGCCGGCGCTTTTGCCAAACGGCATGGCCACCTGATTCTTAAACGTCCCCACCTGTTTCTCTGGTAAAATTCATTGTATGGACGTTTCCCTTCTTCTTAACGATCTCAACCCGGCGCAACGCGAGGCGGTTACCGCGCCGCCGGGGCCGCTGTTGGTATTGGCCGGTGCCGGCAGCGGCAAGACCCGGGTATTAACCCACCGGGTCGCCTGGCTGGTGCGGACGCAACAGGCCTCTCCGCACACCATCTTGGCGGTCACCTTTACCAACAAGGCGGCGGCCGAAATGCGCGGGCGCATCGAACAAATGCTGGGCTTCCCGGTGAGCGGCATGTGGATTGGGACGTTCCATGGGCTTTCCCACCGCTTTTTGCGCGCCCATTGGCGCGAGGCCGGCGTGCCGCAGACATTTCAAATTTTGGACGGCGAAGATCAGTATCGGCTTGTCCGGCGCGTGCTGAAAAGCCTGGAGCTGGACGAAGCCTATTGGCCGCCGCGCCAGGCGCAATGGTTTATTAACGGCCACAAAGAAGAAGGTCGCCGCCCGCAGCATCTGGGCGAGCCCAACGATCCCCAGCAACGCCAGATGCTGCGCATCTATCAGGCTTATGAGGAAGCCTGCCGGCGTTCCGGTCTCGTGGACTTCGCGGAGTTGCTGTTGCGCGCCTATGAGCTAATGAAGGACAACAGCGCCCTGCGCCACCATTACCAAAGCCGGTTTCGGCAGGTCCTGGTCGACGAGTTTCAGGATACCAATGCCATTCAATTTGCGTGGCTGCGCTTATTCGCCGGCGGATCGAATCACCTCACCGTCGTCGGCGATGACGATCAATCGATTTACGGCTGGCGCGGGGCGAAAGTGGAAAATATTCTCAAGTTTGAACAGGATTTTCCCGGCACTAAGACCATTCGCCTGGAACAGAACTACCGCTCCAGCGGCAACATTCTCAAGGCCGCGAACGCGGTCATCAGCCACAATCAGGGGCGTCTCGGCAAAAATCTGTGGACCACGGGCGAGGATGGGGAGCCGGCGCGCCTGTATACCGCCTATAACGAATTGGAGGAGGCGCGTTTTGTTGTGGAGCGTATTCAGGCCTGGGTCGAAGCCGGACATGCGCGCCGCGAGGCGGCGATCCTGTACCGGTCCAACGCGCAATCGCGGGTGTTTGAAGAGATGTTGCTGAATGCCAATATGCCTTATCGCGTATATGGCGGCCTGCGCTTTTTTGAGCGCGCCGAGATCAAAGATGCGCTGGCCTATCTGCGCCTGTTGGCCAGCCGGCATGACGCCGCCGCGTTGGAACGCATCGCCAACGTGCCGACGCGCGGTATCGGTGACAAATCGCTAGAGGCGGTGCGCGCTCGCGCCAAGAGCGCCGATAGCTCGTTATGGGAAGCGGCGCAATATTTGGTTAAATCCAATACCCTGGTCGCGCGTACCAGCAGCGCGCTCGCGGCGTTTCTCGCGCTCATCGAACGCCTGGCGCAAGAAACCGCGGGCCAGGCGCTGCCGGAACTGACCGAGCATGTGTTACAGCACAGCGGCCTGCTTGACCATTATCAAAAAGAAAAGGGTGAAAAAGGCGAGGCGCGGGTGGAAAACCTGCGTGAGCTGATTTCCGCCGCGCGGAACTTTGAATATGAACAGGCGGAAGGCCTCGAGCCGTTATCCGCCTTTTTGGCCCACGCCGCGCTGGAGGCGGGTGAAGGCCAGGCGGAAGCGTGGCAGGATTGTGTACAATTGATGAGCCTGCATTCTGCCAAGGGCCTGGAATTTCCCCTGGTGTTCCTCACCGGCCTGGAAGAAGGGCTGTTTCCGCACGAGCGCTCCATTGTCGAGCCGGGGCGTTTGGAGGAGGAGCGGCGCCTGTGTTATGTCGGGATGACGCGCGCCATGAAGCAATTGTACCTGACCCACGCTGAGCTGCGGCGGCTGCACGGGAATGAATACTACGCCCCAGCCTCGCGGTTTTTAAGTGAAATCCCGGAAGAGCTGATCGTGCCGGTGCGCGCTCAACCCCGGCAGATGTCGCCCGCCAGGCCGATTAATACTTATGTCCGGGATGAATCCTCTGCGCCCATGCGCCTCGGCAGCCGGGTGCGCCACGAAAAATTCGGCGAAGGCGTGGTGCTCAATTATGAGGGCGACGGCTCGCATGCGCGCGTGCAGGTTAATTTCGAGGAGGTGGGGTACAAATGGCTGGTGCTGGCATACGCCAAACTCCGACCACTTTAGAGAGGGCGACAGCCGCGCGCACCGGTCTGGAGTAGGCTATATTAATACGTGGGCCGATTTAAAAAACAAGGCAATTCCGGCCTTTCTCATTCGCACTCATTCAGGGGTAAATCATGGAGCGCAACAGCTATTTTTTGAACAAGGATGGCCAGCTTTCGCCATGGAGGGTCATCGTAAGCATGGGGTTGACGGCGGCGGTAGTAGCGATATCGATGGGATTGCTGCAAGGGTATTTTGGGCTTACCGTGAATTCGTGGGGTATGGTTTTGGCACAGGGAGTACTGCTAGCGGTCATTATCGGTCCGTTAGTTTATTTCCTGATCGTGACGCCGATCATGCGCGATTACCATAAGCAGCTGTCTCTAAGCCACGCGCTTGGGGACAAAAATCAACTCATTATCATTGACCCATTAACACGGACATTAAATCGTCGCGGCATTACCTCCAGCCTGTTAGAAGCGATGGCGCAGGCGCAACGTTACAATAGTCCGCTGTCTATCGTGGTAATTGATGCCGACCATCTTAAGAAACTTAACGATAGGCACGGACCCGCCTCCGGGGATAGGGCGCTTGAATTTGTTTCGCATACCATCACCGAGCTACTGCGCTTGCCGGATCGGGTTGGCCGACAAGCAGACGACGAGTTTTTGATAGTGATGCCGCAAACTAAAATCGCCGCCGCATCTAAGGTAGCCGAGCGCATACGCGCAGCAATCGAAGGCGGGAAGTTTGAAGTTAAAAACAAAGATGCTAGACTTAGTGTGAGCATCGGTGTGACTGAGTTTCACAAAGGGCAAGATTTGGAAAAGTTCCTTTCAAGCGCGCAACAGGCCTTGCAAAAGGCGAAAGATGCGGGACGCAATCGCGTTGCAGTAAAAAAATAGTTTAAATATTTTCTTTACCGGCAACTGTCGACTGGTAAGCGCTATTCTAACATTCCTGCCCCAACTATAATTAGAGGCATCCTTGTTATGCGTTCATTGAGGAGGTACCAATGAAAAAGACGATTCTTTTTGTACGCGCACTTCTACTTCTGGCATTTGTTATATTAATCGGGGCCTGTTCCGGAAAGACCACAGTTAAGAGCGACCTCGGTTTAAGCGGCGCGCCCGATTGGGTGAATGAGGGCACCAATATCCTTAAGGATAAAAACGGGCGGCTTTTCCACGGCGTCGGCTCGGCACCGCCGATGGGCGACATGTCGTTACAAAAATCGACCGCAGACGAACGCGCACGCGCGGAGGTGGCTCGTATTCTTTCATCTTATATGGACGTGGTCTCCAATGATTATACTGCCTCCACCGGCAATATCGGCGAAGCGGAGCAGGCAGTGTCCCGCCAGATTAAGAATCTTACTAAAATCAATTTGACCGGCGCCAAGATCATCGGAAGCTGGCGCGACAAGAAGAGCAATGTGATTTATTCGATCGCTGAGCTTGATATGCAAAATGTGAAAGCCACTACGCAAAATGTGCAAGATATGAATGAAGGTTTGCGCAATTACATCAGCGCCCAGGCGGATAATATTTTTGACAAGATTTCCTCCAAGGAGGGCAAGAAATGATAAGCCAGGCTAATATGCGTTCGTTCCGCATCAGCTCGTTGGCGCTGCTTTTGGCAGGGTTGTTATCCGCCTGCGCAACCAGCGTTGACCGGATGCAGGTTGACGAAGTCAAAGATTTGAGCGGCGCGTGGAACGATACCGATTCCCGACTGGTATCGGAAGAAATGATCCAGGACGTATTATCGCGCGCCTGGATACAGGACTATACCGGCGCTCATAAAAAGCAGCCTAGTGTCATCGTCGGTGAAGTCCGCAATCTCAGCCACGAACACATTAATCTAAATACCTTTGTCGCCGATATGGAGCGCGCCCTCATTAATTCCGGCAAGGTGCAGTTCGTAGCCTCGCGCGTGGAGCGCGAGGATGTCCGGGAAGAGCGCAAGGACCAGGATGTCCATGCCAGCGAAACCACGCGCAAGCCGATGGGTCAGGAAATCGGCGCGGATTATATGCTGAAGGGCGCGATTAATACGATCATCGATCTCGACGGCAGCACCCAGGTGAGGTATTACCAGGTCGATCTGAATTTAATCAGCCTCTCGGATAATCGCGTCGTTTGGTTGGGCCAAAAGAAGATTAAGAAGCTCGTTAAGCGCAGCAGACTCAGATCCTGAAGACTCCTGTCTATGAGCGGATCCGGTGCGCCTTTACGCCATGAGGATTTTCTTAGTGCCGGTGAACGCCCGCGGCTTGTTCGCTGCTTATTTCATACTTTTGTCGGGCTGCGCCAGCTTTAGCGATTCGTTCAGTATCATCGAGCACGATCTGGTAATGCAGCAGCCCGGGCTCGCTCTCCAGGCGCTGGAAAAGCAGGGCGCCGGGCATCAAGACCAGGTCCTGTATATGCTCAATAAAGGTATGTTGCTGCGCATGAACCACGACTATACCGGCAGTAATGAGGCGTTTGAGACGGCAAAGCGGCGCATCGACGCGCTCTACGGCGTCAGCGTGCATGAGCAACTGACCTCGTTCATTGTTAATGATACCGCCCAAAGTTTTGTCGGCGACGAGTTCGAGCAAATACTCCTCCATCTCTACCTGGCGCTCAACTATCTGGAAATGGGCCAACTGGACAACGCCCGGGTTGAGGCTTTGCAGATAGATATTAAATTGCGCGAGCAGGCGGAAAAAGCGCGGGGGAATAGCTATACCGAAGATGCGTTTGCACGTTATTTGACCGGCATGATTTATGAGGAATTGGGCGAATGGAGCGATGCGATGATCGCCTATCGCAGCGCCTATGAGGCCTATATTAAATATCGTGAGAAATACGCCGTCGCCGTACCGGTATTTTTGAAATACGACCTGCTGCGCTTGGCGGAAAAGCAAGGCCTGAGCGATGAAGTGCAAAAATATAAAACCACGTTTTCCATCAATACCTGGCCGAGCGAAGCGTCATTGCACGATACCGGTGAGTTGATATTTACGCTGCATAACGGCCTGGCCCCGATTAAACGCGAGCATTCGGTTGTCGTTAACAATCCGGTGAATGGACGCTTAGTGCGCATCTCGTTGCCGCACTATCAGTCGCGTTTCGCGCCGGTTACCAAGGCGCGAATTACCGTTAATAGGACGGAGGCGGTAACCGAACCCGTGGAAGATATTGACGGCATCGCCGTCAAGAGCCTGGAAGCAAAGATACCGGTCATTACCGCGCGCCTGTTGGCGCGTGCGGTAGTTAAAGATCAAGCCGCCAGACAGGCTGGCAAGCAGAATGACCTGGCCGGACTCATCATAAATATAACCAATGTATTGACCGAACGGGCCGATACCCGCAGCTGGTTGACTTTGCCGCATAATATACTGCTTGCACGTACGCCTTTGCCGCCGGGTAGCTATAGCGTCAAAGTAGAATTGCTCGGGAATAATAATGAAATCATGGCAACCCGCGAGTTTACTGATATTGTCATCAGGCAGCGGAAAAAAACTTATTTATCTTATCACTGGGTATCCTCCCAGTCACAATTTGTGAGGAGATAGCAATGAAGATTCTACTCGCAGCCGTTTTAAGCGCCGCTCTACTCTCTAGCTGTGCGGTTGGCCGTAGCACCAGCAAACCGGATTGGATTGACGGGCCGAGCGCCAAATACAGCGATACCCAATTTCTCATTGGCCGTGGCCAGGCCAACAACCAAGAGGACGCAAAGGACCGCGCGCGCGCCGACCTGGCGAAAATCTTCGAGGTGTCGATAAACGTTGAAAGTGAGGATACACAGACTTATAAGAGCGCCAGCGCGCAGGGAAAGACCGAAGCTCAGAATGTAGCTCAGGTGAGCCGGACGATCGCTACGCGTACCGACCAGATTATTCAGGGCGTGCAGATCACCGAAATCTGGCAACAGCCGGCGACAAAGACATACTACGCCCTGGCGGTTTTGCCGCGCCTGCAAGCGGCCAATAGCCTGCGTCAAGAAATCGAGCGCCTGGATACGGCGACGCAAAACGATATCGAGCAGGCGCGCAATAACCCCGATCTTTTGGCAAAGATCGCCGCCGCCAGCCGTGCCCTGAACGCCCAGATGCAGCGCCAGTCTTATCAAAAATCCCTCAAGATTTTGGATCGTACCGGCCGCGGGCTCGAGCCGCAGTGGAATATCGGTAAGCTTGCTTCAGATTTGGACGCGGTATTAAAGCGGGTGCATATCGCCCCGCGCATCAGCCCGGATTCGCCGGGAGAGCTGGCGACGATGTTGTCCGGCGGCTTATCCGCGGCCGGGTTTTTAACCGAGACCGGGCAAAATCCGGACTATCTGCTCGAGGCGTCGTTACAACTGAATGATCTGGGCATTCAAGATAGCTGGCATTGGTTCAGAGGGACGTTGGAGATTAAGCTCTCGGAGCAGGCCAACGGGCGCATACGCGGCACTAAGCGTTGGGATATTAAATCTTCCGCCCAGCAACAAACGGTTGCGCGGCAACGAGCGATAGAACAGACAGATACAATTTTGAAAAAGGACTTGTACAACGCCATTATTGGTTTTGTAACCAATTAACGAACTAATCCAGCATGGCCTTGACCACCGCATTCCATGCCAGCGCTAAATTGGTGCGGTTATAGCCGCCACCGCCCATGGCGAGGATGCGGCCTTGGCAGAACTCATCGGCGATCCCGCACAGCCGCTCCGCCGCGTAGCCATGGGCGGCGGGGCTAAATTGCATATGAGTCAGCGGATCGCCGGCAATGCTGTCGGCGCCCGCTTGTAATAAAATAATTTCCGGCTTCGCTGCGCGCACAAACGCTTCTACTTCCATCCATGCCTGATGAAAAGCTTTGTCGTCAGCGCCGGGTGGCATCGGAATATTGAGCTTAGTCCCCTGCGCCGCTCCTGTGCCGGTTTCGTTACGAAAGCCGGTGCCCGGATAGAGGTAACGGCCGTCTTCATGAATATCGGCGAAAATAAGATCGGGGTCGTCTTCAAATGCGTAGAACACCCCGTCGCCATGGTGCGCGTCGATATCGATATAGGCCACTCGCTTGATATGGAACTGCTTGCGTAGCGCCTCAATAACGGCGCCGGCATCGTTAAAAACGCAAAACCCGGCGGCGGCATCACGCCGCGCGTGATGCAGGCCGGCGATCGGCACGAACACCCGCGGACAATCGCCGGTCATCATTTGTTTTAAGCCGTCGAGGGTGGACCCAACAACATAGGCCGCCGCCTCGAACACGCCTTTAAACGCCGGTGTGTCGCCGTAATCCAAGTAACCCTCACCCGCGGTGGAAAGAAACTTAACCCGTTCGATATAAGCCGGCGTATGGAAATAGGCGATCGCGTTTTCGGCGGCAAGCGCCGGCGCCGCCACGCGCACGCGCCGATCCAGGCCTTGCTTTACCGCTTCTTGCCAAAAGGCATGAAGACGATCGGCGCCAAAGGGATGCCCGTGGCCGAACCCATATCGCGCCAATGCTTCACCGAAATAAACTTGCACCGGCATAATAATCAAAGTAAGCGGCGAATTCCGATAATCTGTGTTAGCAGGGTGATGAAAAACTCGTTTTTCATCACCCTGCGGTGTGGTATAGGGACGTACCGCCATTTTTGCTTGACGCATCCCTGCGCCAAGCCCCTACGGGGCTGACGCGAAAATCCGCTCCCGGCGGATTTTTCAAACACATGTAAGTGTATGAAAAATGAAGCAAAGCAAAAACCATGCTGTGCAGGATGCACGAATGCCGCGAGCGCAGGGAGGCGCAGGAGCGGCCGCTTTTTGCTTTGCGTGTTGAAAAAGGCCATGGATGGACTTTTTCAACAACCTATTGGAGCATTCAACCGTACACCTCTTTCGTGCTGGCGTACACGCTCGTGATTAAAACCGGCAGAGCGAACAACCCGCCGACAAGTAAAACAATATAACCTAAATGGGCTAACAGCATGAGGGGAATAAGGAGTATTCCGGCTATGATCGCCAGAGAAAACGGATTTTTTGCGCAAGTTTTGAGGCTGTTTTCCAGCGCCGCCAAAGGCGTTTCGTTGTTTGCCACTATTCTGTATACGGCGTACAGCGTGCTGAGTACTAACATTAACTTAAGCAGCCAGATGATAATCAGGCTAATTAACGCCGGCAGCCAGATCCTGGCGCCGACACTGCCGGCGGCCATGGCCGGCAAAGCGGCTCCGCCCACCTTAAGAAGCTGGGCCAAAATTTGAATTATTACCGCCGCGCCCAGCGTCAGGGTCGCCACCACCATCACCGCCAGGGTTTTTTCCGGGTCATAGAAGACGCGAAACAATTGCTTTAGCGCGCGCGCGAACAGTGTTGTTAAATTATCCTTCCATCCGGGAAAATTCAATTCAAAACCGGGGCGGGAGACGGGCTCCGCATCCAATTCACCGCTTGCCAGAAGCGCTCCGGCGGCGAATATGGGTGTGATTAATATCAGCAGAAGATAGCCGATAAAAGGAATCTGGTCTAAAACAATGGCGATGACTAGATAGACCAGCGCCATCGCCAGCCATAATGCATGATCTTTTTCAAATAACCGCCAACCGGCGTTAATCCAAGCCCAGCCTTGGCGCGCGTTCAATTTTTTGATCTGCATGTAGAGCCTCCTCCTGGCTATTATTTACTATAAACTTGCGGTGCCGGCTTTTTTAATAACTCAGGCATGGGGATCCGCACATTTCGCCGCTCGGCGCCGCACTAACAGGTTGTTGAAAAAGTCCATCCGTGGCCTTTTTGACTCGGACCTTTCTTCGCTTCGCAGTCCTGGCTTTGCTCGAAAGCCGGGGTTCGCCTTCCATGGCGAACCCCGCGAAGCAGGAGGAAGGTCCACCGGACCTTCCTCTTGATCCGCTTCGCCCCTCGCCCTAGGGCGCTACCTGGTAGCGCCCACTCTTTCCATGAACCTGCGGCCGGAGGCCGCACCGACTTTCCCTCTCCCACCGGGAGAAGGCGATCCGAAGGGCCGGGTGAGGGAGAGACCGCCCGGTTCATGGGCACAATTCGTGGCAGAAACGCGGCCAGGCGGTCTCTCCCGGAGAAATTGTCAACGCGCAAAGCAAAAAGCGGGCACCCGGCTAAGCTTTTTTGCGGCATGTGTCGCTTTTTTCATCATCCGGCCAAGCAACATGTAAATGATGTTCATTATGGATCCGGTGCAAAAGAATACGCTTGAATACCTGCGGATCCTTGCTGTGCGTGATCGCGCCCGCGCGCGGGAAGCGCAGATCATAAAGCCGTGACAACCAAAAGCGGGAGGCGGTGGCGCGCAACATGACCGGCCACGCCCGCTGTTCATCGGTAGTAAGGGCGCGCCCCGCGTTATAGGCCCGCAGCAAGCCGCGCGCGCGTGTTTGGTCCAATTCGCCTTCGGCGGTGCTACACCAATCGTTAACCGTCACCGCGATATCAAATAATAATGTATCGGCGCAGGCATAATATAAATCAATAATGCCGCGCAGCTCGTCACCCTCAAACAACACATTATCGCGGAATAAGTCGGCATGAATGAGGCCGCGCGGCAAGCCGTTAAAACGATACGCATGTTGAAAGTGTAGCTCTTCCTGTAATAAGTCGTTGTCTTCCGGTGAGAGTTTCCCGGCCAGCGCGCGCGCGGTTTTTTTCCGCCAGGACAGGCCGTGGTCGTTTGCCCGCTGTTGGGTAAAACCTGCTCCCGCCGTATGCAGTTGCGCCAATGCCCGGCCAACTGTCGCACAGTGGGCAGAAGTGGGATTTTCTGTGGAACTGCCAAAAAGGCGCTGCACTAAGGCCGCCGGCTTGCCTTTTAGTTCGGCGAGATAACGGCCCGCGCGATTGGGCATGGGATGCGGACAAGGAACCTGGTGTTCGGCTAAAAATGCCATTAAATCGAGAAAAAACGGCAGCTCCGCCGGCGTCAGCTTTTCGAACAGGGTCAATACGTATTCGCCGGTATCGGTGCTGATAAAATAGTTCGTGTTCTCGATCCCGGACGGGATACCCTGGAGGTCGCGCAAGTTGCCGACCTGATAGCTCTGCAAAAATGCTTCGAGTTCGAGGCGATCAATGCTGGTGAAGACCGACATAAATAGAAGCTTGTTTTAGGGCCTGGTTCGCGGCCGAAAACGCCGCCTATTTAATAGTTATTGGATCTTGAGATTCGAAAACAGGGCTACAGGTTAAGCTGGGTTTCTTCTTCCTCCGCCGAAGGCCCGAATCCGCTGCGCTCATAATAGCGAAAGATGGCGTCCAGCACATCCTGAGGCTTATCCAGCATAACAAAAAGATCCAGGTCCGTTTCGCTGATGACGCCCTCCTTGACCAAGGTAGTTTTAAACCAATCAATAAGGCCGGACCAAAAAGCTGTGTGTACCAGAATAATGGGAATCCGCCGGCTCTTGCCGGTCTGCACCAATGTTAATATCTCCACCAGCTCATCCAGCGTTCCAAAACCGCCCGGCAGGACCACATAAGCGGTGGCATATTTGACAAACATGACTTTACGAGCGAAAAAGTGCTGAAAAGTCAAGCTAATGTCCTGGTAGGGATTCTCCTGCTGCTCATGCGGTAACTGAATATTAAGGCCGACACTGGGGGATCTACCGGCGTAAGCGCCCTTATTGACCGCCTCCATAATGCCGGGCCCGCCGCCGCTGACCACACTAAAGCCCGCGTCAGAAAGCTTGCGCGCGATCTCTTCCGCCAGGGCATAATACGGGTGTTCGCCGGTAACGCGGGCGGAGCCGAATATGCTGACGGAGGGGCGAATTTGCGCGAGCGCCTCGAAGCCTTCGACAAACTCCGCCATAATCTGGAAGATTTTCCATGACTCCCGGGACAATATTCCGGAAGGGGTCAGGGGGATGGTAGGTTTTCTCTGAACTAGATTTTTAGGTTTCATAATGAATTTGTAGCACAAATGGCCGAAAACGGCATAAGTTTGTGAGTCGAATATGAATGACCGTGACAAACAAAGCGAACCTTTAATTCTGGTCGACGGATCTTCGTATCTTTATCGCGCGTTCCATGCCATGCCCAACCTTTCCACCTCGCGCGGCGAATCCACCGGCGCGATCTATGGCATGGTTAACATGCTGCGCAAGCTGCTGGCTGATTATAATCCGGATTACATCGCCGTGGTGTTCGATGCGCCGGGTAAGACCTTTCGCGATGAACTCTACGCCGAATACAAAGCGCATCGCGCGCCGATGCCGGACAATTTGGTTTCGCAGATCGAATCCATCCATACCGGCGTCCGCGCCTTGGGGCTGCCGCTGCTGATGATCGACGGGGTGGAGGCGGACGATGTCATCGGCACGCTCGCAACCCAGGCCCGCGCCGCCGGTCGGAAAACGTTGATTGTCACCGGGGATAAGGATTTTGCCCAGCTGGTCGGCCCGCAGATCAATTTGGTCAATACCATGAGCAATGCGTTCTATGACGCGCAAGCCGTCAAAGAAAAATTCGGCGTGCCGCCGGAGCGCATCATCGATTACCTGGCGCTGGTCGGCGATAGCGTCGACAACATCCCCGGCGTGCCCAATGTCGGGCCGAAGACGGCGGCTAAGTGGCTGCAGACTTACGGCTCCTTGGACGCAATTGTCGAGCATTGCCAGGAAATCGGCGGCAAGGCGGGAGAGAATTTATGCGCCTCTCTCGACAAATTGCCGCTGTCGCGCGAATTAGCGACGATAAAATGCAACGTCAAGCTGGATTATGCCCCTGAGGATTTAAAGCGCGTGCCGCCCGATGAGGTCGCTTTACGCGACTTGTACGCCAGGTTCGAATTTAAAACCTGGCTCGCCGAATTGGGCGGCATCAACCGCATGGACCAGGCGGCGGTTAAGCAAGCAGTCACCAATCGCTATGAAACTATTTTCGATGAGGACAAGTTGGGCGTTTGGATCCGGCGTCTTGAGGCGGCCTCGCTGTTTGCGTTTGATACCGAGACTTCTGACTTGAATGTCATGCGTGCCGAGCTGGTCGGCGTTTCATTTACCGATAAAGCCGGCGAAGGGGCGTATGTGCCGCTTGCCCACACTTATCCCGGCGCGCCGAAACAACTTGATCGCGCGCGCGTATTAGAAAGGCTCAAGCCGCTGCTGGAAAACCCGCAGCGATCCAAAGTTGGGCAGAACCTTAAGTACGATATGTCAGTGCTTGCGCGCTATGGCATCAGCCTGCGCGGCATACGTTTTGATACCATGCTTGAGTCTTATGTGCTGGACAGCACCGCCTCACGTCACGACATGGATAGCCTGGCGCTGAAATATCTGGGCTATAAAACAATAAAATTCGAAGATGTGGCGGGGAAAGGGCGAAACCAGATTTGTTTCGACCAAGTGTCGATAGACATTGCTACGACCTACGCCGCGGAAGACGCCGATATCACCTTGCGCCTGCACGAAGTTTTATGGCCACGCCTGCAGCAAACCCCGACGCTGGAGAATCTATTTAATACCATCGAGCTGCCGTTAGTAACAGTGTTATCGCATATAGAACGAAACGGCGTGAAGATCGACGCCGACATGCTGCATCGCCAGAGCGCCGAGTTTGGCAAGCGGATCTTGGAGCTGGAGCGCGAGGCGCATGCCCTCGCCGGCCAGCCGTTCAATATGGGTTCGCCCCTGCAAATCCAGCAGATATTATACGAAAAGCTGAAGTTGCCGGTGTTAAAAAAGACACCCAAAGGACAACCCTCCACCGGCGAAGAGGTTCTGCAGGAACTGGCATTGGACTACCCGCTCCCAGGGGTGATTTTAGAGCACCGCGGCATTTGTAAATTGCAATCCACCTATACGGATACTTTGCCGCAGATGATCGACCCGGATACCCGGCGGGTACACACCTGTTACCATCAGGCAGTAGCGGCGACCGGGCGTTTATCCTCGAGCGATCCGAATCTGCAAAATATTCCCATCCGCACCGCCGAGGGCCGTCGCATCCGCCAGGCGTTTATCCCGGAGCCGGGTTATAAAATGATGTCGGCGGATTATTCCCAAATCGAGCTGCGCATCATGGCGCATTTATCCAACGACGCCGGGCTGCTTAAAGCATTTGCCGAAGATATAGATATCCACCGCGCCACCGCCGCCGAGGTGCTCGGTATTCCCTTAGACCAAGTTACGCCGGATCAGCGGCGCGCCGCTAAAGCGATTAATTTCGGCTTGATTTACGGCATGTCAGCGTTCGGTCTCGCACGCCAATTAAAAATCGACCGTAACGCGGCGCAAGAGTACGTCGACCTTTATTTCGCGCGCTACCCCGGCGTCAAGCAGTTCATGGATCGCACACGCGCCCAGGCGCACGAGCAAGGCTATGTCGAAACCGTATTCGGCCGCCGGCTGTATCTGCCGGAAATTAATACCAGCAATCACACACGCCGGCAGTATGCCGAGCGCACCGCGATCAACGCCCCGATGCAAGGTACGGCGGCCGATATCATCAAACTCGCGATGCTGGCGGTGGATAAGTGGATTGAGGAATCCGGCGCGGAGGTAAAAATGATCATGCAGGTGCATGATGAACTGGTGTTCGAAGTGGCCGAGCAAGAAATCGCCGCCGCGCAAGAAAACATCCGCCGCTGCATGGCCGGCGTCGCCAGGCTGTCGGTGCCGTTAGTGGTGGAGATCGGCGTGGGCGACAACTGGGATGAAGCGCATTAAACGAGGGCATGAACCCTCCCCCGGCCCATTTGAACCGCTAAAATAATTTAGATTTTTAGGGGGTAAGCTATTTTTATTTATAACAGCTTAAATGCGCTTATTTTATTAATGAGAGTGCTAAATTATTTACATTCGCGGTTCGACGGGCCTGTCGTGAGTATAACCGAAGGGCTCACCGCGAACGACCTTTTCTCCCGTTCGCGCCGGGCTCGTCGAAGTCCGAACCTTCATTCCGTTGTGCGCACTTAGGTTTTTAGGTGGGGAGCCATTTTTCTTCAGACTTATCGTGAATTACCGGGAGACTCAATGAATTCAGCAGCGGACTTGCCGATCGGGCGCAACCTGTTTTTGCTCGCCGCGGCGGTGGCGATGCTTTACGGCTCGGTACAATTGGTCGCAGCGGTTTCGACCATTACCTTTGTTTTGGTTACCGGTATCAAGGCATTGCTGGGTCTCGGGCCGGCGATATTCCTCGCCGCCGGCGCATTTACGGCGCTGCCCGCCGGTCGCGCCATGGACCGGTTCGGGCGCGTCCCGGTGCTGGCGGCCGGATTCTGCATGGGGATTGCCGGTACCATGTTCACCGGTTTGGGCGTCTGGCGGCTTTCGGTCACCGCAGTTATTTTCGGTTTTATTCTGATCGGTGCGGCCAATGCCAGTGTTATGTTGGCGCGTCTCGCCGCCGCCGATATGTTTCCGCCGGCGCGCCGCGCACGCGGCATCGCGCTGGTATTAGTGGGTGCGGTGTTCGGCGCGATTCTCGGGCCGCTGGTGTTTATGCCGATGTTCGCCGGCAAGGCGTTGGCGGCGAACACCTTGATTCTCCCGTGGTTCGTTGCCGCCGGATTTATGCTGGCCGGCCTGATCTTGGTCCTGAATGTGCGTCCCGATCCGCGCCTTATCGCCCAGCGCCTGTCGGCGCTCTCGCACGCTGACGCGAAACCGGCGGCCTTGCCCGCGGCCGCGTCGTTGCCGGAAATCCTGCAGCGCCCGGGCGTACCCCCGGCGCTGCTCGCCGCGCTTTCGAGTTTCGCTGTAATGGTTTCGCTGATGACCCTCGTCGGCTATATCCTGGTCGGGCACGGCCACCATCAAGACGCAATCTTTCCGGCGGTCAGCGCGCATTTCCTCGGCATGTTCGGATTGGTGTTAGTCGTGGGGAGCATTGTCGATCGGGTCGGCCGCCCTCAGGCCATGATGGGCGGCCTGTCGATTCTCGCGGTTTCCGTGCTTGCCTTGAATTGGGTGGAGGATATTGTGGCGGTCTCGATTTGTATGTTCGGTATCGGTATCGGATGGAACTTCGCCTATGTCGCCGCCACCACGGAGCTGGTAAATTTAACCAGTCTCGCCGAGCGCGGAAAGATACTCGGTTTCAGCGATTTGCTCGCCGGCCTATCGGGCGCGGCGTTGGCGCTGGTCGGAGGCGTGATCTTGGCGGGCGCGGGACTTGCTGCATTAAGCCTGGTCGGCAGCGCTTTGGTGTTCACGCCGGCGCTTTGGATTTTGCGCGCTCGCCGTGTTCATCTCGCGCAGGCGGCTCACCGCTAGAGATATTTCAGGGCGAAATAATTAATCAGCAAATGCAGGGCATTGTCGGTAATAATGACCAGCCATACTGCAAGCCATGCCGGGGTCTCGGCGGAATAGCCGGTGTAAGTGGCGTAGTCGCGCCATCTACTCGGGTTCCCCGCCATGTTTTTCGCCATCGCGACATAATGCGCTAAGCGGTAGCGGTCAATAACGGCATGGGTGCCGGCAATCACGGTTAGCGCCGGTATCGATAGAGTGATAAAAAGAAAAGGCAGGGTATAGCTGACCGCATGCACCATGGCCACCGGCCAAGAGCGTATCTTATGTTCAGCCATATGGCTGGTTTGGAGAATATAATCGCCGACTAGATGGGCCAGCAGCTGCTCCATGGGTATTCTCTTTTTTTATGAAAGTCAGACGGCGTTAAAGCCTGACAGATTCCAGGCTAAATGTCATCTTGTCCCCGCGTTATAGCCAAGCTTTAGGGGCGGCGGTGCGGCCAGGTTTGAAAGATCGGTTGACAATGGCCCACTTGCTCGGCGGTAAGCATAAAAACGCTTTCGTCACCGGTCGATGTCGTTAGCCAAATAAAAGGTACGCCCGGGAATTGCGCTTGTAACGCCTCACAACTATTACCTACTTCGGCGATCATAAGGCCGCCGGGATTAAGATGCGCGCCGGCCTGCGCCAGGATGCGCACAATAATATCCAGGCCCTGCAGGCCTCCCGCCAACGCCAATTCCGGTTCAAAATGATATTCGGGCGGCAGGGCGGCGATTTCCTGATTGGTTGCGTAAGGCGGATTGGTGACAATGAGATCATAGCGTCGGCCGGCGAGTGCATTAAAGAGGTCCGATTGAATTAAGCTAACGCGCTCGTTCAATTTATGCGCCTCAACGTTGATCCGCGCCACCGCCAATGCGTCGTTGCTAATGTCGCTCGCGTCTACCGCGGACGCGGGAAAGGCATGGGCCAACGCGATCGCGATGCAGCCGCTGCCGGTGCAAAGATCGAGCACACTGCGCACGCGTTCCGCTCCAATCCACGGTTGAAATTGTTCCTGGATAAATTCGGCGATATGGGAGCGCGGCACGACGACGCGCTCATCAACATAAAAACGCCAACCGGCAAACCACGCTTGGTTGAGCAAATAGGCCGCCGGCTTGCGCGTACTGATCCGCTTAGCCAGGATTTCCTCGATGGCGGTTGTTTGCGCGGGCGAGACCTCCTTATCCATCCAGGCGTCCGCCTCATCAAGCGGCAGTTGCAAGGTGGCCGCGATCAACCACATGGCTTCATCGGCGGCGTTATCCGTGCCGTGACCAAAGAATAACCCGGCCTGTTTAAAACAGGCCTCTCCCCCGCGGATGAAGTCACGCACGGTACGCGGGGTGCTATTGTTATTCCGAGATCCCATGATCATTATTGACGGTTTTGATTTTTTCCCCGGGAACGGCTTGTCCTCGTGGATATTTGTTATTGATCAGCCGAGGCATCGCCTGGGCGTGGTTAGAAATACGCGATGCGCCCGCCAGTTTGGCGAAGGTGTCGCCGGCGCGCGCGGTGACGAGCTGAATGCTAAGCGGCTCGGCTAACGCTTTTTCCTCCGGCGTTAGCCGGTGTAAGCTGCCGGCCGTATCCAAGATACTACCGGTCATAGCAGAAAAAATAAAAAGGCGCCACAAACGGGCGCCTTTTTCCCAGAGATTTTATGCACCGATTATTTTTTCAAGCCGTACTTCTGGCGGAATCTTTCCACGCGGCCGGTGCTATCCACGATTTTTTGTTTGCCGGTATAAAACGGGTGGCAGGCGGAACAAACCTCAACATTAAGATCGTGGCCCAAGGTCGAGCGCGTGGTGAAGGTGTTGCCGCAGGCGCAAGTGACCTTAATTTCCTTATATTCAGGGTGGATGCCGGCTTTCATTGCTATACTCTCAATGGATGTTTAAAATTAGCTGCTTTTCGATTGCGCATCGTAAGCAAAATCGGCGTTGCCTGCAAGACCTACGGCAGAGGGCCGAAGGCGCGCATTAAGCAATAAGCAGTGTAACAAGCAATAATGGGCGCGCCCTAGAGGATTCGAACCTCTGACCTTTGGAATCGGAATCCAACGCTCTATCCAACTGAGCTAAGGGCGCGGACGGCAGGAGCATACCCCGGCGCAATAAAGACGTCTACTTTAGGTTGGCTAACAAAGTGCTGGTTCACTGAATGTTGGAGCTAAGCAGTAAAAAAAATGCAATCTCAACCCATTTTTTAAGGTAGGAAATATGAACGATCGCGAGTTTTTTAAAGTATTTGCCGGATTGATCGGCGCGTTAGTAGCTTTAACGGTAATCTTTCTGATTTTGGCGCAGATGGTGGTCAGCGGGTCGAATTTGAACAAGAAGACCAATATCTCAGACCAGGCCGATAAGGCGGTCGCGCAGCGCATCAAGCCGATCGGTGAGCTTACCGTCGGCTCCGCGGTGATGGACGGTCTGATTTCTTCCGCGAACGCCGCCGGCGCGGATAAAGGTAAAGCGACTTATGATGCGACCTGTACCATTTGCCATGGCGCGGGTATCGCCGGCGCGCCGAAGTTCGGCGATAAAGCGGCCTGGAAAGACCGGATTGCGCAAGGCAACGCGACTTTGTACGAGCACGCCCTTAAAGGCTTCCAGGGCAAGGCCGGATTTATGCCGCCAAAAGGGGGAAACACCGCGCTTAGAGATGAGGACGTGAAAGCGGCGGCGGATTATATGGCGAACAGTGCGAAATAAGCCCTGGCGTAAGAAATAAATAAAAAAGCGGCTGCGGCCGCTTTTTTATGGTTACGAAATCGCCTGCCGGTCTAAACAACGGTATTGAATGGCCTCGCTTAAATGCGCGTTTCCGATTGTTTCCGCTCCCGCTAAATCGGCAATGGTGCGCGCGACTTTTAAAATGCGATGATAGGCGCGCGCACTTAAGTTAAGCCGGGTGATCGCCTGTTCCAGCAGCTGTTGATTCTCCGCATCCAACGCGCATGCTTGTTCTATTTGCTTGTTGCTGAGTTGAGCGTTGGCGCAACCATGCCGGTCAAGCTGGCGCCGGCGCGCGGTCTCCACCCGTTGCCGCACTTGCGCCGATGTTTCCGCGGCCTGCCGGTCTTGTTTCATTAACAGCGTACGCGGCACCGGCGGCACTTCCACGTGCATGTCGATTCGGTCGAGCAAAGGCCCGGAGACGCGCGCACGATAGGCGCGCACTTGATCGAAGGTGCAGCGGCAGCGCCCCGAGGCTTCGCCGAGATAGCCGCAGGGGCACGGGTTCATGGCGGCGATGAGTTGGAAGCGCGCGGGAAATTCCGCCTGGCGCGCGGCGCGCGAGATGGTGATGCAGCCGGATTCCAGCGGTTCGCGCAGCACCTCCAATACGCGCCGGTCGAACTCCGGCAGCTCATCGAGAAACAAGACCCCGTGATGCGCCAGTGAGATTTCGCCGGGGCGCGGGTGTCCGCCGCCGCCCACCAGGGCGACGCCGGAGGCGGTATGGTGCGGCGCGCGAAACGGGCGCTGCTTCCACATTTTTAAGGAAAAGCCCTTGCCGTTGATCGATTGCACCGCCGCCGCTTCCAGCGCCTCATCGTCTTGCATGCTCGGCAGAATGCCGGGCAACCGGCTCGCCAGCATGGTTTTGCCGGCGCCCGGAGGACCGATCAGCAATAAACTGTGTCCGCCGGCGGCGGCAACTTCGAGCGCGCGCTTCGCATGTTGTTGGCCGCGGACGTCGCTTAAGTCCGGTATATCGGGCGCGGTCGGTATCGGCGTCGCGGTATGCGGCGGCAACGGCTGCGAGCCGTTTAGATGCGCAGTGACCTCAAGCAAGTGGGCGGCGCCGCGTACGTCCGCGTTGGGCGCCAGGGCCGCTTCCGGCGCATTCCTGGTCGGCAAAATCAAAATGCGTCCCTGACTACGCGTCTCCAAGGCAACGGTCAGCGCGCCGCGTATCGCCCTTAGCTTGCCGGTAAGCGCCAGCTCACCGACGAATTCATATTGTTCCAGATGTTGGGCGGCGATCTGGCCGGAGGCGGCGAGGATGCCGATCGCGATCGGCAAATCGAAACGGCCGCCCTCTTTAGGCAGATCGGCCGGCGCCAGGTTAATGGTGATGCGGCGCGTGGGAAACTCGAAGCGCGAGTTTAACAACGCGCCGCGGACGCGGTCCTTGCTTTCTTTAACTTCGGTTTCCGGCAAGCCGACAATCGATAAACTGGGCAGACCATTGGCGAGATGGACTTCGACGGTGACAAGCGGCGCGTCTATTCCCACCTGGGCGCGGCTATAGACGACGGCAAGCGACATATCGGGTTCCCTTCCTTTAAAAGTAAGTGAAGATGTTATTTTTTTTCCAGCCTTGCTTCCAACTCGGCGACTTGTTTTTCCAGTTTTTCTAATAAGGCGCGCGTGCGCGCCAACACCGCTTGCTGCACCTCGAATTCCTCGCGCGTAACCAGATCGAGGCGCGCCAGCACCGCTTCTAACGCCGCGCGCAGGTTGTTCTCGGTTTCCTTGCCGATGCCGGGAGGGAACACCGCCCGTACCGCGGCGGTGATTTGTTCAAGGATATTCGAATTGATCACGCCGAAATTGTAACAAACTCTTGATCGCCGGCGCCATTATCCGGTAATTAAAAGGGGCGGATGTTTTAAAGCGATAAGGATGGTAATTTATGAGCTCGTTTGAATCAGCAGGAGAATTTTATGAAAAGAATAATGACCACGCTCATTGCCTGTGGCCTGGCTTCCCCCCTGGCGGTAATGGCCGCGGACGAAATCAAGGCCAATGTAGGTATTGTGAGCGATTATGTGTTTCGCGGCGTGTCGCAGACCGATAACAACCCGGCGGTTCAAGGCGGCGTGGATTACAACCACCAACGCGGGCTTTATGCCGGGGCGTGGGCGACGAACGTCGATATTCCCGGCTCCGATGCGAAAGCCCGGCTGGATTTGTATGGCGGCTATAAAATGAAGCTGAGCTCAGGGTTGGGCTTCGATGCCGGATTAATCGCTTATTCCTTTGTGCGCGACACCCACCGTAAATTTTGGGAGGTTTTTGCCGGGGTAAGCCTGGGGCACATTAGTGGCAAGGTGTTTCATGATCCGGATAACAATAACACCTACCTGCAGGGCGCGTTGAACTACGATATCGGCAGCGGCATAAAAGTCAGCCTTGGCGCCGGTCAATCGTTTCTCTCGCGGCAAAAGGATTATACCGATGTGATACTGGGAGTGAGCAAAAATTTTGCCGGCCTGGACCTCGGTCTCACGTTTACTGACAGTTCGCAGAAGCCCTCCTCCGATTTGAATCGCTCCATCCTGGCGCTGTCGGCAAAATACGTTTTCTAAACTCACGTCATTATTTTTCCCGCCCGTTAATTATTGAATTACTGACCCGACCGCTAAATAGTGCGTATTGTTTGCTCCCTCTCCCTCCGGGCATGGGTATCTACACATCTCGAATAGATCGTCATTCCCGCGCAAGCGGGAATCCAGATACCCCGCGTCAATACTGGATTCCCGCTT
>WNFH01000498.1_pt1 | contig 25054 bp, 19 predicted proteins | sample 5400411 | NCBI WGS metagenome assembly WNFH01 (sample SAMN13153347, study PRJNA577476) | soil metagenome | isolation source: 200 cm saprolite under Douglas fir tree site 2 hole 3 | place: USA:California | collected 2015-04-18 | reverse complement strand
TCCAGCATGTGCTGGTCGGCGATGGAAACGGCCACCTGCGTTTTCACCTGGAGATACTGATTCTCCATGTCCAGGATCACCTGCTTGATCATTTTTTCTGGATCTTCCGCGCGGTCCACCATGTCGTTCAGATTCGCGCGAACCAATGTGCTTACTCGTTCCAAAAGTCCCATGATGAATCTCCTTTCAAAAACCAAATACTGCGAACCACTCAAGACATCGAAAGAAAACTGCGCTTGCCGCGGGTACCTTGTAGGGCCCGCCTGGCGCCTACCCCGACTCTTGTAGGGGAGGCGTACCACTCTTCTGCCTCACGGCAAGAGATTCATGCACCAAACCCCCGCCGCAAACTTCACCAGCCCCGGCAGCGGAAGGAAGCTGAACGCGACGACTTTCTGAAACGCGTAGACCGTCCAGCTCAAAAACTGGTGAAAGAGGATACCGATCGCCGCCACCACGAGAATCCAAACAACGAGAAGTTTTTCTTTTCTGCTCATTGCCATCCCCCCAAGACCATTTGGCGATCGTTATGATTCGCTGGCAGCCGGCTGCTCCGGCTTCGGCGCTTTGTCGCCGATCAGGCGTACTTTGCTGAGCAAGTCCGACATCTGCATGCCGGAGAGCGCTTCAAACAGCGCAGGCACTTGCGCCGCGATTTTCGTAATGTCCCCGGTTAGCTTGTAAGCGCCGGCCGCATCGCCGTTGCCGGTGGAAACGATGGTTACTTTGTCCACTTTGCCAAGCGGCTCGCTGAGGGCGCGCACCACTTCGGGCAGTCCGCTGATGAGTTTGTCGAGGACGGCGGCCTGGTTGTATTCCTGGAAGGCTTCCGCCTTGACGTTCATGGCCTTGGCTTCGGCTTCGCCTTTCTTGAAGATGATCTCCGCTTCGGCTTCACCTTGCGCGCGAATGGCAGAGGCGCGGCCTTCGGCTTCGCTCATCAGGCGCTGACGTTCGGCGCTGGCGATCGTTTCGATGCGCTGGCGCTCGATTTCTGCCTGCTTGAGTACGGTGGCGATGAGCTCGCGTTCGCGGCGCTCGATCTCGGCTTCCTGCACCTTCACTTGCGCCTCGCGCTCGACTTGCTGGACGCGTACTGCCTCCTCAACCACTTTCTGTTGCATGACGTTGGTTTCGATTTCATAGGCCTTGTCCGCAGTGGCCTGTGCCTTCTTGGTCATCTCCAGATAGCTGGCTTTCTTGATGTCCAGGTCGCGCTCGGCCTCGGCTTGCTTGGCCAGCGAAGCCGTTTCGGCGGCCACGCGCTCCTGGTCGGCTTGCGCCTTCGCCACGGCTGCGGCGCGCTGGGACTCGGCCCGCTTGATGGCGATGTCGCGATCCGCTTCGGCCGCGGCTACTTCCGCATCGCGCTTGATGCGCGCGATGTCCGGCCGGCCCATGTTGGTGATGTACTCGTTCTTGTCGCGGACTTCTTTCAGCGTAAAGCTCACCACGTCGAGCCCCATCTTGTTCATGTCCGCTGCACAGGTCGAACGCATGCGGTCTCCGACCATCTCCGGCTCTTTGACGATCTGCTCCACCGTGAGCTGCCCGATGATGCCGCGCAGGTGCCCTTCCATGACCAGCCGGATCAAGCCTTCGCGCTGCTCCGGCCGCTTGGTGAGGAATTGCTCCGCCGCCGTTCGAATGGACACGGGGTCGGACTTCACTTTGAGCTGCGCCACCGCCTCGACCGTGACGGCGACGCCCTGGTTGCTGTAGAGGCTCTGCTGCGGAGCCACGTCAAATGACATCAGCTCCAGCGAGAGCTCGCGGCACTGTTCCAGCATCGGGATGAGAATCGTGCCGCCATTGGTTACCGTTCTTGGACCGCGTATTCCGTAAACGATGAGCGCTTCGTGCGGCCCGACTTTTCGCAAAAGCGTGGCAAATCCCGCCATCGCAAAGAGAATTGCGAGTACCAGCAGCCCGGCAATCACGGGCACAGACAGACCGAACATAAAGACCTCCCTTTTCCACTCTGCTCCGGACTGTTTGTGTCGTTCATCAGTCCGGGAAACTTTTACTGCCCGCTACTTCGTGAAGTCTTCCCATTTCTTCACGTAGGCGATTCCATTCTCGTAGCGTGTGATCGCCACTTCCGTGCCGTTGGGAAGCGGATTGCCGTCTTCGCTTCGCGCCCCTACGCTCTTGCGCACACCCTTTTGCTCAAAAATCATTTCTCCGGTGCCGTTCGCCCGGATCGGCGAGCTGACCGTGCCGACGGTCCCCTCAATGCGGTAGTCCCAATCCAACATGTGGGCGTCGCTTACTTTCACAATCTTTGCCATAAATTTGAAAACCACTCCTGCGGCAAAGACTCCGGCAGAAGCCGCGATGAACAATGCGGCAATCGCGACCAATCGTGAATGCGTGGAGAGGATGTAGCCAATTCCGCCAAACCAGGCCAGAAAGGTCATGATCGTCATGGCGTTGAACCACGAGAGGCCGCCCCGAACATGGGGCATTCCGTGACCGGACATGCCACGGCCGGCCAGCCCGCTGGCGTGGTGCCACCCATGAAACGGCAGGTGCCATTTGAATGGCAGATGGACGTGAGCCGCACCGCCAAGGAAGGACAGCACGCTGAGCGTGAAGCCCACGATGAAACAGAGAAGATAAAAATCAGTCCAGGTCATAGGACACCTCGAGCGCACCCCGTGCGCGAGCTGGAATTCGAGACGCAGACCCTACAACTCAGTTTTGCAGCGGCGCAGGCGGCGGAAGCCCGCTGCCTTCTTGGCCCCCGCTGCGCTGTTGCCCAGAACTCAAAACTTCTCCAAGCCGGTCAGCCAGGCCTGGTGTGCGGAGAATCTCCGCCAGCAGCAGCACGGCCTTGCGTGAATCCTCCACGTCGGCAACGGCCAGCAGTGCGCGTTGCAGCTCCGGATCCGCCGTGAACTGCTCGGCGCCTGCATAGAGCCACGAATCGATCTTCGCGTCGATTGCCCTCAATTCCGATTGCAACCCCGGCGTATATCCTTCCGGATCGTCCACCAGGAACCCCGGATACACCCGGAAGAACCGAGCCAGTAGCTCCCGCGTCGTGTGCGTCAGGTGCGGGCGCGCGCCGCTCTCGATCTGCGAGAGATACGCCTGGCTCAAGCCACGGCCAATCTCGCGCTTCATCGCGGCGGCCAGCTCCTGCTGGGTCATCGTACGGCCCAGACCCCGGAGCGAGCCTTCCACCGCGCGGAGGGAGCGAAGTTTGTCACCCAGTTTCATGGCCACCTCTCGAATATTGCAATATGCAAATCGTATATAGCAATCAGCAATTTGTCAAGCAAAATCGGACGGATCTCCTGGATTCTTGTAACTGACACAAACTAAACAGGTTAATAGGATTCCAGGCGGTCCGCTGCGGCAAAGGAAACCCGCAAACTAGTTTGCGTCGCAAACCTAATCCGGTTTGCGCAGTGACTGCAGATCGATTCCCAACTGCTGGCATTTTTTATATAAGTGACTGCGTTCTAAACCCAGCGCCCGCGCCACATTCGTCATATGAAAATTGTGGCGCCGAATTTCTGCGAGCATCACTTCCCTTTCGAATGCTTCGGTACGCTCCGCCAGCGTGCCGGTTGCTGCGCCGGCGGCGGAGCTTGCGGATCCGCTCGACGTCGAATCCGAAGTTGGAAGAATCAAACGAACATCGGCGGCGGTGATGTTTTCGTTCGCGGCAAGCAGAATGAGGCGCTCCACCACGTTGCGCAATTCGCGCACATTTCCCGGCCAGCCGTATTTTCGTAATTCGGCAATGGCATCTTCCCCAAAAAGATTCTCTTTCCACCCGTTCTGCGCGGCCACTTGTCTTGCGAAATGCGCGGCCAATTCTTGAAAATCCTCCGGGCGTTCACGCAGAGGCGGCAGCAGCAGCGGGAAAACATAAACGCGATGAAAGAGATCGCGGCGGAAAGCATTTTGCTTCACCAAGTCTTCCAAGTTGCGATGCGTTGCTACAACGACGCGCACGTTCACCTTGATTGGTTTGTCGCCGCCGACGCGCTCGACCTCGCCTTCTTCCAGCACGCGCAGCAATTTTGCCTGCATCGCCACAGGCATGTCGCCGATTTCATCAAGAAACAGCGTGCCACCTTCGGCTTGTTCGAATTTTCCCAGGTGCTTGACAGCCGCGCCGGTGAACGCACCTTTTTCGTGGCCGAAGAGTTCCGATTCGATCAATTCCGCGGGAACGGCGGCACAATTCAGCGTGATGAATGGATGTTCCCGCCGCGGTGATTTTTCGTGGATGGCGCGAGCAACGAGCTCCTTACCGGTGCCGGTCTCGCCAAGAATGCACACGCGCGTTTCGCTCGCCGCCACGCGATCAATTTGCGCGATGAGTTTTTTCATCGCAGGGCCAGAGCCCACAAGTTCATGCTTTCCCAAGCGGTGACGCAGTTCGCGGTTTTCTTCTTCAAGCCGCGAGAGTCGCAACGCATTCTCAACGGTGACGAGCAATTTCTCTGTCGAGAGCGGTTTTTCAAGAAAATCAAGGGCGCCGAGTTTGGTGGCCTTCACCGCCATTTCAATATTGGCCTGGCCTGAAATCAGGACGATCGGTGCTTTCACACCGGCCTTTTTCAAATCCTCCAGCAACTCCAGTCCGTTGCGGCCGGGCATCACAACGTCGGAAAGAATCAGGTCAAAGGATTCCGTTCGAATGAGTTCGACGGCACGAGCCGCATTGTCGCAGACCGTTGCTTCATGTCCCGCGAGGCGGAAGGCGCGCGAAAGCGAAGCCAGTGTGTTCGGATCGTCGTCGACGAGGAGGAGGTGAGCTTTGCGCGGCAAGCGTGGGTCCTTTGCGAGGCGCTAATCGGAAGCCGCGGCCATCGTCGAGGGCGCACTGCTCTTTGGTTCGCGCGCTGCTTCGCGCGGCGCAGTGGTGACGCCAGCCTGGCGCTGCGGCAAATCGATTCGAAACGCGGTGCCGCGGCCTTCATGGCTCGTGACGGAAATGCTGCCGTGATGATCGCTGACCACCGACTGCACGATGGCGAGTCCCAGCCCTGTCCCTTGAAGTTTCGTCGTGTAATACGGCGTGAACAGCCGCGAGCACTCCTCCGGGGTCAGTCCTTTTCCCGTATCCGCCACTTCGATTCGAACGCAACCCTCGTGCTCCGAGGTTTTGAGTGTAAGCGTTCCGCCGGCGGGCATGGCGTCGAGTGAATTCAAGACCAGGTTTTGAAATGCGCGGTGGAGCAGGTCCGGATCCGCATCGATTTCGGGCAAAGGATCGGTCAGAAACAATTCCGGCGTGATGGTCGGCTTGCCCACTTCGTTGAATTGCGGTTCGAACAGGCGCACGGCGTTTCGAATAGCTTCATTCACGTTCACGCGAACAAAATGCGGCGCGGGCATCTTCGAGAAATCGCTGAAGCGACTGACAATGGTATTGAGATTGGCAAGCTCCGCTTTCAGCGTGGCCGTGGACTCGTGGAAGACCTCCAGAAATTGTTTCGCGTCCAATTTCCTCGCCTTTTGCAGATTTTCGATGGTGATCTGCATCGGGAAAAGCGGATTGCGCAGCTCATGCGCGAGCCGCCGCGCCAGTTCGCGCCAGGCGGCGACGCGTTCGGTTTGCACCAAGCTTTCTTTCTGCGCCGTGAGCGTCTGCGTCATTTCATTGAAAGCCGCGGCAAGCTGGGCGATTTCATCACGTCCGTGCACGTCGATGCGCGTATTCCATCTTCCGCCGGCAACTTCGCGCGCGGCCGCGGCGAGTTCCTCGACCGGCTTCGTGATTCGCGCGGAAATCCAGAGCGCGATCAGCAGTCCGATGAATAAGGCTCCCGCGCCGACGGCAGCAGCAATCTTCACAATTTTGTTCGTCAGCAGGACGAGCTCTTTGCGCGAGCTGCCAACTAGAAAAACGCCAAGCAACTCATTGTTTCGTCCGGTGAGCGGGATGGCGTGAAATGTTTCCGCATCCGCGGGGTCCCTGGTCCATTCGAACGTGCGAACGAGCGGGTGAGCCTGCTTCTGAATTTGTTCTACCAAGGGAGCAAATCGCTCAGGCTGTTCCACTTCGCCTTTCGTCGCGATGAGCGCTGCCGGGACGAAAGATGGTTCGAGATTGCTATAGATGAGCGCGCGCATGCCGGCGGGCAAGACGAGCGATTCCAGAAATTTCTTGTCCAGCCGGCGCCCGCCGATGATGTAGAAAGGCTTGGGGACATTGGGCTGCGTTCGAACGACAGAGAGAGAAAGCGCCACATCGGTCGGCAACTCTTCGCGTCTCAGGAACGCAGTGGACTCGTTCCAGTTGGTCACCGAAGGGAGCCAGTCATTCTTGTAGCCGACGCGCGCAGGGTATTGCGCCGAAGAAATCAACGTTCCATCGGTATTCACGAATTCGACAAAATCCAGTCCGTGATCCTGCGCGGCGCCATTGGCATCACGCGCGTAGAGAGATTGGTCGGCGTTCGAACGTTGCAGGTCTATCGCCATGCGGAGCGTAACTTCGGCATTGGTGATGTTCTCTACCTGGCGCGCGATTTCTTCGCCGCGCTGCACAAATTCCTTGTTGAATTGCGCCACCAGCGCTTCGGTGCGTTCGGCGTCCATCTCTTCGAACGCGGCCTGGGTGTAGTGAGTCACGCCATACGCCACGACGGTGACGGAGGCAAAAATCGTGAGCAGGACGATCAACAATAATTTTGTTCGGAAGCTCATGGCTTGGCTCCGGGCGAGGCGGCGTTCGAATTGCCGCGCAGTTCCGCGCTGGGCTCCGGAACATGACTTGGTACGGACAATTTTTGCTTGGCGTACACGGGGTTACGGGTTGATGATATCACGGCTGCAAAACAGAAATTGGGTGGCGATCCGGGCGTTGCCAGAGCGATGCGGCGGAATCATTTTGCGGCCACGGAACTTTCTGGAACCCCAGAAAGTATCTATCTCCTTAGAAACGAACGTATGGTGTCAGCCGTCCATTTAAGAAGCCGGGGATCCTGGTTCCATCCATTTCAGCCTTCAGGAGCGACGTTAATGAAGCCCATACCCATGCGGTTGAATGTCTTGTTGTGGCTCAGTCTGGCGGCGGTGGCGTGCCTGGCGGCAATACCAGCGAAGGCGCCGGCGAAAGCCGCGGCGGCCGACGCCGCGCCCGAAGGCCCCACGCGGCTCCTGCGGTTCGCCGATATCTCGAAGGACAGGGTGGTCTTTGCCTACGCGGGCGACCTGTGGATCTCCTCCCGCGAAGGCGGCGCAGCACGACGGCTGACCTCCCATGTGGGCGACGAGGTTTTTCCCAAATTCTCCCCGGACGGAAAATGGATTGCCTTCACGGGCGAGTACGACGGCAACCCGGACGTATACGTCATGTCCGCCGAAGGCGGCGAGCCGAAGCGTCTGACGTTTCATCCGTCGAATGACATCGTGCTTGGCTGGACTCCCGACGGCAAAAACATCCTCTTCCGCTCGGACCGCTTCAGCGCGCCTCCAGGCCGTTACACCAAGCTCTTTCTAGTTTCTCCGCAAGGCGGCACTCCAAAAATGCTGCAAGTGCCGCGCGCGGACCTCACCAGTTTCTCGCCGGACGGCAACAAGATCGCATACCTCGAAACCTCGCAGGAGTTTCGCACGTGGAAGCGCTATCGCGGGGGCTGGAGCCTGCCCATCGCCATCTTCGACCTGAAGAGCAATTCGTATGAGGAGCTGCCGAAAACAGATGGCATGGATCTCTTCCCCATGTGGCACGGCAACGCGGTCTATTTCATCAGCGACCGCGACGGCGTGATGAACCTCTACAGCTACGACCTGGGCTCCAAGCAAACGAAAAAGCTGACGGACTACAAAGAGTACGACATCAAGTGGCCCAGCCTCGGTCCCGATGCGATCGTGTACGAAAACGGTGGCGTACTTTACGAATACAACCTGGCAAGCGGCAAAGCGAGCAACATCCCCATCCAGGTCCACGCCGAAGATATCGAAGCGCGGCCGGAATTCAAAACCGTTGCCGAAAATATCGGCGGTTACGGAATTTCTCCTTCCGCAGCACGCGTCGTTATCGAGGCCCGAGGCAACATTTTCACCGTGCCGGCGGAGCACGGCAGCGTACGCACGCTCACGACGGACAACTCCAGCGTTCACGAACTGAATCCGGCCTGGTCGCCGGACGGTAAGTGGATCGCTTACCTCTCGGACAAGACCGGTGAGTACGAAGTTTATTTGCGCCCGCAGATGGGCGGTGACGACATTCGCGTCACAACGGACGGCGGCATGTACCGCTACGGCCCGACCTGGTCGCCCGACAGCAAGAAACTGCTTTATTGGGACAAAATGCACCGGCTGTGGTGGATCGGCACCGACGAAAAGAAACCCGTTCAAATCGATCAAGGCGACTACGGGGACATCACCGACGGCAGTTGGGCGCCGGACAGCCAGTGGATCGCTTACTCGAAAGGCGACCGCCGCGGCGCCGGCCAACTGTTCCTCTATTCTCTCGATCCGAAGAAGACGACCAGGGTCTCTGATGGTTTTTATAACGACACGAATCCCATCTTCGACCATGAAGGCAAATATCTCTTCTTCTTCTCTCAGCGCTACTTCTTTCCCAGCATTGGCCAGCTCGACCAGCGCTTCAACTACTACAGCACCGACGGAATCTTCGCGCTGACGTTGAAAGCCGACGAAGCTTCCCCCTTCAAGCCGGAAAGCGACGAAGAAAAAGCAGCCGATAAGGATAAGAAAGACGAAAAAGACAAGAAGAGCGACGACAAGAAAGCCGACGCCAAGTCGAAAGACGAGCAGAAAAAAGAAGAAGCCAAGAAAGAGGAGAAGAAGGAAGAGCCCCCCAAGCCCGTGCAGATCGATTTGAACGGCATTGCGACGCGCGTGGCGCCCGTGCCGATCCCTTCGGGAATTTACGGCAGCCTGGACGCGCGGAAGGGCAAGCTTTTCTACGTGGCGCAGCCTCAGGAATCGCGGTCGTTCAGTCCGGAGCAGGACGGGGCGCCCAAGGTCGTGCTGCACGTTTACGACCTCGAGAAACGCGAAGACAAAGAAGTTCTTTCAGGTATTGAGGGCTACTTTCTCGACAAAGAGGGCAAGAAGGTCTTGTACAAAGCCGGGCCCGTGCTCGGCGTGGTCGACGCCGCTCCCGGCAAAAAAGTCGGCGAAGGCAAGCTCGATCTTTCCGGCCTGCAGGTGAGAATCGATCCCCGCGAGGAATGGAAGCAGACTTTCCGCGAGGCCTGGCGCATCGAGCGGGATTTTTACTGGGATCCGGCGATGACCGGCCACGATTGGAAAAAGATTGGTGCGCGTTACGAGGCGCTTCTGCCCTGGGTCGCTAACCGCAGCGATTTGAACTACCTCATCGGCGAGTTGATCGCCGAGCTGAGCACTTCGCACACCTATGTCGGCGGAGGGGATCGCCCGAAGAAGACACAAATTGGCGTCGGCATGCTGGGCGCAGATTTCGCAGCCGATGGCGGCTACTATCGCTTCGCGAAAATTTACCCGGGCGAGAACTGGATCGAAGCGACACGCTCGCCGCTCACCGAGCCGGGCATCAAGGTAAAGGCCGGTGACTATCTGATCGCCGTAAACGGGCAGGAAGCAAAGTCGGCGCAAGAGGTCTACTACTACTTCCAAAACCTCGCCGGCAAACTCGTGACGCTGAAAATTAACAGCAAGCCTTCGGCTGACGGCGCCTGGGAGATCGTGGTCAAGCCGGTGGCCAATGAATCGGGCGCGCGCTATATCGACTGGTTTGCCGCGAACCGCAAGAAAGTTGAAGAAGCCACCGGCGGGCGCATCGGCTACATGTACGTCCCGAACACTTCGATCGAAGGAATCATCCAGTTCGACAAAGCGTTCAACGCGCAGCTCGACAAGGACGGCATCATCATCGACGAGCGCTACAATCAGGGCGGTCAGATTCCGGATTTTTACACGGAAAAACTCAAACGCCAGCTTCTCGCTTTGGTCGCTCCGCGGGACACCAAGGACATTCCCTGGCCTCCGGTGGCAATTTACGGACCGAAGATCATGATCGTCAACGAACTCGCAGGCTCCGGCGGCGACGCGTTTCCGTGGTTTTTCCGTCGCGAGAAAATCGGACCGATCGTCGGCACACGCACCTGGGGCGGATTGGTCGGCATCGGGAACGTGCAGCCGCTACGGGACGGCGGCTACGTCACCGCGCCGGGATTTGGTTTCTGGAGTACGGACAATGGCGGCGAGTGGGTCGTCGAACAGCACGGTGTCGATCCCGATTACGTCGTGCCGCAGCGGCCCGATCTCGTCGTCAGGGGCCATGACCCGCAGCTCGAGAAAGCGATTGAGTTGGCGAAGGAAGCGCTGAAGAACTACAAGCCCATTCCGCCGCGGCCGAAGTACCCCGTCGCTCCGCAATAGAAATATTGAGTGGCATTCATTTCGAGAGCGGACAGGAAAGGCCCCGAGTTTGCCGGGGCCTTTTCGTTTGCTGGCATCTACTGACCGCTAGCCGGGTGGCACGAAACGCGCCCCTGGTGGAGAAGCAATCTCTTGCTGACTTGGCGAAGCGCGGCGGTGCTTGCCATTGTGCGCATGATCTCTCCTCCTTCTCAGCGTCGCGTCCCGAACCACCCACAGGGGTGTTGGCTAGCGGAACCCGGTTGCACAGGGTTCAGGCTGTACAAATTCTTTTCGCAGCGCTATGGTCTCTTCGGTGGTTTACGCTGCGCCGAAGCGGTTGCGGTTGGCGCCGGATCCTCCGAACCATCGTCCGAGGAGCCGCTACTCGCTCCGGAAAACGCCGAGCGCATCACGTCATTTGCGAAGAAATTTTTCCCGTCCATCGGCACCATCATGATTTGCAGCTTGTCCGAGAGCCGTTCGGCGATGATCTTCTGGATCAGCATGGGATTGGATTTCAGGACTGACGCTTCGAATTTCATGCGTTCGGCGTCAGCGGCGGCCGTCACGCGGATGCGGTTCGCTTCGGCATCGGAGAGATTCTTCTGCCGCTCGACTTCCGCTTTGCTGTCAATGACTTTGGCTTGCGCGGCGGCTTCGGCGTTTTGCAGCGTCGATTCCTTGCGCGCCTGTGCTTCCAGCTTGGTCTGTTCGATCTGTTTCTGTTTCAGCGGCAGCGTGTACTGCATGGCGTCGGATTCCGCCTTGGCTTGCAGCACGCGCACCTGGGCTTGGGCTTCTGCCTGCTTCACGTCGCGCGCCTTCTGAGCCTCTGCTTCCAGCTCCGCAATCTTGACTTGTTTTCCTTTGATCTCCTGCTCGGTACCGAGGCGCTCGTTCTCTTGTTCCTTTAGCAACAGGCCCTCAAGTCCCTTGGCATATTCAGCCGGGAGTTGCAGATCGCGCAGCAGCACTTCCCGTACGATGATCCCGTCGCTGGCCAGGCGTGAGGTGATGGCTTCGGCGGCTTTGGTGCGCAGTTCTTCGCGTTTTGTGGCGAAGATTTCTCGCGTGATGTAGTTGGGGGCGAGTTGGCGATAAATCGTGGCGACAACCGGAGCAACTACTTCTTCGCCGACCGGTTGCGGAAGATTCGTGTGGATGGAATCCAGGCGTTTGGGCTCGAGCCGGTACCGCACGGAAACTGCGAGGCCGATGTTCAACCCTTCGCGCGCCTGCACCGTCAACAGGTCACCCTTTTGCTTGGCGTTTTCGGACGCCACCGTCGAATACACTTGTTCGCGGGTGTCGAAGATGGCCACCGAGTCCACCAGTGGCGTGACAATGTGTATGCCGGGATACAAAGTACCGGGCTGCGCGCCCCAGATCTGGCTGACGCGCACGCCCGCCGCTCCGTCGGGAATCACCACGATGCTTTCCGTAATCAGAATCGCCAGCGCGCCTGCCGCTGCCAATTGTAGGGCCAGCCGCCACCTCACCCGCTGGAAAGGGTGGTGCGCCAGCGCTCCCACCTCCGCACCGGTTTCGTCCGTGGTGTTGCGGCGCAGCAGTTTGCGAAGCTGCGCGGAAAGAAAAATATCGTAAGCGACCAGAGCCCCGGCACTGCCAAACAATCCAGCACCCAGAATCATTAACAGGTACTTCAAAGCCAGCATGGTATTGCTCCCTTCACTTTTCCCGGTGTCGCTCCGCCGAGCGTCGAGGAACCGTCTCGCCGGATGCGTCGCGCCGGGGAATCCCCGTAGGACAGGCTTTAGCCTGTCCTCTTTCGGTCGCACGCCTTTATCGGTGTGCGGTGTACGCTCGCGCCAAGGCGGCGGTGCCGCGCGTCAGTTCCGTGCGTGGCGCAATCCGGCGTGCCGTGGCAGGCCGCATCAACAAGAAGGTCGCCTGAAGGAGCAGCCAATGGAATGCGGCCGCTGCCGCAGCGGCAAGAAGTGTGGCGATTACGAGTGTGGCGAACTGCAGTATGGCGATCATGACGGGCCTCCGTTGCTGCAATCCCGGGTATCGCACAGTCATGACCAACCTCAAGATATTGATAATGCACGACTTACAAGACAGCCGGGGCGACCGGTTCGTGTGGGCGCTTACACGCTGTGGGCCCAGGCACGCGGCGGTTGGCGTTTCAACCATCTAGAGGTAGTGTAGGAAGTGGGAGAGGCCGCCAGCGCAATGCAAGTCCGCGCTTGGACCAAACGCTAAGACCTTCGATGACACCTGGTTCAGGATTCAAAGTTGCACGGATTTTCGGAATCCCCATCTATCTGCATTCCACGTGGGTCGTGATTTTCGCGTTGAGTACGTTTTCGCTTGGGAGCCTCTTCACCCAGAAGTACCCACACTGGACGACAATGCAGCACTGGGGTGTCGGCCTCCTCACCAGCTTGCTTTTTTTCGGCTCGGTCCTGTTCCACGAACTTGCCCATAGTGTCGTGGCCCAGCACTACAAGATTCGCGTTGTTTCCATCACGCTCTTTGTCTTTGGGGGGCTGGCGCGCATTGCGCGCGATCCTTCCAAAGCCATACAGGAATTCAACATTGCGATTGCCGGCCCGCTTGCCAGCGCTTTCCTGTCCGGCGTTTTTTTGGCCACGACACTTCTCTTTCCCTCCAGTCAGATGACGCGAGCACTAGCCACCTGGCTCTGGCAAACCAATGCCGCCCTCGCCCTCTTCAACCTTTTGCCGGGGTTTCCGTTGGATGGCGGAAGAATTTTGCGCGCAATCGTTTGGGGGATAACGAAAGATCATTCGCGCGCGACACGGGTCGCCGGGACGAGCGGAAAGCTCGTGGCCTATGGATTGATGGCCGGCGGAGGATTCTTCTTTCTGAAGGGAGACTGGCAATCCGGCATCTGGCTGGCTTTCATCGGCTGGTTCCTACTTAACGCGGCGCAGGAAAGCGTTGCCCAGGTCGCTATGCGCCAGACGCTCTCCGGCCTCAATGCCGCCGATGTTATGAGCCATGAAATACCGACCGTGGAGGGGCAGATCGCCCTGGAAGAATACGGTGCCGAGGTTCTGCGGACGGGCCGCCGCTGCCATCTGGTGCTCCATGGCGAGCGCCTCGTGGGCATGATGAATGTCCACATGCTCAATTCCGTGCCACGGGAAGAATGGGCTCACAACTCGGTACAATCCGCGATGATTCCTCGCGAGCGTATCCTGTGGGCTGCCCCCGAGGAACCGCTCCTACGGTTGCTCGAGCGGTTGCTGGCTGCCGACATCAACCAGATGCCGGTCGTGACCGGCGCGGAAAATGGCGGTTCCCACGTCGTCGGCATGGTTACACGCGATTCCATCCTGCGCGTCGTGCAAAACCGGGCAGAGTTGGGCCCAGTAGTCTCGGGGCGCTAGCCGGATCAATTCGGAATGGGTCGCGCCTTTCCTGGGCTTGCCGTCGTCTCCAGAAAATGGATGAGGCTAATCCGCGACAGCGGATTGCGCGCCCATCGCGCTCTCGCGAGCGTTGCTTGTACGGCGACGCTCCAGTGTGACGCGCACTCCATGCCGGGGCCGCAGCGTGATGGAGGCGAGTGGTTCCACGCGGTGGTTCGCCACGAGCCGCAGCCGAAATTTCTGTGCAACCGTCGCCAGGATCAGCGACGCCTCCATCAACGCGAAGGCATTTCCGATGCACTGGCGCGGCCCGCCGCCAAATGGGAAATAGGCGAACTTCGGCAATCGCTTCAATAGATCGCCTTCCCATCGGTCAGGCCGGAACTCTTCCGGCGCATCATACCAGCGCGGGTCGCGGTGAACGACCCACTGAGCCATTGCCACGCCCATTCCCTTGGTAACCGGGTAGCCCGCAATTTGATGGTCCTCGATGGCCACACGCGCCAATCCCCACGCCGCCGGATACAGCCGCAGCGACTCAGTGATGACCTGTCCGGTGTAGGAGAGCTTTGGCAAATCGGCGAGTGTTGGTGTGCGGCCACCGAGGACAGCGTCCAATTCCGCATGTAGCTTTGCTTCTACGCGGGGATTCTGCGCGAGCAGCCACCAGGTCCAGGAAAGTGTGCTTGCGGTGGTTTCGTGGCCCGCCAGGAACAGAGTGATGGTTTCATCGCGAAGCTGGCGGTCCGTCATGCGTGAACCGTCTTCATCCCGCGCAGCGAGCAACATCGAGAGCAGGTCCCCGGCGTCGCGGCCGGAGGCACGCCGTTCCGCGATGATGCGGTAGAGAATTCTCTCGATTTGAGCCACTTCCCTCTTTATGCGCAGGTTCGTGGGGGTGGGCAGCCAGTGCGGAACAAAAATGGTCCGCCGGAAATTTGCGCCCATTTCCAGCAACTGCTCGAGGGATTTGCCGACATCCTTTGCATCACGCTCCACGTCGGCGTCGAACAGCGTCTTTCCCACGATTTGCAGAGTCAGCCGCATCATTTCTTGATGCGCGTCGCGTTCTTCCCCTTCCCGCCAGCCGCTCAGCATTCGTTCTGTGTACTCCACCATCGTCGCCGCATAGGAAGCGATGCGCCCGCGGTGAAAGGCCGGCTGTGCCAGCCGCCGCTGGCGTAGCCAGAACTCTCCTTCGCTGGTCAGCAAGCCTTCGCCGAAGACGTGGCGGTTCGCACGCAGCACGCGTCCTTTTATGTATTTACGGGCATTCGTTACCAGAGCTTCCTCGATCGTTTCCGGATGGTTGATGAAAATCGTCTTGAAATTCAGGACTCGGATTCCCGCGACGTCACCATACTCGCGCGCGAGTCTGGTGAAGTACTCAAGCGGAGTATCATTGAGCGGACCGAGCGACCACCGCCTAATCCCTTCAGAGGGTCCTGGAGGGAATTTTTTGTCAGCCGCGCGCCACATGAAACGATGCTATGCCGTGGTTTTGTTTTGGTCAAACGCGGGATGTATTGGACGGAGGAACCGCGCTAGCGAAGCGCTCGGATTCGAAAGCCGCCGCGCCATAAGTCAACCGTCGCGCGCGAAAATCCCGCCGCCGTCAGTCTCGCTGGCGCCGTAGCCGGGTTCACCGGCACAAACGTGCTCCGAAAGTGCCCGACGCGACTCAGCCAGCCATCCTGAATCTCAAAGGCAAGAAAAACTCCGCCAGGCCGCAGCACGCGTGCTATTTCCGCAAAGGCGCAATCCTGCAACTCATTCGAACGCAAATGATGAAGCATAAGAATTGCAATCGCCGAAGAAAACGTGTTGTCCGGAAAGGGCAATGTCGCCGCATCGCCTTGAATCACGCTGGCATTTGTTCCGCTTAGGCGAGCACCGAGCCGCGCAGCAAATCCGTGGTCGTATTCAAGACTGGTTACCCGCCCTGCTCGCAGCCGTAACGCTTCCGTTGCCGCGCCCGGCCCCGCCCCAAGCTCGAGCACGTGCCCGGCTAACTCCGATCCGCCCACCAACCAGGGAAGCAACTGCCGCCGCGTCACATACCGCCAAAATGACGAGCCACAGAACAACGTTTCAAACGAGTTCATTACAGGGATTCGCCGATCGGCAAGGTCCGGATCCGGACTTTACCCGGCTCCACGACAACAATACAGCCGTCATTCAGAGAATCTCCTATGCCCTCCAGAATCCTGCGCAGAAGTTCGAATTGAATGTCCGGCTCTCCCGAAGCGCGCGGAAACAAAATTATCGAAGGCCCATTCGAACCACTTTCAGCTAGGAAGTCTCCGAAATCCGTATCTGTTGTGACCAGAATTCGTCCTTCAGCGTCTGCACGCGCGAGGACGGCCTCATCCTCGGCCGCGTGCAATCGATAATCCCGTACGTGGACCGCGTCGTGGCCGGAATTGCGAAGGTGGAAAGCTAGAAGGTGTGATAACGCGTTGTCGATCGGGAACTTCAAGGCAATTCGGAAACAGGCAGCTCGCGCTCACGCACAGCGGCCGCAGCATACCGAAGCGCTTCGCGGATATCTTCTTCTTCCAAATCAGGATACGCCTCAAGAATTCGCTCGTGGCTCATCCCTTCAGCAACCATACCGATCACAGTTGCTACCGGAATGCGCAAGCCACGAATGCATGGCAATCCTGCCATTTGTTTGGGGTTCACTGTGATTCGTGGAAATGCCTTCACGACGACCTCTTGCAACTTAAGTTTTAGTCCTGCATAAGTATAGCGCCATCACAGCAGAAACCAGAAGTCTATGAATGGAGTAAATCACAGCATCCTCATCACAGCATCGTGCGAATCTTCCGGAGGGCCGCGGCAAATTGATTCGCGTTGTAAGCCGATGGATTCTCCAATTGTTGGAACAGCCCGTTGATGGCCGCGCGCACTTCGGCGGCATTGGAGGGCTTTGCGTCGCGGCTGTAGGCGATGTACAGCGAATCGAGCGCCATGGCAGCTTGCTCCGCGGCGCGTTCATCGGCCAGCGCGATATTTTCCGAGTCATCGGAAATACGTTGCAGCATTCGAAGAGTGGTGGCCTGGTCGTACTGTATGGTCGCCAGTCGCTCGGCAAGGCGCTGCGCCACGGGCGCCGCCGCAGACGCCGCGGACGCCACTGTATTGCGATCAGGGTTGAGCTTGCTCATCTGGCCGGAGACGGCAGAGAGCTGCCTCTCCAGCTCTTGTGCACTCGCCGAATCCATCTGTTGCGCCAGCAAACGAAAAACGGCGTACCGCGAACCATTCCATGCCGGATCGCCCGGCCGCCGCCGGCCGTAACCGTGCTCCTGCCGCCAACTGTCTTTCGCCGGCCCCAGGGCGTGATGGCACGCGAAACAAGAAAGCTCGGAATATTCCGGCCACACCTCTTTCTTGTCGTAGCGTTCATTCTTCGCGCGCCACGTCAGCCGCTCCATTGACGCGCGCAACTGGACCGCCTGGCCCGCGCTCCATTCGCGCACGCCGACCCACGCGGGATCCTCGGCCGGTTTCCCCGGCTCGGATTCGCGCGGCGTCTTCCAATGCCGAGGCATCACCGCTGAAAACGAATCCAATTCGAAGAAAAGATCCGGATGCCCCGCGGCGATCATCTCGTGATCGACAAATTTGTTTTTCGTTCCCAGATGGCATTCGAGGCATTTCTCGGTGCGGTGAATCACGTCTCGCGTGTCGTGCATTCCCAGTGCGACCGATTTTTCATGCGGCGACGAGCGCGTGGTGTGTGACCCCAGCCAGCCCGACGCCGGCCCGTGACAATTTTCGCAGGAGACGCCTTCCGTAATCTCAAACGCACGTCCGCGCTGTTCCGGCGATGGACTCAACGCGTGGCACGCCAGACATTTCGGCGCTTCCTCCGCCTTCGCGCCGAGTTTCAAAATCCGCGCCATTCTTTCGCCCACTTCTCCCGTCAGCGCCTGGTACGCTCGGCTGTGCTTGTCCTTGATGATCCACGTCGAATACTCATTCTGCAGAATTCGGCTTCCGGCGACGGGCTTGACGCTTCCATGGCAGCTCGTCGCTGCGCAGGAACCCGGACCGATGTATTTGCTCGGTTCCTTTTGCGCGGAAAGCGCGGCCGGAATTGTAAGTAACGATGCGCATAGAATCACGCGTTGGATGGAAGTGTTGGATGCGTGGGGCATTCAGTGTGCCGGCGAATCTGTTTGCTTATATCGTCTGCGCCGCCGTGAAGTCAACGGGCCGCGTTGTCTTTTTCGCGGCGCTGCGCGAAAAGCCAACGGGGCACTATTTACAGCGCGCTTCCCTGCCAGTAGTATGCAGGAGATTCAGCACTCACTTCGCGCGAGATGGGGCGCCGTGATCTTCGACGAGCTTCGGGCCATCCAGCTGCGCCACGGCTTTCTGCCCAAGGCGGAGCTGGAAGATCTTTCAAAACGCGGCCAGATCCCGCTCTATCAAATCCATAGCGTCGCCAGTTTTTATCCCCATTTTCATCTTGCGCCTCCTCCCAAGGCGGAAATTCGCGTCTGTGCGGACATGAGTTGCCATCTCAACGGCGCCTGCGAATTGCGCGCCGATCTCGAACGCCGCTTAGCCAATGCGCGCCCCGAGGACGTGCAAATCCGCGATGTTTCCTGCCTCGGCCGCTGCGACCACGCGCCCTCCATCTCGGTCAACGATCATATTTTCACGGATGTCACCGCCGCGCTTGCCGAACAACTTGCTCGCGGCGCCATTCGCGGTGAAGAAATACTCGAGTCCCATCCGCAAGTTGCGCGCGTCGAATGCAAAGCCGACCCGTACGGCGATGCAGAAAAATACGGCGTCGTTCGCAAGCTCGTGCAATCCCGCGCCTTCGACGATGTCATCGCGCAACTCAAGGCTTCTGAACTTCGCGGTATGGGCGGAGCCGGATTTTCGACCAGCGTGAAGTGGGAGCTCGTCCGCAAAGAGCGCGACCCGGTGAAATACGTCGTCTGCAACGCCGATGAAAGCGAGCCCGGCACGATCAAAGACCGCTTCATCATGACGCATCTGCCGCATCTCCTCATCGAAGGCATGCTCATCGCCGGCATTGTCACCGGCGCGAAGCACGGCATTCTTTACATTCGCCACGAATACCATCTTCAGGAAGAAATCCTTGGCGAAGAGATTGGCCGCTGCCGTCGCGCCGGTCTCCTCGGAAAAAAGATCCTTGGCAGCGAATTTGATTTCGAACTCGAGATCTTCGTCAGCCCGGGCGGCTACATCTGCGGCGAGGAAACCGCGCTGATGGAGGCGATTGAGGGGCATCGAGCCGAACCGCGCAACAAGCCTCCGTTTCCCGTGCAAGCCGGTCTCTGGCAGAAGCCCACGGTGCTCAATAACGTTGAGACTTTCATCAACGTGCCGCAAATTCTCGCGCGCGGTGTCGATTGGTTTGCCGCGCAGGGCGCCGGCGACTCCCGCGGTCTGAAATTTGTCGGCGTCAGTGGCCACGTGGCTCGCCCCGGAATATTCGAAGTGCCCATGGGCACGCCCATGCGCGAAGTCATTTTTCATCATGCGGGCGGCATTCGCGGAGGCCGCCAATTGAAAGCGTTCGCACCTTCCGGCCCCTCTTCGGGCTACCTCCCTGCCTCGATGATTGACGTGCGCCTTGATTTCAAAGCGCTTGCCGAAGCCGGCTCCATGCTCGGTTCCGGCGCGATCGTTGTTTGCGACGATACGACCTGCATGCTGGACATGGCTCTGAACGCCGTGCGTTTTTATCGCAACGAATCCTGCGGCAAATGCGTGCCCTGCCGCGTCGGCTCGCAAAAAATGACGGACTTGCTCGTGCGCTGGACGCAGGGCGGCGTGCCCGAACCCCAATATCGCGCCGACCTCACGCTGCTCGACGAGCTCTCGCAAGCCATGAGCCTCACTTCGATCTGTGGCCTCGGCCAGATCGCGCCCGCGCCGATTCAGTCGGTGCTAAAACACTTTCGCGCCGAAATTGACGCGCACGTTTTGAAGGGACAATGCACCAGCGGGATCTGTTTCACTCCCGCTTGCCGCGCCGGCGAAGCGCAGCGCGTTGGTATTCGCCCCTGATATGACGACCGCTACAACATCTCCCGGCCTTGTCGATATCACGATCGATGGCCAATCCATCCGCGTGCCCGCCGGTACGAGCGTTTTTGACGCCGCGCGCATGAACGGGATTAACATCCCCACGCTCTGCCATTTGCAAAATCAAACGCCTGTCGGGGTCTGCCGCCTCTGCGTCGTGGACACTGGCGCGCGCGTTCTCACCGCATCTTGCGTTCGCCCCGTCGAACCCGGCCTGAAGGTTGTCGCCAATTCCGAGAAAGTTTTCGGTGCCCGCAAGACGCTGCTCGAATTGATGATGGCGGACCATCCTTCTCCTTGCGCGCGCCAATTGAATTCCGGCGACTGTGAACTGGAAACGCTCGCGAACGCCGCCGGAGTCTCGCAACCGCGCTTCGCCAAACGCACCATCGCACGCGGTAAAGATGCTTCTTCCCTCGCCATCGCGGTCGACCATGACGCTTGCATCCTTTGCGATCGCTGCATCCGCGGCTGCGACGAAGTCAAAAATAATTTCGTGCTCGGCCGTATGGGCAAGGGCTATTCCGCCGGCATCGCTTTCGATCTCAATTCACCGATGGGCGATTCCACGTGCATTTCCTGCGGCGAGTGCATGGTCTCCTGCCCAACGGGCGCGCTGACCAATAAAGGGGTCGTTGGCACCGCCATCACCACAGGTCCCGGTGCGCAAGGTTTCGAGGCGGAGGACCTTCTCCAAATCCCTGTTTTCAAGGGCGTCTCGGGAACATTTCTGGAGCTCAATCGCGGCGCCATCGTCAAGCGCCGCTACCGTAAAGGCGAGATCATCTGCCGTGAAGGCGAATTCGGCTCCACCGCTTTCTACATTCTCGAAGGCAAAGCAAAAGTATCGATTTCCACGCCGATCGCTCACGTCAAGACGCAGGGGGGTGCCAAAGGACTTTTCAAACGCCTCACGAGCACGCTTGTCGCGCGCGAAGAAGACAAACGCGAAGAAGAAACGCGAGACAGAACCATTCCCATTGACGCGTCGGTCGACCTTTCTTACGGCAACCCCGTCGCCGAACTTGGCCCCGGCGATCTCTTCGGCGAAATGACGTGCATGAACTTCTATCCGCGCTCCGCCACGGTGATCGCGGAATCCGATGTCGTCGCTTTTGAAATGCTGCGTAACGTTCTCGATATCATGCTCAAGAACAAATCCTTCCGCGCGCAACTGGACCAGACCTATCGCCGCCGCGCCCTCGAGAATCATCTTCGCGGCGTCCCGATGTTCGCCGATCTTTCTCCGGACTTCATCGAGCATCTGAAGGAAAGTGTGGAACTGCAACGATTCGCTCCCGGCCAGGCGATCGCGCTTCAAGGCGAACCGGCGGACAGTTTCTATCTCGTGCGCATCGGCTTTGTAAAAATCTCCGAAAATTATTCCGGCGGAGAAATGGTGCTTGCCTACCTTTCCCGCGGCGATTACTTCGGCGAGATCGGTTTGCTTGGCGGCGGTTTGCGCACAGCCACCTGCACCGCTCTCGACCATGTGGAGCTGGTTCGTGTCTCGGGCAACGATTTCCGCCAAATGATGGAACGTTTCCCGAGCGTCCGCAAGGGCCTGGAAGCCGTCGCCGCCGAACGCCTCGCCGCGAATCAGCAGCGCATGCAGATGGTTCACAACGTCCCCATCGATCAATTCCTCTCGCAAGGATTGATGGAAGCGCAGAGCTTGCTGATTCTGGACTTGCAAAATTGCACGCGCTGCGACGCCTGCGTGAATGCCTGCGCCGATGCGCACGACGGAGTCACTCGCCTCATCCGCGATGGCTTGCGCTTCGACCAATATCTTGTCGCCACCAGTTGCCGGCAGTGCCGAGATCCGCTCTGCATGATCGGCTGCCCCGTCGGCTCGATTCGAAGGCGCAATTCGCTCGAAGTCATCATCGAGGATTGGTGCATCGGCTGCGGCCTCTGCGCCCAGAACTGTCCCTACGGCAACATCAACTTGCATCCTTTCGAAGTGATGGTCGACGATCCTGAGCGCGCCGGCCGCAAGAAGGCAACGATCAAACAAAAAGCTACCTCGTGCGATCTCTGCACGCATCTGAAAGAACCTAGTTGCGTGTACGCGTGCCCGCATGACGCGGCGCACCGCGTCGACCCGCGCACTTTTTTTGCGGACATGCTCGGCCAGGGCCACCCGAAATGAAATTTGACAGAACCCAACGCGGCTGGGCGATTGTGTCACTCACAATTTTTGCGGTGTCAGCTCTGGTTTACGTATTTTATGCGCTCAATGCGCCGCAAGGACCGAGGGGCGGTAGCACGATTGGCTTGCTTTTCGGCACCACCGGTTTTGCCTTCATGCTTTTTGCTGCGTTCCTCGGCGCACGAAAGCGCGTGCCCACCTGGCGTATCGGCCGGGCGCAAGCCTGGATGCGCGGCCATCTCTGGCTGGGTTTTCTCGCGCTGCCCATGATTTTGTTTCACGGCGGATTTCATTTCGGCGGCACGCTCACGCGCGTCCTGATGTGGCTGCTCATCATCACGGTACTCAGCGGCGTCTTTGGCGCCGCGCTGCAACACTACGTTCCCCGCGTCATGACTTCCGACGTGCCGCTCGAAACCATTTACGACGAAATCGTTCATGTGCGTTCCCTCCTCCGCGAAGAAGCCGATCGTGCCGTCGAATCGATCTGCGGGTCCCTGGGGCTCAGCAAGACTTCAAGAGAAGAAGGCCAGCGCGCCGGCGGGTTCACGGCGTTGCGCACCATGGCCGCGTCCGCTGTTCCTTTGCGTACTTCGGCCGCCGTTAGCGCCGGCGCCAGCGCGACAGTCGCCGCTGCCCCGGAGATTATCTTGCTCAGCGAAGAAGAGAGCGCGCCGCTCCGCCACTTTTATGTCAAAGAAATGCGGCCGTTCCTCGAGAATCCGAAACAGCATGGCCAGCGCCTCGGTGATGCCCAGAAAGCGGCCAGCGCGTTCTCGGGACTGCGCACACTGCTACCCGCTGCAGGGCACGCCGCACTTGAGGATCTTTCAGACATCTGCGACGAAGCGCGGCAGCTCCGGCGCCAGGAGCGATTGCACCACTGGCTGCATGATTGGTTGCTCCTGCACATCCCGCTTTCGCTCGCGCTGATTTTGCTCGGCGCCGTCCACGCCGTAATGGCTCTGCGGTACTGATGTAATAGTTGCACTGGTTGGGCGGCTCAGAAGTTTGGAGGCGGTTCAATTTTTAAATTTCTGGCTTAACGTGGCACGCACACGCACAACAAAGAAACTTGCCCAGCGCATCGACCTCAATTATTTCAAAAGGCCGACGCCGCTGAAGCGCGCGAAATTCTGGCTCAGCCTCCTGCTGCCGTTGCTCGCGTTGATCTGGATCGCCTCGCGTGGTCTATCCGGTGATCATCGCGTGTATTCCAGCGGTCGGATGTCCCAAGCCCACGCCGTCCTTGAGAAAGAATGTGCTGCCTGTCATGTGCAACGAGCGGGCTCGTTTTCCGCAAAAGCCGCCAGCAAGGCTTGCGCCTCCTGCCACGATGGGCCCGTCCACCACTCTCCACCGGAAAGATCACCTGATTGCGCCGCGTGTCACATCGAACACCGCGGCCGCATCAATCTTTCCGCCGCCAGCAACCAGGCGTGCGCGGCGTGCCATCGCGATCTTCACAGCAAAGGTCCCGGCTCCAAGTACGAGAATCACATTCTCAGCTTCGAAGACAACCATCCGGAATTCGCCGCGTTGCGCACGGTGGCCGCAGTCCCCGCGCGTGATCCCGGCACGATCAAACTCAATCACGCGATCCATTTGAAACCCATTCGTCGGGGCCCCACCGGCCCAATCGTCAATCTCGAATGCGGCAACTGCCATCACGCAACTGCCGCCGATGCGGACCTAACGTACGCCGATCCCAAGTACCGCGCTGCGAGAGTCAGCTACAAAGAATCTAACGGCTTTTTGCCTCCTGATTCCCAAATGCTGAGAGCTCCCCAGCCGATTACCGGCCGGGAGCTAATGGCGCCGGTGAAATTCGCGAACGCTTGCGCTTCCTGCCATTTGCTCACGTTTGACAAGCGCTTCGATGAAGGCGTACCGCACGACGAGCCGAGCGTCGTGCATGCGTTCCTCGTGAAAAAGTTCCACGATTACATTACCACGCACCCCAGCGAGGGTCGCATCGTGCGCGAACCGAATCGGGATTTGACTGGCAAGGCGTTGCCGCCAGAGGTTCGCATCCTCACCCCGTCACAGTGGGTGACGGAACGAACCGCAGAGGCAGAGAACCTGCTCTGGCGAAAAACCTGCAAGCAATGTCACACGCTCAACATTGGGGTGAGAGCAGACGGTCTGGCAAATATAGCCGAAGCAAGAACGACCACGCGATGGATGCCGCATGCAAAATTCGATCACAGAGCGCACACCGGTTTTACTTGCGTGAGTTGCCATGCGAAGGCGTTGACGAGCACGGAATCGAGCGATGTGTTGCTGCCGGGGATCGCAACCTGCCGTACTTGCCATGCGCCAGGGCCAGATCACGCGGAATCCCGATGCTTCGAGTGCCACACCTACCACGATTGGTCGAAACGCAAGGAAGTGAAGCCCACTTTCACGCTTCCCGCGCTTCGCACCAGCAGCCACTGACGGCCGAAGCACTGCGGCAAGTTCGCAACCCTGGCTTACACGTTCACGGTTTTCATCATGTGCTCGGGATAGCGCATCCCCGCTGCGGCGCCGCGAGGAGCCACTTCGTCAAGCCGCCGCAAATCGTCGGGCGTGAGCTTCACGTTCAGAGCACCGGCATTTTCTTCGAGGTATTTTCGCCGCTTTGTCCCTGGGATTGGAAGAATGTCCTCGCCCTGGGCAAGCAGCCAAGCGAGCGCGAGCTGACCGGGCGTGCATTTCTTTTCCTTGGCGATAGCCTCGACACGGCGGACGAGGTCGAGGTTCTTCGCGAAATTCTCTCCCTGAAAGCGCGGTGAGATCCTGCGGTAGTCGTCTGGCGCAAAATCCTCAAAGCTCTTGATTTGGCCGGTCAGAAATCCGCGCCCGAGCGGGCTGTAGGCCACGAAACCGATCCCCAGTTCGCGCGTCGTGGGTAGGATTTCATCTTCAGGATCACGGCTCCAGAGCGAATATTCCGTTTGCAGCGCCGCGATTGGATGGACTTTGTGCGCGCGCCGAAAGGTACTGGCCGACGCTTCCGACAGCCCGAGATAGCGCGCCTTGCCAGCTTTCACAAGTTCTGCCATTGCGCCAACCGTTTCTTCAATAGGCACGGCGGCATCAACGCGGTGCTGGTAATACAGGTCAATCG
>WNFH01001321.1_pt1 | contig 25120 bp, 15 predicted proteins | sample 5400411 | NCBI WGS metagenome assembly WNFH01 (sample SAMN13153347, study PRJNA577476) | soil metagenome | isolation source: 200 cm saprolite under Douglas fir tree site 2 hole 3 | place: USA:California | collected 2015-04-18 | reverse complement strand
ATTTTGCAGTGCAATCGACTGAGAAGCAGGATTTTGCCCCTGGGATGCAAAGCTGAGCGATGGCGGCGAGGCAATCAAATTACCAGGTGCAGAGACACTTAAAGCCACTGTGACCGCCGGGTTTGTCCCACCCTTGAAGTTGATCGTCCCCTGGTATGAGCCTACCGCGAGTTGCTGCGACTGGACACTTACCGTAATCGTCTCGCTTGCGTTCGCGGCGAGATGGTCACGTACCGGATTGATGGTGAGCCAGGAGGCACCATCACCGGTAACCACCGAACTGCTCCAATCGAGCGGTTGGCCACCAGTATTCTGCAAGGTAATGGTCTGAACGCCAGGATTCTGGGTGGATGTGCCAGAATAGATCAGCGATACCGGAGAAAGTGTCAGGCTGGCGGGCGGAGCCGATTTGACGGTGATGGTCACGGTAAGTGTCAAGGGTTGATCACTTCTCCCTTGCTGTATCAAAGTAATATGTCCTGCATAGGATTGCGGGGTCAATGTTCCACTATTGACCGTTATTTGTGTAACCATGCTACCAGAAAATGTGCCATTGTTTGGAGATGCTGTGAGCCAGGGCTGGTCACTAGCAGCCTGCCAGGTAAGTTGCCGGCCACCAGCATTGATGAGTGTGATAGTTTTTTTCGAGACGACTCCTGGGATGTTCGCTCCAAAATCAATGTTTGTATTAGATAACTCCAGCTGTGGGGGAGCCAATGACGACTGTTGAACCACAATTGTAGCTAAAACGCTGAGGCCCTGACCAATATCAATGGCGTAGATGGAGTGCTGTCCCACATCCCAATTGGCTGGTACCACGACCTGTATCGAAAAGGCACCGGTATCGTCGGCATGAGCTTGTAGCTGTTTTCCACTGCCGTCCAGCAGAGGAGCGTTGTCTTTGTCATGAGTAAATGTGATAAGGTCGTTGGTGCCAAATCCCTTGCCGCTTAGCACAAAGGTATCATTTACACGCAATTGATTCGGTATGACATTCAATACTTGCTTATCAGCAACAGGTTTTTTATTGATGTAAATGTAGGCAAGCAAGCTGCTGGCGACTAAGAAGAGGAGGCATGAGACGGTGAGTACCGTAGGTACAAACCTTCCCCGCGCCCCAGGGCGACGCAAGCGTCCCCACCCCTCATCCACACCACCCCCGCCCCTACGGATACGAGTAATTGGCGGAGTAGGGGAAGGCGGAGATACCGGAAACGTCGGCTGCTCATAGAGATCAGGCTCAGGTGTAGAAGCTATTAGCGGCCTGCTCCCCTCCTGCTCCCCTTGCCCGCAGGCAATGCCTGCAGGCAACAAGAGACTTCTCTCTGACTGCTGCCGTAGGGAAACCGGCGCATTTGTTTGTGGTGCAGGAAGACGTTGCACCGCGATCATCGCTGATTGATACGGTTGATCTTCGGGATGTAAACCCGAGTAATGTCCCGCACGATGCGGTGACGCTGGTGGAATGCTGCGCCTCTGGGTAGTGAGTGGAGGCTTCGATACTCTACCATTTCTTTTGCCAGGAGAGGAGGCACTTCTCCTGCTCCCCTGGCCCGCGGGCAACCTGCTCCCCTTGCCCGCAGGCAATGCGGGTACCCTGCTCGCGCTCACGGCAAAGGAGTAGCCACACCTGCTACACGTTTCAGCTTCTGCTCGTGACAATTTATGACATTTGGCGCAACGTTTTGTATCCATAAAAGCGTCTCAAGGTTAGTACGATACATTTTGATACAGCAATGTATATTGTACCATATGGCCAGAGATTATTAAAACGGCTGAGGATGTCACTTAGGATAGACGTTAACGGGGAAGTTCATTTGATTTCCGCTCAGAATAAAGGAGGCGATTCCAAAGTAGTTTTGTGAACCAATGGTACCGTTAACAGTCAGGGTGTATTGGCCAATTGGAAGATTGCCGAAAGAGTAATTTCCTGACCCATCAGCAGTCGTAGTAAAAGTCTGGTTCGTGGTATTATTCAACAAGCTCATGCTGGCTCCCGGCAGTGGCTGGCTGGAGGTACATTGATTATCCGAGCAGGCGTTGACAATTCCGCTGAGGGCATAGCCTGTGACGGTGAGTGTCACGGTGACGGACTGTGGGCTTCCCAGGACAATAGCCCCGCCATTGCCGGAGGCAGAGACGGTGATTGTACCGGTATAGGTACCAGGTGGCAGGCTTTGCGGGGCGACGCCAACGGTGACGGTCGCGCTGCCAACGCCTGATGTTGGTGGGCCGAGAACCAGCCAGCTACTACTGCCAGGGTCGCCTGATGCTAACCAGGAAACGGGAGGCGCACAGGTGCCGACCTCGCTCAATGAGAAGGTCTGTGTTGGTGGAGAGGGCTGCCCCTGAGGCACAGAGAAGGAAAGGCTCAACGGCACCACTTGTAGTTGGCACGGCGGTAACACATTGAGGGTCACACTAAAGGTTTGTGGACTACCCTGTGCCGGTACGGAACCATTGGTCGCCGACACACTAGCTTGAGCGGTATATGTTCCAACTTGTAAGCCTGCAATACTTGCAGTCAGCGTGATGGGAACGGCCTGACCACTGCCTGGCAGGAATCCGGAAAGAGCAGACAACTTCAACCAGGAAGATGGTTTTGTGACTGTTGCCTGCCAACTCATAGGCCAGGCGCAATTACCGGTAGCGTTGATCGAGACCGTCTGTGGAATGGGGTCTGTATTTCCCTGGATAGCACTAAAGGTAACAGCACCTGACGAAGGTGGCTGAAGTACACAGGGTGGAAGAACTAACAGGTTGACCGTAATGGTCTGAGGGCTTCCCGAAGCAGAATTACCGTTTGTATCGGTACCATTCAGGATAATCTGCCCTACATATGTATTAGGCGTTAGATTCGCCGTGCTGACACTGATTGTAACCTGCCCGGTCTGCCCCGGGGCGATATTTCCCCCGGTGGGGCCAGCACCCAGCCAGGACGAAGAAAGTATATTCACCGTGGTGTGCCAGTTGAGCTGGCTGTGACCCGTATTGGTGATAGTCACTGCCTGTACGGGAGGATCTGGCAGGCCTTGCGTTGTGCTAAAGTTGAGGCTGAGCGGTGTCGCTCCCATAATTGGCGCGGATGGTGGAGGGGGTGCCTGGACGATCAACTGCACCATCACGCTCTCCGTGCTCTGCGCTGCTGTAAAAGCGATGTCGCCGTAATATGTCCCTGGTTTGAGAAAGGAAGCATTGACCCCAATCGCTGTCACTGTGCTGGTGGAGCTCTTCAATTGCCCACTCGCTGGCGTTACAGTCAGCCAGTTGGCTCCAGAGACTGCTTTCCAATTGATCACACCATTGCAACTTGAGGTGGCACTCAGGCCCAAGGACTGATTGCTTGGATTGCTCTGGCCGGAAACGGCTGTAAAGGATATAGTGCCCGTGTTCAACGATAATCCACAACGCGGCTCTATGGTGAGAGAGACGCTGACGCTCTGTGGGCTATTGACGCCGTGACTACTGGCAAACGAAAGGACAGAGGTGTATACACCCGGCAACAAATTGCGGCTGTTCACGAGCGCGTGTATGACATTTGTCGAGTGCGGCACCACCACTCCTGAAGTCTGATCGGTACTTAACCAGCCAGGCCCGGTGTCAACCTCAGAGAGCAGGAGGCTTTGGCCCGCCAGGAATATCGGATTGTTGCCTGTAAGCGACCAGTTCAGGCGTTGTGAGCCAGGATTACTGATTGTCAAAGCCTGCGGTACAGGATTAGATTCGCCATCAAGGGCGGTAAACGAGAGAAGGGGAGGGATGATCTCCAGCACAGCTCCAACGTTTGGAGGCAGCGGGCGAACGGTCATCTGCGCCTGAACCCACTCGACGGCACCCACATTGGAAGAAAAGGTGATGGTGCCTTTGTATTCCCCTGGCTTGAGGTTGGCTCGCTCAACCGCAACGGCGATGGTCTGGCTTAAGCTAAACACGCCCTGGGGAGGAGAGAGCAAGAGCCATGGCTGGTCACTACTGGCCGACCATGAGATAGAGCCGCCGCCAGAATTATGCAGGGTCAGGGACTGGATAGTATTTGCTCCCTGCAAATCAGCACCAAAATCGAGTGAAGTCGCACCAATCAGCAGATGCGATGGGCGGGTTGGGCCAGCACCGATAATCTGAAGTGTCGTGCTGGCTGTATAACGTGTTGAGACATCTTCAGCTTCAATGGTGTGGTAGCCTGGAGTCCAGGTGGTATCAATGAGCAGAGTAGCATCGGCACCACCGTTTGGCCCGACTTTGACTAAAGCAGACCCGCTGGTCAATTGCACGATTTCCTGGATATCATGGGTGACATAGACGTTGGTATTCGATGAAAAATGATGAATGTGCAATGTTACCGTTTGTCCCACTCTTGCCGCATTTGAGGAAAGCGTGATTGAAGGTGGGCCATTGAGGGCATTCACGTTATGGCGAGTATGCAGAAAAGCGACCCCAATCAGCACGCCATCCATCACTATGGCGATAACCGCCAGGATTGCCAGGATAGCAAAAGCGAGCCTCATATTGCGGCGTGTACCAGAAGCATGCTGTGGTAATATCGGAAGCGTCACCAGCCCCTCGGCAATTGCACGACGTAGATCCTCTTCCTCGATACGCGCCGTCTCCACACTATTTGGGAAGTGCCTTGCCATCAAGGGGTCGGTACGACCCGACCAATTATCGCTTTCGCTCTCATCGCTATCTTGCTGTAGCCAGGGCCAGAGATCGGGAATACGCTTGCCCAGGTCTTCACCCTGCTGGACGTCCGCAAGGGGTATCTCTACATGTTTATCATCCAGCACGCCGGGTACCAGTGGCAGGGGAGTGCTTTGACGTTGAATATCGGCGGAAATGTCTCGAAGAGGAGACAAGCGAGAAGCGCGAGGCAGACGTCGATTGCCCGGCTCTTCGTGGGCAATGCGCTGAGCCGCCTCATTCAATTGATGTACGGCATATTCTACCACGGAGCCGTTGTTGAACACTTCGAATGGAGGTGGAGATGGAGATGCGGGCGGTGGCGTCTGAGGAAGGTTGGAAGCATTGATAATAGGATAAGGGCTGGTGATGCGTTCTAAGGGGTCCCCGCTGACTTCGCCATTTTCAGGAGACAAAGCTACGATAGGAGGAATATTGACAGATTCCTCCTTAAGAGTTTTCGCTGACTGCCATAGTTGGCTTCGTAAGTGCGACCGACAACTTTCACAAAATACAGAAGTCGCCTCACAAGGCTTGCTGCAACGCAAACACTGACTCATATCCTACTCTTCTTGTGCTCCAAACCCTTTACCCCCGCAAATACGTTCAGCTTTCGCACATTTTCCTAAGATAGGTTTACAAATATTATTTCACATAGAGGCTATGTTCAGGTAATATTCCCCCCCAAATTACCTACTTGCTTGGTTCCTTTTTACAATTCTTCATCCATTTGGGGTTCATTTTCCAGTATGTCTATACAATAAAACGTTAATGCATGTGGTTTTGTCACATCAAGCAAGCAGTAAAAAGAGTCAAGAAGGCCTCACTACGTATGTTTTTGAAGCACCGCTGCAAAAACATACGTAGTGAGGCCTTCTTGACTCTGGAAGTGGAAAGGATTACCGCAATACAGCACCGAATTGATCATGCAACACATGCATAATTCTCTCCTGAAGGGTGTTGGCCTCAGCATCAGTAAGGGTGCGATCTTGCGCTTGATAGATCAGTGAATAGGTCAGGTTTTTCTTGCCCGCGGGGATAGGCTCCCCTGTATAGACATCGAAAAGAGCTACTGAGCGCAATAGCTCGCCACCGGCCTGCACGATAGCATCCTGTATATCCTGTGCAGGAACTTGCTGGTCTACCACTAATGCCAGGTCGCGTGTAAGCTCCTGGTGACGCGAGATCGCCGCATACACCAGCTTGTCCGGCACCGCCTCGTAGAGCTGTTCCAGATCAAGCTCGCACAGATAGGTGCGATGCGGTAGATCGTAGCGTTGCTGTACGATTGGGTGTACCTCACCTAGCACTCCCACCGGACTGAATGTCTCCTCGCCCTCGCCGGAACGGCGCGGTAATTCTAAGAGCGCGCAACGACCAGGATGGAATGTTGGGTGCTGCGTCGGCGTGAAACGATAGCTGGTAATGTGTAAGGCGGTCAGCAGCGTCTCTACCACACCTTTCAGATCATAGTAATCTGCCGGGCGTGCTAGCTCGGCAATCCAGGAGATCCCAGCCGGACCACAGAGGGCGATACCAACGCTGCGACGCTCATCTGGCAGGTTATGCGCCTCAAGCGGTGGCAGGTACCGCCGCCCGACCTCAAAGAAACGCAGGCCAGCTTTGTTGCGCTTGCTATTCTCCTGTACCGTCTCCAACAGGCCGCTCATGAGCGTCAGACGCATAGCCTCAAGGTCGCTACTCGATGGATTCACCAACGTCACCGCCGGTATGGCACGAGTATCAAATGGTGCAACAGCCGTAGAAGTGCCATTGGAGGCAACCAGGCGATCATCAGTGTCCGCTTGAGCACCACTACGTGTACCTGTTGCTCCGCTTGACGGCGGGGGCGTGGTCTTTGCTCCTTGCAGAAGGGCACGAGCAGATGATGCATCGGCATGGGTCAGCAGGTTAACCATGCGGGCGCGGCTCGTCATGGCATAGGTGATAATTTCGTTGAGACCCGCTCCAATCAATATGTTGCGTATCTCATACTCACGAGCAAACCAGGACTCTACCTGTGGCTCCGGCAAGGGGCCAGAGGGAATAGTGCTAGGAATCGAGTTGTAGCCGATCATGCGCAGCACCTCTTCTACAAGATCGGCACTCTCCACAACATCCGAGCGGTAGGTCGGCACGGTGACAAGCATATTGTTACTGTGCTCATCCGGCACCACAGTGAAACCCAGCCACGTCAGCGCGTCGACGACTTCATGCTGGGTCACTTTTACCGCCGTCAGCCACTCCACGTCATCGGTAGAGAAAGCGATGGTACGGGGCTGTAACGGTGCTGGATAGCAATCGACGATGCCGGGATGCACCGTTCCACCCGCCAGCTCCGCCATCAACTGCATGGCGCGGTTGGAACCAACCACCGTCAGTTGTGGGTCAAGCCCCTTCTCGAAGCGGCTGGATGCATCGGTACGCAGGCCAAGTGAGACGGAGGTACGCCGTACGTTCGCGGGATGGAAGTTGGCAGCCTCTAGCAGCACCCTGGTGGTATGCTCGTTGACTTCGCTGATTGCTCCACCCATAACACCGGCAATGGCGGTTGGCCCCTGTGGGTCGGTAATCAGCAACATGTCGCTGGTGAGCTTGCGCTTTACGCCATCGAGGGTCGTCATTTCCTCGCCAGGATGGGCACGGCGCACGATGATATGCTGCTGGCGTACAAGATCATAGTCGAAGCCATGAAGTGGCTGACCGAACTCCAGCATCACATAGTTGGTGATATCTACGACGTTGTTGATTGGCCGCATACCCGCTGCAAGGAGTCGCCGCCCCATCCATTCCGGTGATGGCCCGATCTTCACATCGCTGATGATACGGGCAGTGTAGCGCGGGCAGAGATCCGGGTCCTCGACGGTGACGCGCACCATTTCCGCGGCGGGCTTTCCCTGCTCCTGTATGACGGGTTGAGGAATACGCAACTGCTGTTTGGTGAGGGCCGCGACCTCACGCGCAATGCCAATCATCGAAGTGAGGTCTCCGCGATGGGCTTTGATGGCGAAGTCGAAGACAACCTCACCCAGCACATCGGCGAGTCGCTGCCCTATGGCCGTGTCAGGATCGAGAATGTAGATGCCCGCGTGGTCGTTGCCCATGGCCAGTTCGCGCGGCGAGCAGAGCATCCCCTGCGAAAGGTAGCCCATCGATTTCTTTTCACCAATGGTGAGATCGCCGACCCTGGCTCCCACCAGAGCCAGCGGTACCTTGTCACCCTGCCTGATATTGGGTGCGCCGCAGACAACGCCCAGTTCTTCTTTGCCGGTGATCACCCGCGTATAGGTGAGGTGATCTGAACCAGGAATTTTCTCCAGGTGGATGATCTGGGCGGTGATAATCTTGTCGCCCCACTCGGCACCGATGTATTCGATGGCTTCAACTTCCAGGCCAGCCATGGTCAGTGTATGCGCCAGTTCTTCCGGCGTCATTGTTATGTCAACATATTCTTTAAGCCAACTCAGTGGCACTTTCATAATAGTATCTCCCCGTAGGAGTTTGATTTATCGCGCCCGTAGGGTGGGGAAGGGCATGCACTCCCCACCCCAAGGGGCGCGATAAATGGGGCCCCTACGCACTCTTAAAATTGTTGCAAGAAACGTAAATCGTTGCCGGAGAAGAGGCGGATCTCGCCAATGGAATATTTGAGTATAGCGATACGCTCTGGCCCTATGCCGAAGGCGAAGCCACGGTACCTGGCGGGGTCATAACCAACTTCCCGTAATACTTTTGGATGCACCATGCCGCAGCCGAGCATCTCCAGCCAGCCGGTGTACTTGCAGAGACGGCAGCCATCGCCGCTACAAAGCGGGCAATCCATATCCATCTCGGCACTTGGCTCGGTGAACGGGAAGTAGCTGCCACGGAAGCGCACGCGCCTGCCCTCGCCGAAAAGTTCGCGGGCGACCCGTTCAAGGCAGCCCTTGAGATCACCCATGGTACAGTCCTCGTCGATCAGCAGCCCCTCGATCTGATGGAACATAGCTTCATGTGAAGCATCGATTGCCTCGTTGCGATAGACCTTCCCTGGAGCGACGACGCGCACCGGAGGGAGCATCTGCTGCATGGCGCGTATCTGCATCGGCGAGGTCTGTGTGCGCAGGAGAATCTGCCCTGGCACAATCCAGAAAGTGTCCTGCATATCGCGTGCGGGATGATCCGCTGGAATGTTCAGAGCCTGGAAGTTGTAGTAATCGGTCTCCACCTCTGGTCCATCGATGATGTGGAATCCCATCTTGGCAAAGACCTGTGTTATCTCCCAGATGGTACGCGAAATCGGGTGCATATGCCCGACCGGCATCTCTCGCCCCGGCAGGGTCACGTCGATACGTTCCTGCTCAAGAGCTTGTAGCAGTTCGCGCTGGCGCAAGCTCTCGCGCTTGGCGGCGAGCCTCTGCATCAATTCCGCTTTGACAGCGTTGATCTTCTGCCCAACGATGGGACGTTCATCTTTTGATAGCTTTACCATGATAGAGGAGAGGTTGGTCAGTTCGCCGCGTTTGCGACCGAGGTACGCGGTGTCCCACTCTTCCAGTTCTGCCGAGGTCTGTATCGGCTCCAATTGCTCGATGGCACGGGCCTGTAGTGCATCGAGCTGCTCCAATAAGGAGTCCAGTTGCCCTATCATCTTATTTGCATCCTCCCAAAAACGATAAAACCGACAAACTTTACGTCAACAGGGACGAAGTTGTCGGCAATCTCCGTGGTACCACCCGTTTTGAACCAGCTTTTCGCATTCCTGCTCACCTCACCATACATATAACAAGAGGGAGGAGTGAATGGGACTGAGTTCCACTCGGTTTGTCTGTTAACGGGGACTTTCCGGTACTGTCTACTTCACGCCTGAAAGGTGTTTTCAACAGCCAGCTCTGGGGTGAACTTCGTCAGACGGGTGTGCAAAAGGGCTTGCAGCCAGTGGCCCCTTCTCTCTTAGCGTTCCTACAGTCTGAGTACTCTCCCCATCATCGCCTTTTGTACGCTATTGTATCAAGATATAGTATGCCAGATTTTTGGGGAAAAGTCTATAGTTTTTTGGGGACGTTTGTCATTCTGGCTATTTACCGAAAAAGCGCAACAATGAGAACGTTTGACAAAGTCAAACGTTCTCATTGTTGCGCTTTTTCGGTAAATAGCCAAATTGGCTCTGACAAAGCCGGGGTTCTCCCTTTGAGGGAAACTCATATCGAGGTATGATATGATGTTCTCGTCAACCTATCATATCAGGTTACTATATTCTCAAGGAGAGAGAAAATACATGAATCGTCGAGACCAGATCCGTATGACCGACGCAGAAATACAGGCATTTCTCGAAGAGCAGCGCACGCTCCAGGTAGCCACGATTGATCACGATGGGTACCCACACCTGGTGGCGATGTGGTATGTGCTGATAAACAATGAAGTGGTTTTCTGGACTTACGCCAAATCGCAGAAGGCGGTAAACCTGCGGCGTGACCCACGGCTCACCTGTATGGTTGAGGCTGGGCAGCGGTACGACGAATTGCGTGGGGTGCAGATCAAGGGACAGGCAGTCATGAGCGATGACCCTGAAACGGTTTTGCGCGTGGGGGAGACAATCTGGGAACGCTATACTGGCCCTTTGAATGAGCATACGCGCCCGATGGTTGTGGCCCAGGCGGCGAAACGGGTGGTGATATTTGTGAAGCCTATGGAGGTAGTTTCGTGGGATCACCGCAAGCTGGGCGGTGGGTATTAGAGAGCTAAAAGGAACAGGCAGCAAGCTGGCAGTCCGCGGACTGCCAGCTTGCTGCCTGTTCCTTAGTTGATTAATTCATCTTCCTAACAAAAACGCCAGCAAACTATTCGCCGCAGGGCTTGCCGCCGCCAGCACCAGTTGCGCCACAAACGTAATCACGATCAGGGCAGCCGTCGTCAACGCTATTGACGAAGAGAGGCCAAGAGGTGTCGTCAGATGGTCCTCTTTGAGAGGGGCGTCGAAGTACATGGCCTTCACAACGCGGCCATAATACACCAACGAGACAATGGTATTAATCAGTGCCACTACAACCAGCACATACAGCCAGTGACCCACCACGCTCTGTCCACTATTGATCAGAGCTTGCCCCTGGCCCCAGGCCGCCGTGAAGATAAATACCTTACTGATAAAACCGGCCATTGGCGGAATACCACCAAGCGAGAGCAGGCAGAGTGCCGTACCCAGGCTCAACAAAGGAGCGCGACTCCCTAACCCACGGAAATCTTCGATACGCTCTCCACCCGTCGCATTTGCCAGCGCGATTATACCGGCGAAGGCTCCCAGGTTCGTCAGCACATAGACCAGGATAAAGAAGAGTACCGCCGCATTGCCATCCGATTGATTGCTCGCCAGGCTCGCTGTAAAACCAACCAGGATATAGCCCGCCTGCGCGATACTGGAATAGGCCATCATTCGCTTGATGTTGCTCTGCACAGCCGCTACAAAGTTACCCAGTGTCATCGACAGGATCGCCACAATCGAGATCGCGATGACCAGCGATGGAAGGTTGACAGCGCCGAGGCCGCCATCGATGAAGACCCGAATAAGGGCGGCGAAACCCGCCGCCTTGGAGCCAACCGAGAAGAAGGCCGTGGCCGCTGTCGGCGCGCCTTCGTAGATGTCCGGTGCCCACATATGAAAGGGTACCGCCGAAATCTTGAAGCCGAAGCCCGCCAGGATCAAGATGCCAGCGATCAACTCCATCAGGTTGCTCTGCAAGGATATGATCACATTACCGCTATGGATGCCACTCTTGATCAGCGTGGCAATGCCCATCAGGTCCGTTGTACCCGTCAGGCCATAGAGCAGGGCAAAACCGTAGAGCAGGATTGCCGAAGACATGGCACCCAGCAGCACGTACTTGACAGCCGCCTCGGCTGAACGCTCATTGGCGCGGATCAGGCCCGCCATCACATAGAGCGGTATACTTGTGAGTTCCAGCGAGATATAGATAGAGATCAATTCCCCTGTACTCGCCATCAGCATCATACCCGTCACAGAGAAGAGCATGAGGGTGTAGAACTCCCCATCAGCCTTGACATACTTGCCCACGTAGCTATAGGATGCCAGCATCATCACAGCCGCGATGATCAGAAAGATGATCTTAAAGAAGATAGCGTACTGGTCAACCACCAGCATGTTAAAAAATGCATGGTGGGCAACGTTGGGATCTAGCGTCAAGGCCAGCGAGATGGCAAAAGCAGCAGGGATGATCAGGCCAACCAGGGCTACCGTCACCGTCACAAGGCGGCGTTTGACGAACAGGTCAACCATCATCACCGCCAGTCCCAGTAGCGTCAGGCTTAACTCTGGTGACAGCAGATAGAGATCATTTGGACTAATTGGATGTAACATCGAACAAAACTCCTTACCCCTGGGGCGCGATAAATCGGGCCCATACGTTTATGGGCGCAGGGCCGCTGCACTGACTCCGTGCATAAGCTGGGTCAGGCTAGGGGTAATGACATCTACAAGGAACTTCGGATAGATACCCACGAACACGATAACCGCCGCCAGGGCAAAAAGCGGGATTGTCTCTCGCAGGTTGGCATCGGGCAACCAGTTCCACTTCGTGTTGAAAGGGCCATAGAAGACACGCTTGAGCATCCAGAGCAGGTAGCTGGCCGTCAGGATCATAGTGAAGACGGAGATAGCGGTGATCGTTGTCCAGACCTGGAAACTGCCGGTAAACACCATATATTCTGCGACGAAACCAGCCAGCCCAGGCAATCCAAGCGAGGCCAGACCCGCGAAGGTGAAGAGTGTCGCCAGCATAGGCATTTTCTTGGCAACGCCGCCAAAGACCGCGATTTCGCGGGTGTGGGCATGATCGTAGATCACCCCGACGCAGAAGAACAACATGCCCGTGATGATACCATGGCTGAACATCTGGATGGTTGCGCCCGTCAATGCCGCCATACGAAAAGCCATATCGCCAATACCAGCCGCAGCCGCTACACCTAGCAGGATGATACCCATATGGCTCACACTGGAATAGGCGATCAGCTTCTTCATGTCCGTCTGCACCAAACAAATACCCGCGCCATAGATGATATTAATCGCCGCGATCACCGCCAGCCAGCCAGCGAACTCATGCACGCCCTGTGGGAAGAGCGTGAGGCAGACGCGGATCAAGCCATAGGCACCCATCTTGAGCAGTATGCCCGCCAGGATCACGCTGACCTCGGTCGGAGCATCGGTATGCACATCCGGCAGCCAGGTATGGAACGGGAACATGGGTATTTTGATGGCAAAGGCCAGGAAGATCAGCAGGAAGGTTAGCAGTTGCAAGCTGATAGTCAGACCTGTAAGTGGAATGCTTACAGGGCCGTTGAAAAAGTGCGTCGAGAAGTACTGCATACTGGCTGTCGCCTGACCACCGTTGTTGACGTTGGTGAAGTACAGCACCAGGATACCGATCAGCATGAAGACGCTGCCAAAGAAGGTATACAGCAGAAATTTCCAGGCCGAGTAGATACGTCCAGGCATTCCATGCTTGATGACATCGCTTCCCCAGATGCCGATGAGCAGGAACATGGGAGCCAGTTCCACTTCCCAGAAGAGGAAGAAGAGGAACAGGTCAAGTGCCATGAAGACACCCATCACGCCTGCTTCCAGGATGAGCATCAGGGCGAGGTATTCCTTGACACGCACCTTCTCCCAGCCGCCGATGACAGCGAGCACAGTCAGCAAGGCATTGAGAATAACCATGGGCAGACCCAGCCCATCAACGCCCAGGAAATAATCGATCTTGAAATGTATCGTGCCAGCCGTAAAATCAATCCAGGATGTGTGGACATAATCGGCAGGGTTGTTGAGATCACCAAAGTGATAGCCATTGGCGGCGATGCGGAAGAATATCGCCATCGAGAGCACGAAGGTCGCGGCAGTAAATGCCAGGGCCAACCAGCGTGCAATCGACTTTGGTGTAGCCAGTACTGCCAGTGCGCCGATTACCGGCAGCAGGATAATCCAGGTGAGATCACTCGTAAATATCACAGTTTTATTATCCTTACTTCACAAATGTGACCAGCACAATGACGACTGCGGCCAACACCGCAACACCGCCGAAGAAACCGACCATGTAGGTTTGCACCCTGCCAGTCTCGACATGTCGCAGGTCGCGTCCCAGTGTCGTCACCAGGCGAGCCGTCCCATTGACCAGGCCGTCAACGATGTAGGCATCGAAGGCCTGCTCGATATGAGAGATACCCAGCACGACGTAGCGGATCAGCAGGTTGTAGAATTCGTCCACGTAGTACTTGCGCAGCAGTATACGATGCAACACGCGCAGCACCGCGTTGCCCTGTACAAAAGCGTTGATCTTCGCCAGGTCAATACGCGCATACAACGTGTAGGCCCAGGCAAAACCCACCAGCGAGACAACCACACCCACCCAGGTTTTCCAATCAGTCATCAGCGCAACAAAGTCAAATGGACGAGCATCTGACTTCAGGTAGGTGAAAAAACTGAACCAGTAGCCGGCAATAACTGATGGAATAGCCAGCAAAATCAATGGAATAGTGATCGTGCGGGGAGATTCATGCGGTTCACCAACACCGCGGTAGGTTCCGCCCCACAAGCCGCCGAAAGCACCATCTTTGCCGCCAAAGGCCAGGATAAAGGCACGAAGCATGTAGAAAGCGGTTAACCCGGCTGTCAATAGCGTTATCGCCCACAGGGCATAATCACCGTGGTCATAAGCGATGCCTATAATCGTCTCTTTGCTATAGAAGCCCGCGAAGAAGGGAAAACCGGCGATTGAAAGCGTGGCGATCAGCCACGTAATGGCTGTGATAGGCATCTTTGGACCAAGGCCACCCATCAAGCGCATATCCTGTACCTCTTTGTGCGTGGCATGGTGCAGTGCAACAAGAACGCTGCCAGCACCCAGGAAGAGCAGGGCTTTGAAGAAGGCATGAGTGAAGAGGTGGAACATACCAGGCCCTGCACCATACTCGCCCCCTACCCCCAGGCCGACAAACATATAGCCAAGCTGGCTGATGGTCGAGAAGGCCAGCACGCGCTTGAAGTCGGTCTGTACAAGGGCAATGCTCGCCGCGTAGAGGGCTGTGATACCACCAACCCAGGCCACAACCTGGAAGGCCGCGGGATCTGCTGTCGCGAAGAGCGGAAAGGTACGGGCTACCATGTACACTCCGGCTGCGACCATGGTTGCCGCATGGATCAGCGCGCTGACAGGCGTGGGGCCTTCCATGGCAGGCGGCAGCCAGACATGCAGGGGAACCTGTGCCGACTTACCGATAGCACCGCAGAAGACCAGGATCATAGCCAGGGTCAGCAGCCCTTTATCCATGCTCTGAACTTTAGTGGCCAGCTCGCTAAACTGGAAGGTACCCGTGTTCACAAAGAGGATCATAATACCGATCATAAAGCCCACGTCACCAACACGGTTCGCGATAAAGGCTTCAATAGCTGCAGTCGCGGGAGAGAGACGATCTTCGGCAGGTTTGGCCCGTTTGTTGATCCAGAAACCAATCAGCAGGTACGAGCTGAGGCCAACCAGTTCCCAGCCCACGAACATCACCAGGAAATTCTCAGCAAAGACGATGACCAGCATTGAGAAGGCGAAGAGCGAGAGATAGGAGAAGAACCGCGCATAACCCGCCGAGTTTTCCATGTATCCCTGTGAATAGAACTGCACCAGCAGTGAGACGGTAGTAACCACCACCATCATGGCAATCCCCAGGTTATCCAGGTGGAAAGAAATAGTATAACTTGCGGCGCCTTGCACCAGCCAGTCATAGTGGAAAAGTGGAATGCCGCCCGCTGGCAAGGCCGAAGGCCCAAAGACACCTGCCGAGCTCAGGAGCAAAATCCACGAGTAGAGACAGGCCAGGGCCATAATGGCGATAGCGACGTAGCCGCTGGCCTTCGCTCCCATTGTGAGCTGAGGTACCTTGGGGTCCTCGTCGTCGGCTTCGCCCGGGCCATGCTCTTCATGATCCTCACCATGCGCCCCTTGTGCTTCAACGGCGTGAGCATCAGTGTGAACGTCAGTGTGAACGTCAGTGTGAACGTCAGTGTGAGCGTCGGCGTGAGCATCCCCCTCGTGCTGTTCCTGGACCGCTACGCGGGGGCGGCTGAGCAAATCCCAGACCCGCGTGCCGAAAATAATCACCGCAAAAGAGAAAAGCGGTGCGAACAGGATAAGCCAGGAATATTGATACAATTCCATTGTTTTCACCACTTCATGATGTCTATTTCGCCAACGTCCACCGTGCTGCGCTTGCGATAGATAGCAATAATCATGGCCAGGGCCACCGCTGCCTCTGCCGCAGCTACCGTGATGATGAAGATGGCGAAGATTTGACCGGTCAAGTAGGTTTTATACTGGGAGACCTGGTCATAAAACGAAAAAGCCACCAGGGTAATATTTACCGCGTTCAGCATAATCTCGATGCCCATCAACACGGCGACGGCATTGCGCTTTGCCAATGCGCCGTAGAGTCCAATGCTGAACAGGACTGCGCCAAGCACCAGGTAGTGATTTAAAGTAAGTCCCACTGCGTTAGTCCTCCCTACCGATCACTATCGCGCCCACAATCGCTACCAGCAGCACCAGGGAGGCGATTTCAAACGGTAACACGTAGCTATAGGTGGTGGGGCTATACAGCAGTTGACCGATGCGCACGACGTTGCTAATGCCGGCTGGCAGTTGACCGGCTGCGTTGCCGTCATTGGCAACGGCATGAGTGCTGACCGTCGCCGCGTAGACGATACCGGCACCCACTAAGGTGCTGATAATTACAGCCACCCACCACTGCTTATTGTTGGGGTTGCTATTCAACTGGATATTGCTGGTACGGGTCAGCATAAGAGCGAAGAGGATGAGGATGGTCACAGCCCCTGCATAGATCAGTATTTGCACAATGGCAATAAATTCAGCATTGAGCAGCAGGTAGATACCGGAAGCCATGGCAAAGACCACCACTAACGCTAATGCGCTATTACCGGAAGCCATGGCAAAGACCACCACTAACGCTAATGCGCTATGCACGATGTTGCGCATTCCCACCACGAGCAATGCCGACCCCACCAGGATAACTGCGATGATCCAAAATATGATGGTGGCTAAATCCATAAAAAATATTCCTCCTCCTAGTTCTCTATTCTTATTGTACCATTCGCGGGGTTGCTTGTTTTTTGTGCGGAGCCAATTGAAAATACCTGGCCTTGTACAATTCTATCAAAACATATTACCCCTGACAAGAGTGACTAGTTAAGCCTTCTAGTAACTATTCAGGACTCCTCTTCCTCGCGTAGAAAAAATGCATATGATATAGTGTACACAAGTCCATCTTGTACACGTACTTACTAGAGCAGTCCTTCTTCATGTGGAGGATCCAAATAAGATCACTACTAGCTGCTTTCAGTCGCCATTGTTTGTAGCGCTTCGCGTGCAATCATTGAGGCAATGCTTACTCGCTCATTGGGCTGGAATGTGAGCATGCAAAGCGGAGTTGGAGCAAATAACCTCCTGAATGAAAGGAGCCTGGGCCTTGCTTCATGCTCAAGTGTTCGTCCACTTCCGTGACGCCATTATCGCTGGATCGACTGGCAGAATGGCTATGCTCCTTCTCATCTATGGAGGGCCATTGATAGGCCTGCCACGAATAGATGTCGTCAGTACTTTAGGCTCGCTAGCCGCTCCAAACAAGCAAGACGCTGTGACGCTGGGTGGTGCTATCCATTTCACCGTGGGCATCCTCTTTGCCATTATCTATGCTGCTTTATGGAGTGTGGGGATCGGCAGCCCCACGTGGTGGTGGGGGCTCATCTTTGGTGCCATTCATGGCCTGGTGGTCATATTGCTGCTGCTCATGGTTACGCGCAAGTATCCTCCGCTGTCCGATATCATCAACGGATTACCAGTGATGGTTGCCATTTTGCTGAATCACATTGTTTTTGGCGTCGTCGTCGCCCTCGTCTACTCACCCTAGCAGTAGCAGCGTATTCACTCCCGTGCTGCAGTTTCAGCCCAAAAGCGTATAGAGTTTTTCATAAAGCGGTCCTAAAAGTGCTAAGATGAGCCGATGGACCGGCTCGAAACGTAACACGATGGCGAGTGAAGTGGTGCGAGGATTCAAAAGAAAAATGACAGATACTTCTTAAGGACGCTATATGTTATAATTTATGTATCACCATCCACCATCTTCTCTTATAAAAAGGTAATATCATTTATGAGTATGACACAGGCAACTTCGGAATATAGCCCCTCTCGCGATCTGCACTGCCCACATTGCAATACTGTACTGCCTCCACAGGCCACGTTTTGTGCTTCCTGCGGCGAGCGCATTGTGAAAAAAAATGTCGCTTCTCTCCTGCAAGATGATGTAGATATCGCCGCCCGTTATCGTATCACCTCTCTTGTACGCCGCCGTCCCTATGTGAACCTCCTGTTTGCTATCGATAACCAGTTGCAACGTCCGGTTGCTATTCGCGACATCGACATCACCGTCTTGAACGATGAAGAGCGAATAGAGGCCTGTGAAATAGTACAGCGCGAGTTTGATCTGCTTCGCCGCGAACATATCCCTTCTATCATGACTGTGATCGAGCTGCGGCACTTCCGGGGGCATCTCTACGTTATCGCGGGCTGGCCATACCCAGTCAATGGTGGTAAAAAAACGACAAGCCTGCACCTTCATACCCTCCAGGATGTGCTTCAGAGCGGCAATGGCCTCCCAGACACACAGCTGTCACTCTGCTGGGTCGAACAGATTTGTTCTGCCCTGGACAATTTGCACCGCCACGAAATTGTGCTTGGTGACCTGGACCCCCAGGCTCTTATCCTCGGCGACAACAGCTATGATAACGAACTTGTGTTGATGGTCTCCTGGTTGCCTCCCGCCATACGCAACCTGCTGCCGCGTACTTCTGCCGTACAAAACACGACGAATTTCAGCGCACCTGAAGTACTGCTTGGGAAACCAGAGCCGCGCTCCGACATCTATAGCCTCGGCGCAGTGCTCTATCTCTTGCTCACCGGCACGCCACCCGAAGAGCCGACCGGCGATGGGCGCGATAAATCGGCCCCTACAGCCCGTATGCACCGTCGTTCAGGTCATTTACGTCTACCAGCCGAGTTCAACTCGCGTATCAATAACAACCTCGATGAATTTGTCATGAAAGCGTTGTCTATTGAAAGTTCCGAGCGATTTCTATCTGCCGCTGATATGCGAGATGCACTTTACCGCCTGCAGTCTGCTAACAGTGTTCGCAAAGGGCAAACCCACCCTCTGGCTGCGAATCCGTCATCTGCGGTAGGGGTACCTCTCGAAGGTACTCAAGCTCAGACTGATATCGACAAAATTGTCAGTATCGATACCATTCTGATCTCGCCACTCCCAGCAGCCAGCCTTGCCGCCTGGCAAGCAGCCCACGGTTCCCAGAGTTCAGCAACCGATCTCTCCTCGCCGCTAGAGCCACCTGGCCGTACCGTGGAGGGAGTGATTCAACCACTCGATGAAATAGACCCTCCACCACAAAATAATCAGGTAGCATCGTCTTCGCAGTCTACTCCCGCTACCCACGTCGATGAAAGCCCAAAAAATTCCTTTGTCCAGAATTTCAAGCAGCGCATTACCGGTATCATGCCAGCCATACCTCGCTCCGTTGGGCGCGATAAATCGAGCCCCTACGCATCGGCACCATCACAGGCTCTCGTAAACGATGCACATGAACAGCCCACAAAGGGGAGCGCAAGGGGGGAAGCGATAAATCGGATCCCTATGGCTGTAAATGATGGGACACCTGCAAGGGACAACGATACATTTCTGAAACAGTTGCAGCGTCTCGTCCGTGGTGAGCAAAAGCACGTGACAACAGCAGCTGCGATTATTGAAACGCCGTTACGGGTACAGCCCAACCAGGCCTACACTATCCGTATACAATTGATGGGCAGAGAGGAAGCGGAGTTCCCACAAGCAGGGAACCCGCAAGGGGTGCCCCTACCATGGACGAAGGGGAGCGATACATCGGGCCGTGGAGGGTTAAGCGCACTCGTCGAGGGAGACCTTGTCCACATCGAAGTCCGTTCAGCTATCTACCAGAACTATGCCTATATTGTGCAGCAGGCCACTGTAGCCATTCCGGCAAGCGGCTACGCTGCTGAGGTCACTATGCCTATGCAGCCGCTTTCGAGTGGACCCAACGGGCGACGTGATCGCCTGCACATCTTCTTCACGGATGAGATACGCCGCCCTCTTTACGAAAAACCTTTTGTGGTCGAACTCTTCATCTCCCACCTGGTGCAACCTGGTCGCGAAGGCCACAATGTGCTCACCATCCCGTTGTGACCCCAAGAGGGCGCAATAAATTGGGCCCCTACGAGCCGAATAAAAATACCGTTCCGCCCATCATACCGTAGAGCAGAATGAGCAACAGGCCCTCGAGCCAGACCAGTTCGCCATCTTTGGTAATCTCACTGAAGAGGAAGGTCGCCAATCCTAAAACTGCTAACTCGACCACGCTAAATACCAGATCTAAACGATGGGGCATGAAAAGGCTCACCAGCACAAGAATGGGGGCCATCAGAAGCGCAATCTGAATCGAAGACCCCGCCGAGGCTGCCAGCACCATTCCCATGCGCTTATCCAGCACCATCGAGATGGTGTTGAAATATTCAGGAAGGCCGCCTATCAATGGCACAAAGATCAACCCTACAAAAGCGGCATTCCAGTGCAGTTGCACTGTCACCGGCTCAATGGCACCCACGAGAATATCAGAAAGCCAGGCAACTCCCGCCGTCGCCAATGCCAACCATACCAGGGCGAGCCAGGGGAAAGGCTGGCGAGCAGGCGTCTTCCTTGCTGTTTCCTGCTTCCCAGCACGTTGCGCTGGTGGTTGTTCGCTTCCAGCCTGTTTTTCGGCTGTCTGCCCGGCAGTATGTCCGGCTTCATGCCGAGCTATTACCTCCATCGCATTATCTAGCTGCCGCAATATACCGCTTTTCCCAGGTTGAGTACTACGGGACAGGTGTTGACGATAGGCCAGCAAACGTTCAATTGCCGCCTCAGAACGCGCCCCCAGCACCGGATCAAATTCATCTTCTGATTTCTTAACACCTATACGAAACACACTGAATAGTATCGATGCAATATAGCCGAGTAACAGCACAACCGCGATGAAATCAGAGAGTACTACACCACGTTCAACGATCTGTGCCTGTTGCTCATGCGCTGCAAGTAGCTGGGCAACACTCGGCAGCAGTAAACCGCCGATGCAGAGGGCCAGCAGCGACCCATACTGGTTGGCATGACGTGTCTCGAATGGCAACCGCCCATACTTGAACCCACCCACGCACACCGACACGCCCAATACCAGCAAGACGTTGCCAAGTATCGAGCCGATAATCGAGGCCCGAACCACGTCAACCAATCCCTGACTGAGCGCGAAAATGCCGATGATCAATTCAGTGGCATTGCCAAAAGTCGCGAACAACAGTCCTCCAACACGCTCGCCTGTGTGCTCAGCAATTCGCTCGACCGACTGCCCAATCAGTGCCGCCAGGGGCAAAATACCCAGGCCAGCCACAATAAAAATCAGGATCGACGGAAAGTGCAGTATATCGAAGATAGGAGCCAATAGAGCAAAGAGCAGGAAAACATACATCCAACGTGACATAGACACTCCTCTTCATCGGCATAGTCTCTGCGACACGAGGCATCCTCTCGATTGGTGCCAGTCTCTCGGTTAACGAGGTAGTGGGTGCCGCTGCCTGATTATAACACACCTTCTATCATTCATTTTCAAGCAGCGAAAAAGCGCAATGATGAGACAGATGAGTGTCAAACCACCGATAATGTACCACCAGTGGTTGTTGTCTATCTGCGGTATCCATGAGAAGAAGAGCGTATCGAGGATAGCGACCAGGCAGGAGACGGGACCAAGGATCACGCTGGCTATGAGAACTGGCCTGGGAAAGATGCGCTGCCGGTGGAAGTTTCTCCGGTCACGGAAGAAGATGGCGATGTTGATAAAGAAGAAGGCTGTCGAGATGGCCCACACTAACGTAGCACCAGCCTGGCTGACATTGTAGACCTCGTTGGCAAGATCGGATGGTTTGCCAAGATTGGTGACATAGGGTGCAACGATGAAGACGAGGAAAGTGAATATGATGGCGGCAGATGTTTGGAAAATAATGGCATTGGCAGGGACACGATGCTTGTTCAATCTGCCAATGTTCATTGGTAGACGTTGGTCAATCCCTGCGACCAGAAGCAAACGGGCAAAGGTGTAGTTGTAGACGATCGGCACCATGACAAAGAAGCCGATAATGCACAGGGCTGTAATACTGCCGGCAAACTTGCCAAGCACCATATCAACGTTTGTGACGAGTGAGAATCCCCCTACACTGCCGACGGCTGACCCCTGGACTACAAGTAATGAGTAGGTGGCCACAAAGTAACCCACGAGAACGAGCAAGGTTCCCCACAGTAAATGGCGAGTGACGACTCTGCGTTCAACGATCTCGCCACCCATGTTGAGCGGGACTTCCGTACCGAGATAGGCAAGGGTGATTAACCCGAAAAGGTTGATATTGCCCGTGGGACTCCAATTGAAGCCCCAGCCACTCAAATTAGTGAAATTCGTGGCGGAGGGATGACCGGTGGCGAGCCAGACGAAACCGGATAACCCAACGATGTGCTAAGATATAGGTTAGAAAAGCACAAGCCATAGCGTATCATATGCTGCTAAGATTATCTAGCAAATGAAATATACATAGGAAGATTTACCTATTGCTTCGACTTATGCAGGGTAAAGTACTTATCATAGGTTGCTTGAGGTATTTTCAGAGAGATCATTCGTTTCCTAACTCGTCTATTGTTAACTGGCGATGTTCCCGGTTCACTAGGAAGGAGACACTTTTTTTTCGGCACTTTGAAACATTTACATTGATTGATGTAGTGCGGACGCTCTTCATCGCAGCACTTATCTGTAGTATCTCTTAGCATTGGGCCAGGAAGGTCTACAGAAATATTTTTAGGAGGTAAACATTCATATGGCAACAATTGCTGACAGCGATAGCAGCAACGTCCTGCGTTCTGAACGCATTGCCGGTGGCATTCTCCCCAAAGTCCTCAACTCGTTTGACATGGTCGCCATTTTCGTGGCCATCGTGCTCTTTATCAGTAACTCCGCCGTTCTGGCTGCTGGGGCAGGGCCCTCTGCCTATGTCTATTGGGGGCTGGGTTTCATCACCTTCCTCATCCCAGGGGCCATCGTCACCGGCCAGCTCGGTCTCATGTTTCCCGGCGAAGGCTCGATCTATGTCTGGACGACCAAGGCCTTTGGAGCCTTTATGGGCTTTTTCGCTGGCTTCTGTGCCTGGTGGCCTGGTGTACTGGTCATGATTGCCACTGGGGACGCCGTGGTTTCACTCATTCAACAGCTCAACAGTAACTTTCTCACGGCCCCCTGGCAGCAAGGTCTGATGATTATTGCTGTCATTGCATTTTCTTTTGTCCTTTCTATCCTGCGTTTCCGCGTCACCCAGAACATCGTCAACGTGGTCTTCGTCGCCTATGGTGGGGCCATTTTACTGATTGGCCTGGCTGGGCTGCTCTCCCTCTTTGGCGGTCACGCCGCCGCGGTCGATTATTCAGCACCCAAATGGGTCCCCAATCTCACAACAGCCACGTTTTACAGTGCGGTGATCCTGGCCTTACTGGGTATCGAAGTCCCCCTCAATATGGGCGTCGAGATCCAGAATGTGCGGGCGATCACTCGCTACCTGCTGTGGGGCTCCGTGGTGGTGATGGCGGCCTATCTCATCGGCACCTTTGGGGTGATGGTGGCGGTTCCCGTCGCCGATCAGGGCAATCCCTCGGCCATTGCCGAAGCGGTGCAGAAGGGATTTGGAGGTGCTGGCACCTTCCTGGGTCTGCTGGTCAACTTCATCTTCATTGGGTTCTTTATCTTTAATACGGCGGTGTACAACTACTCGTTCGGGCGCCTGCTCTTCGTTTCTGGCCTGGATCGGCGGATGCCAGCGGTGATGAGTAAAGTCAATGCCAATAAGGTGCCATGGGTGGCGGTGCTGGTGCAGAGCATTCTCTCGGCCTTCTTCACGATCGTGGCCTTTGTGCTGATTCCTCTCTTCATCCAGACCAAGAGCCCAGCCGACCTTTCCACGGTGGTGTACCTGATTCTTCAGGCTGCGGTCACCGTGATCTGGTGTGTATCCATGGTGATCCTGTTCATCGATGTGGTCATCATCCGCTACAAGTATCACGAAGTCTTTTCTCGTATTCGCCTCGCTCCTGACTGGGTTTTCTACCTTTGCTCAGTCATTGGCCTGCTGGCGACGGCCTACGGCGTCTATGTGACATTTACCAATCCATGGACTGCCTTTATTACGACCATCCAGATCACTACTTTTCAGTGGGATCTGTGGATTGGCGGGATCGGGATCATTTCTTTGGTCGTGGGCGCCTTGCTCTTCTTTGTCGGTCGCGCCACCGTCAAAAGCGATGTAACCGATGATGAGGTCATTGCGAAGGCAGTTAGCTAACTCACGATTGGTACTAGTAGAGGGGCACGATACGTCGCGCCCCTCTTTTTTATACACCAGGGGACTTCAGTACAGCAGACTTTTTCCATCAATTTGAGGTCAAGATCAACAAATTAGTGGATAGATTAGCTAGAAGGAGGGAAGGAAGACTATCAATTTCATATATTGACAGATGCCAATGCTAGTGTTATTGTTGGGATGCTCCCAAGCTCGGTTCTCATGCGCCGTAAAGAAACTACTTTTTTAGATTCTAGGCAGGCAAGAACCTTGTTGTATTCACCCTCGCAATTAGCTGTATTGTATCATTGGAAACGAACTTATTCACGGAGGTGAAAAATGGCGACACAGGACAAACTCGTCCAGGCCGGTGCATTGGCTGGAGATATCGATATCGATAAGGCAAACGTCGATAGACTTCACAAAAATGCCATTGGCCTCCCCGGAGTCCTCTACTTCTGTCTGGCTGGCTCAGCCCCCATCTCAGCCATGCTCTTTAATGTGCCTACCATGGCATCACAAGCAGGAGCTACCACGCCCCTGGTCTTCTTGCTTTCTGGTATCGGGCTACTTCTGCTCGGCGTCTCAATCGTGTATCTCTCGCGTCGTTTGACCTCAGCAGGAGGCTTCTACACCTGGGTGCGTCACAGTTTAGGAAAAGGCACAGCTTTCCAGGCTGGCTGGCTGATGATGGGCGGCTATGCTCTTTTCGAGGCTTCTCTCCTCGGCGCCTTCGGCTCTTACACCAATAGTTCCATTGCGAACTACCTGCACTTCAACCTTTTTGGAGGTTGGGTCACATATGCTCTGATCGGAGGAGCACTCATCTTCCTGCTCTCGTATTTTGACGTGAAGTGGTCTGTCTATGCCATGGCTCCCTTCCTGCTTTTGGAAGTCGGCGTGCTGGTCAT
>WNFH01001821.1_pt1 | contig 25162 bp, 28 predicted proteins | sample 5400411 | NCBI WGS metagenome assembly WNFH01 (sample SAMN13153347, study PRJNA577476) | soil metagenome | isolation source: 200 cm saprolite under Douglas fir tree site 2 hole 3 | place: USA:California | collected 2015-04-18 | reverse complement strand
TCTTTCTCCCTGTCTAGTTGTCTAGACAGAATTTCCCAACAGAGTCATTTATCGCGCACACCGCCGATTTATCGGCCTTTGCCGGGCTATTCCGCTCTCCCGATTAATTTGTGAAACTGCATTATCGGCCTTTGCTGGCTGTTCCGCTCTCCCGATTAATTTGTGAAACCTCATTATCGGCCCTCTCGGTGGATGTTATGGTGTCCGCATTTAAAAGTTACTCTCCATAAACTGTCAAGGACTTTTCTTCACATTGAACCTTGCCTAAGCAAACTGATCACCATTCCCGGCATCAGCAAAGAAGAGCAGATTCTCAAAAGGCATATAACTCTCGCGGAGTGCAGCACTGGTACGCATATGCAGATTGCGTTGGACAATCTCCTCCGTTGCAAGATTGGTAGAGACCGGACATTTGCTACATCCACCACTTTGCTCTTGGTTCACTGATATCGTAGAGCGGCAAATGGGTTTTGCCTGCGACAACTTCTAATAAGCCCTGCATTTGTCGATCAAACTCTTCCTGGGGAATAGTAGGACGGAATATATTTAGCGGGGTAATGTCGCGTTGAACCCACATCCAGCGTACAAGCGTATCCTCATTGGCTAATTCATAAATTCTTGGTCGCCTCGGTTTTTTGACTGCATTGACAGTAAAGAGGCGGGCGGTATTCCAGTCCACCCGCGTTGTAATTTTGTTAAAGCTTACCGATATGCCCTGCTCATCGACGTGAATCTGGTAGCGCATTTGCCTTCTGAGAATGAAAAACAAAATGGCAAGCAACAGGATGAGCACTGCAACGATGATTGCTAGTACGATAATCACTAGAGTCAGAGAGGAATGGTTACCTGTATTATTCCGTGCATGAAAGAGGAACGAAGCAATAATGCCCCCAATGCTTCCAACAACGATAATGGTTCCAAGCCAGATATAAAAGAACCGATTAGCAGGACGTAATTCAATACTGATCGGTAATGGTAATGCGTTTACATTTGGTACAGGCTGCTCGGTGACAAGCATGCTCTGATCGCCTTGTATGGCAAGCGCACGGCGTTTATCAAGACGTTTAATAGTATAGGAAACCAAGGCAAGGCTCGCTAGAATTAAGAGCATGGCGATGAGATAGAAAAGAGGGAGGTTAAACGCACGCTGCCCTGAAGAAGATGGTATGAAGGAGAATATGACAGCCAGGATGATAAAGAGTATGCTCAAGATAATGATAGCGCGAGCGGATTTACGTAAAGCCAACCGTTGTGGATCGTTCTTAATCATGTATTTTTCCCATCTTTACATGTAAAGGCATCCCAGATATCTACCAGGTTCTCCTGAGCAGCCTCTTGAAGCACTGCACGCGCCACCACGTCTGGTTGCCCATCTCAGGCTCGTCCATGATGTAGCCAGGACCATAATTTCCGGTGAAACCCTGCAGCATCCTCATCCTCAAGCCTCCTGCCGATACGTGGCGATGGCCTGTTCCGCATAGGGTTTGCCACTGGCGCGAATAATGCTGGCCAGTTCGTCAACATCAAAGGGAACGTGACGAAAAGTGATACCGATACCTTCCCCCTCCGAGGTAACGATGGCGTACTCTGCCCAGGGGTCTGCCTGAAACTGCTCACTTGGGAGCTGCCAGTTATAGGCCAGGCCGACACTCCCAGGATTGAAATACCAGGCATTCCTTATGCGTCGCAACTGTTGCGTGTGGGTGTGCCCTCCTGTCATCAGCGTCGCATCGAACCCGCTGAGCAGCTGGCTCAAGGCGTCCTCTGAGGTATCAGGAAGAATGATATCATCGAACGAATGAGGAGATCCATGGAAACAGAACAGTTTCTTCCCCGCCTCCAGGACCATTTCAATAGTGGGTTGGAATTGCCGGATAAAGGCTCTATCTTCCTCGGAGAGTTGCGCAAGCGACCAGGCCCTTACTGCAAGCTGCTGCTCAGTGACCTGCTCATGCGGGGAGGTTTCCAGGCCTGTCAGCAGCCAGGCATCAGCGTTGCCCATAACAATCGGGCATCCCACTTCTCGAAGGCGCTCAATCGTCTCGGCTGGTTGTGCTCCTCCTTGAATCGCGTCTCCCAGGCACACGATCCGCTCAATGCCTTGCTGGCGAATATCTGCAAGCACCTCATCAAGCGCGAAACAGTTGCCATGGATATCTGAAATGACGGCAAGTTGCATGGTTATTCCCCTTTCATGCTGTACCGCTGTCAACTGAGACGGAGCATCTTCTTCGTGCCGTCAAGCGTGTCTGCCGCCCCACTCTTGCTCAGCAGAAGCGGAAGCGCCCTGAATCCCCGCTAGAGCATCATGCGATAGCAAAATAGGCTAGACATCGCACCATTCGCTCCCTCATTCGTTCAACAAGTATAGTGATTATACCATCCTGGAAAAATACTGCATACGAAAGGACAAGCACACCATGGAAAATACTCCACAGATGCCTCCAGCCTACCGGGGACCGGCAGACAACCCATCGCAATCACCATCATTCCAGGCAGCATTCCAAGAATATGCGTCCGCACCCACGCAACAAGCCTACCAGCAGGCGCCTCTAAACCAACCCTATCCACCATACCAGCAGTACCCGCAGGCTCAGCCCAACCAGGGTGCCCAGGCGAATCCGCAAAAAGTGGCTCCTAAGCGCAAGGCAGGACGATACAGCTGGTTAAGGAATGCCAGTGGCAAGGCGTTAATGATACGCGGCGCGCTCATGGCTGTCGTAGGCATCGCCATCACCGCGATAACCTATGCCAATGCCCAATCCCAGGCAGACAGCGGCGGTACCGGCTATTATGTCGTCTTCACCGGCCTCATCGTTTTCGGCGTGATCTACTTCTTCATAGGTCTCTTCCGCTGGCTCGCCATGCGCCGCCGCCGCTGATCACCACAGCAACCGCTCTGTTGATACTAATGTGCCCCCGCCAACCGCGTAGGGGCGGGGGCGGTGCGGCGTGGAAGGGGGACGCTTGCGTCGCCCCGTGCTGGCCAACCGCCTGTTCCTGTGCCTCGCTCTCCTGCACACCCGTCATGCAGGGGAGTGTTCACCTGCCACGACGCGCACCCGTAGCGCACAGCAGCTTGGCCAGGGCGACGCAAGCGGCCTCACCATCAACCTACCCCTGAAAGCGGGGGTGCCAGCATTGCCCCTTTGCCGCTGATGCGGTGATCGCCCAGTTCGCTGGCAAGCTGACGCCCCGCCTGCACCAATTGGTCCGTCACCGCAATATCTTCAGGCGGGGCGTCGGATCGCCGCTTATGCCTCTCCACTTCGTTGCCTGATCAGTTCCACAAGCTCGTCGACCTTCTGATACAAGGTGAGCGTGAGTGCCCCCTTTCCTTGTTGGACAATGTAATAACTTCTGAAGACATCCCTCTTGATTGCCAGAATATTGTTCCAGCGCACTACTTCGACCCTATTGCGCCTGATTATCTTCCTGACCTGGAGCAGGCCTTGTTCGCAGACAATTACACGCATGCTCCGTGCTTGTCGAGCCATAATACTGTAAAAAACTCCTCCCTGGAAAAGGGCATACAAACTTCCTGGCAAAGCAAAGAAGATAGAGCCAGACTGACGATCGGGAATCTGGCTAATTATGAAGACCAGGCTAACAATGCCTATTATGAAGATGAGTAGGCCGGTTATGCGCAGAAAGCGGATATAGCCTGGCTTCAGCCTATAGATATCCAGGGGCGTACCAAGCTGGTTAACTTCGCTAAGTTGATAGTCTTCATCCGATAACTGCCTCCCAATTGAGTGCAACATAAGTGACACCTCCTTTCGAGGGGGACGGAGCTTGTCCAGGCACAGACTCAAGGTCACAACAGGTAACATCAATTTGTATAGATTCATTCACGCTTATTCGTTGCTATCACAAACAAAGTGGTAAATTCTTCCCCAGGATCACTTCAGGAAGGATTGGAAGATTAGGCATAGTTCAAGACAGTTCCTTCATCATTTCGTCAGGAAAGATATGGTAGGGCTGCATGTGCATTTCTCCCTTTGCTCTGTTGTCTATTTACCGAGCCTCCCATACCTGTACAGTTCGATCACGGCTTGCTGAGGCAATGTAGCGACCATCAGGTGACCACGAGACAGCATTTACCCAATCGGTATGACCTCGATACGTGTAGATGTTCTCGCCTGTAATTATGTCCCAGAGCCTTACAGTGTTATCTGCCCCTGCCGAGGCAAGGCGTGTACCATCCACTGACCACGCCACTGCAAGTACTTGATCCGTATGACCGATGCAAGTCAAGGTCGTATTTCCTGTGAATGCATCTTGTACTCGTACCATCCCATCAAAGCATGCAGAAGCAATGCCCATTCCATGCGGTGACCAGGCCACACTCAAAACACTATCAGGAAGCCCCAGGGTGAAAACAGTGCTACCTGTGGATAGATCTATGATGAGGACTGCCGCATTATCCGCTCCAGAGGCGATATGCTGCCCAGTGGGTGACCACGAAACAGCATTCACCCAAACAGCGTTATCGACAAGCAAGATCGTGTCTCCCGTAGTCGCATCCCATACCTGTACAGTCCTATCCCCACCTGCGGATGCAATGTACCTGCCATCAGGCGACCATTGTGCAGCTTGCACCCACTCTGAATGACCGCGATAGGTCAAAAGAGTTTCTCCCGTAGCGGTGTCCCATACCTTGACTGTCCTATCACCGTTCGCAGATGCAATCCGAGTACTATGCGGCGCCCATGCTACATCATGTACCCAACCTGAGTGACCGGGGTACATCAAGGTATCTTTCCCTGTGGTCACGTTCCATACGTGGATTGTATCATGTCCCCCCGCAGAAGCGAGACTCAACCCATCCGGAGACCATGCTACCGCACCTATTTGACTGGAATGACCACGATACATTGCAATCCTGGTTCCTAGTGGCATATTTACACGTGCTCCTGATAGTTTCATGTTTTCGAGCATTATTCTAAATTAGCCCAATGGATAATACGCAAGATGATTAACTCATCATCATATAACTGGTACCCGAGGCGAAATGGAGAGGTAAGGTGCAGATTCTCAAATGCATTTGCTTTTATAAGTCGTTCAATGGCCTTCCAGATGACAATTCGTGCATTCCCTTCCAGGTAATCGTCCTCTCCTTTCTGTTGTGCTGGATATTCATTGCTGCTTAGGTACGCTCTCCACTCTTCAAAGAAGCTCTCCATATACATCACTTGTGCAAAACTACCGACGCTGGGCGTATAATCGACAATCCGGGGGATGTCAAGCATGGCATGCGCCCAACTCCAAGGGCGCGGGCTTTTCAGTAGCTGTTGCCTCCGCCCAAACGTTTGGCGCTCGTTCTTCATCGCTGCCTGAACAGCATTTTTGTATGTATCAAGGCACACGCCAAAGAGTCCTACATCCGGTTCTGTATAGAATGCAAAAAAAGCACAGAGATCATCTGGATGTTCCGCTGCGAAGCGTGAGATGGCTGATAGACCTGTTTCGACGAGTCGTTCTTCGACTGTATACCAATCTGGAGGGTTCATCATAACTTGCACCCCTAGCTTGTTCTAAAGAATCTCTCTGTTTGCACATTTTAGTAGCCTGGCTCAAGCTGCAAAGAGATCGTAGAGTGAGTCAGGCTGGATACCAGATTGGATCTGCGCATGAAGCCAATCAAGCACCAGGTGCCGCTGGCGATGCTGGATCTCGTGACGGGCCTCACCAACGGTAACAGGACGTTGCCACTGTTGTTGCAAGTGGTGACGCTCTTCCTCCGGGAAGACAGAGGCCAGCATCGCCAGCGGACTACAAGCACACGTAGGCCTTATCGTTCACTCCTTCCCCGTCGAGAGCCCTTGCGCTTCGAGTTCTTTCACACGTTTTCTCGCCAGTGTTATTTCTTGATACTCCCCTGCAGCGAGCAGGATGAAGAGCATATTGATCCCAATGAATATAGCCAGCGACTCATAGAAAGGGAGCTTTCCTCCCAACCACAACCAGCCAACAATATCAACCAACAGCAGGGCCAGTAAGGTATGATACCAACGATCTCCTTTCTGAAATCTACTACACACCTTGGATGCCCGCTCGTACGAGTAACGGGGAACGCGTTTGCGCCCTAGGATCAGCGCTGTAATCTCTATCAGGAAACACACAGCGAACAACCCCACGCCGAATACATAATTAACAACCTCTCCCATGGTTCTCTCCTTGAAATGATCAAGCTCTTTACCAGGAAGGAACTGGTTATAAGCGTCCTATGGCTGGTCTAAAGCCTTCTCTTTGGCAGGACTTCTTTCACTCGCAAAGCAAACAACCATTAACAAATTTGCGAGAGGGTCATTGTCCTATCGCTACTAACACTGTATCAGAACTTGATCGTGAATGAATCTGCAAGGTTCTGATGCAGGCTTCCTCCGCTCTGAGAAGCTGTTATTCCGATGAGTGCTTTCACGAGAAGCGATGCCCCCCTCCTCGCTCACCGCTCATGTCATAGGGTTTCTAACAGAGGTCAGTTTATAACCCAACGTTCCCTTGATCATCAAACACTTGAAACCTCATCAGTGATTTCCTAAAATGGGAACAGGAACTCTCGTTATAAACTCAACTTACCGCTGAGCCACCACTCGATGTAGCGCCGTAGTGAAGGTGCAACCCAGGTACGGCTATCATTTTCATGATCCCAGGCGAAGATAGCAGGTTTAATGCTGGGGCCTTGAATAATAGGATAAGCAAACTGATCGCCATTCCCGGCATCAGCAAAGAAGAGCAGATTTTCAAATGGCATATAACTTTCGCGGAGTGCAGCACTGGTACGCATATGCAGATTGCGTTGGACAATCTCCTCTGCAGACCAGATTAAACGTAACTCATATTCACCACGGACGCCATTACTCTCCATTAGCAGGCTCTTCAACTCCTCGCGCAATGTAATCGACAGCGCCCCTTCAAGCGCAGTGAGCTGGAGCGTAGTGGCACCAGGGAAAAATGTTGACTGTGGATCCAAATCGCGTATTAACTCACGCCACATCGCTTCTCCTCCTTCTCTAGCTCTTGTTCATAGGATTGATGATGGATAACAGCATAGTTACAGATGCGAAGGAGTATACACCCTTTTAAATCATCGATGATCACAGACGGCTGAGATACTTTAAGCTGGTTCCCAATAGACATCCTTTGGTAGCTCACCAGAACGATAAAATTGCTCCACGGCCTGTAGAACCAAGGGTAGTCGCACTGCGACTCTCGCAGGATATTCTGCAGGGGTTTGAACAGTCAATTGGACATCTGGACCAGTCAAAGCAAGATCCGTTAAGGTGACTGACAGAGTATCAGGGTCTTCGGCAGGAAAATACACCACGAGCTAGCGGCCCTGATCGCCTCCCTCAATGAGCATGCTCCCCACATCCTCCAACTCCAACCCAACCTCGTTACTATGTGTTCCATCCATCTCAAGCAACGCATCATAAATCTGTTGCCAGGTAGGATTGGATATCTTTTTCCCGCGTCCTGTCTCTAATCTCCATGGCATAATCAGCATTCACTTCTTTCATGGCATCACTTCAAACACACCTGGGGGAATTAGATGATGCCTGCTTCTTCAAATAATCCATACAGTCTCCCTTGCTCTGTGACTACCACATCATTCTATCACCCCAAGAGCAGGTGGGATTGCAAGATGAGAGCTTCTTCAGAAACCATGATACAATGGAAGAACTCTCATCCCGCTGTGAAGTGAGGAGGTATGTAGTGTATTTGGCTCCATTACCCACTCAAGTAGTGAGGCTCCTTGAAGCACTGCACGCGCCACCACGTCTGGTTGCTCATCTCAGGCTCGTGCATGATGTAGCCAGGACCATAATTTCCCGCCTAGACCAGGCATGGTCAAACCTGGTCTATGACCGGCAGGCGGTGCTTATGGGTGCTGCCACACACGATATCGGTAAGATCGTCCATCCTGAGGAGTTAACCCATCCCGGCCACGAACATGAGAGGGCTGGCGAAGCTCTCCTCAAAGCGCTAGGGGTGTCAGAGCAGCTAGCCCGTTTTGCACGCACGCATAGTCAATGGGCAGACGAGCCGCAAGGGCAACTGGAGGACTACCTGGTTGCTTTAGCAGATACCCTCTGGCGAGGGAAACGCGATGAACAACTGGAAGAGGCCATTAGCAAGTGCATTGTCGAGCAAACTCATCAAGCCCAATGGCACGTGTTTCTTACCCTGGATGCTATTGCAACTAGCATCACCGCTGAGGCGGATCGTCGCCTCGCCTGGCAAAATCAGCATCCACTGTCGTAATTCATGTTTAGACCAAATTCTTACGAAGCAAGGTGGGAAGCCGCTTGATCCCTATTCTTAGTCAAAAGGTGTAAACCCTCTCTACAGGCCGTTCGAGATCCACATTAGCCTGAAGTAGTCTAAACGTCAATTCGAGGAACAAGTGGGAAGAGCTGAAAGGTTTCTGTCCCGGTCTCGCTCATGTGCTGCTGCTCGCGGCTGGTTACATCCACCCGTTTCGCCCCAGCTCGCTATTGCGCGGATTGCAATTCCACGAGTTCGCGAGCAAAAGTCGCGCGCATCGCAGCCAGACGGGGATCGGCGCTCCTTTGGGAAGCATCGAGCCATGCCTGCCAGGTCGAGACTGCGCCCGTCAGATTTCCCTGTCCATTCGTAAACTGAGCAGCAATTGCTGCCAGCTCGGCACAGGTCTTGCGACGGCTTATAACCGCTGAATTGGTATCGTTACGCGGCTGAGCAAGCACCTGCCAGCCAGCGACAAGATCAGCCAGCGTCACGTCATTGGGAAGAAGCGTACGCAGATGCTGAAGCATACCTGCATTGTGCAGCGCCCGACCCTCAGGCTGCATTTGCAGCTTGACTGCCTCAAGAAATTGATCAAACGATGCATGCTGATATGAATTGCCTTCTAGAGCCGAATCCTTCACTGGTAAAGCGTGTTTTTTCTGCCATCGGGAGTGCCCGGATTTGGAAACCATCCGGGGCGAGGTTTGAAATTGATCATTCATCATGATGCTCCTTTCCTCACGAGAGGAATAAGTGAATAGTAACAACGATAATTTACCCTCCCTGTCGATGGATCGTCATCAACAGCTTGCCTCGTGGTCGCAACGTGATCAGCGGCTCAGGGACCAGCGCTACCCCGGGCAGGAAGCGGAACTGATACCGGGGCAGGATCGTCGCCAGGATGAGCTGCGCTTCGGTGAGCGCAAACTGATTGCCGATACACACGCGCGGGCCTCCCCCAAAGGGAAAGTAGGCAAAGCGATGGCGCCCAGCTGCGCGCGAGGGCTCGAAGCGCTCCGGGTCGAAGACATCAGGCCGCTCCCAAAACGCAGGATGCCGGTGGGTCGTCGCAGGAAACATCAGGACATACGCCCCTTTGGCAATGGTATAGCCGCCAATCTCATCCTCGGCGATAGCATAACGGGCAAAGGCCCATGCCGGCGGATAGAGGCGCATAGACTCCTCAAGCACCATGCGCGTCAGTGGAAGCCGGGGCAGATCCTCCATCTGCGCAGCGCGCCCGCCCAGAACCTGCTGATACTCCTCTCTGAGCCTGGCTTCGATGTCCGGGTGCTGCGAGAGAAGCAGGAAGGTCCAGCAGAGCGCGTTAGCTGTAGTCTCCTGACCGGCCCCTAAGAGGGTCAGGACCTCGTCACGCACCTGCTGATCCGTCATGCCCTCGCCCGTCTCTTCATCCCGCGCCTGCAAGAGCATGGTCAGCAGATCGCTCTCCGTCGATATTTCCCGACGTTTGTCGATCAAGGCGTCAACGACGGTGTAGAGGGTGGTGCGGGCCTCATACAGGCGACGGCGTTGTGGCGTCGGCAGCGATAACAGCCCCGGCACATAAAGGGATTGCGCTTCCAGGTGATTGATGGTGCTGGACGCCTGAAACAGGCGCTCCTTGTGCGCGAGCATGTCTGTGCCAAAGAGCGCTTTGCCCACAATGGTCAAGGTCAGGCCACTCATCTCCTGGAACAGATCGAGAGGCTGCTGCGCATCGATGTTGGTTTCCTCGATCCAGGCCAGGGCGCTCTCGGTCATCAGCCTACCAAAGGCCGCGATCCGTTGGCGATGAAAGACCGGTTGGATCAGGCGACGCTGGTGCAGCCAGGACTCTCCATTGTTGGTGAGCAGGCCATTGCCCAACGTCAGGCTGAGCACTTGATTGGAAATCCCTCCCTTGCGGTAGTTGAAGTGATTCTCCTGGACGACATGGCGCACGCCATCAGGATGGAAGACCAGCGTCCAGGGACCCAGCACCGTCGGCAGCGTCACGAGATCTCCGTAGCGCTCGCGCAGTTCCTGTAAGAAGCTCAGGGTCTGGCGCGCAAATTTGACGGTATTCCAGGCCGCTGTATGCCACGACGGTCCGGGAGGCAGTTGCCTGTGCCGCCGCGCTCGCGTCTCTCGAGGTGTCGCCGGGAGTGATGGAGGTGTAGAATAAGACATGTGTTGTTCTCCTCAAAGACAAAGCTCCTCATACGTGGTCAGGCGCGCCCCGGTGGCCATCAGGGTCAGAGAGATACATCGAGTGAGCGTCTGCCTTTCTTTCTCTCTTCGCACCTGTATCCAGTCAGGGTCTTGCGCCACGCCTGTAGGCACTCGTCTCAGCTTTTGTATGCACGGACAAAGCCGGCTCCTGGGAAAGCAGAGAAGCGTGGGGGCTGCATCTCCTCCGTTTCCACCTGTTGGAAACCAGCGTCTGAGACGAGGGCAGCCAGATCTTGTATGCGGCTCCCTCCGGCATGAAAGCGCGCAGCCTGACCCGCTCGTTCCTTCTTGTGCTTGAAATCAGCGATGACCAGGCGCCCCCCTGGTTTGAGCACACGAGCGATTTCCGCGAGCCCCTGACGCTTGAGGGGAGCCGGCAAATGATGCATCATCAAGGTAGAGAGCACCACATCGAACGTCTGATCGGGGAAAGGGAGCTGCTCGATCACCCCGATCTGGAACTCGATGGGCAAGTGGCGCCGAGCCGCTTTCGCGCGGGCACGGGCGATCTGCTCTGTCCCCGGGTCAACGCCTGCGACGCGGCCCGCACGGCCCACGCGGCGTGCCACTTCCATCGCCAGCGTTCCCGTGCCGCAGCCCACATCCAGCACCTGCTCTCCGGGTTGAATGCGGGCCAGGTTGGCGGTTCTCTGCCTGAGCTCCCGAAACTTTCCACGCAACGAAAAGGTGTCGTGGAACCATTCCATCAGGTCGTAACGCCAGCCCTGGTTGAGGACCAGCCCTTTGGTCTCTGTGGCCGACGCCTTGGACGCCCGGCTCGGGCGGTGACGTGCGAACGAATGCATAGCTCGTGCTCCTTTCAGCGAACACCTCTCTTTTGTCAGAGGGTGTGTTGACTCACGCTGCGCGTGGTGAATGAAATGCGACATCCCACACATCGCATGCGGTGTCTCTTGACTCCTCATGGATGGGTCAGATCTGTCTGTTGACAAGACGACCAGATTGAGACATACTATCTCAGATGGACACTCGTATCTGGTTAAAAGTGTAGCCGGACGAGCAGCAAAAAACAAGGAGCAATCAGGAAAATGTGTCTCAAATGAGACAAGGAGCGCAAAATGACTCAATCGGTGAGCAATTTACGCGTGAGACGCACGCAGAAACTGCTGCGGGAGGCATTAATTGAGTTGATCGAGGAGCGGGGATTCGAGGCGCTCACCATCGGCGAATTGACCGAGCGCGCGATGGTGAGCCGGGCCGCGTTCTATCGCAACTATCAGGATAAATACGATCTGGTGGAGCAGATCTTTGAGGAAGCCATGAGCGCCTTGCTGGGCGCGGTCGGAGATCTGGGGCAAGAACATCCGGCAGAGATCTGGGTAACGTTCTTCGAGCATATCGCCGAGTACGAACGGCTCTATCGAGCGCTGCTTGGCAGAAAGGGAAGCCCCTGGTTTGTGAGGAAGATGCGTGCGGCGCTGAGCGGCCTGGTCAAAGAGCGTGGGCGCCTTCCTCACGGACCGGACGCGAGCGCTCGCCCCGTCCACACCTTCTCAGATGAGTTTGTGCCAGACCTCGTGTCCACGATGTTTGTGGAAGCCATCACCTGGTGGCTTGAGCATGGGCGACCCTACACTCCCAAAGAGATCGCCACGCGCAGCGCCCTGCTTGCCTCCGCACTCTTCAAGGAAGCGAGCACCTGGCAATGATCGCTTGCGCGCCCGAACATCGGGCCAAGGTGCTCTTTACGTGTCGAGCATCAGGCTGTTCCCGTTCTCTCTCGACTACTTGACCGGCGCTCTAGATGGAGTTCTGGGCCAGAAAATCACAGGTCTATGATGGTAAACTTCACATCATCTTGTTCTTTCACAATGATTTGTACGCATTCAGGTACTCTCCATGAGATGGTCCGTACATGCTTGATAAAATCGTCGAGATCAAGATGATTAAATGCTCCTAAGTAGAGTTCACATTCCAAGTACTTTGATCCCCCATACCATGCACGCGGCAAACGCTCGTCGTTGACACTTACTAATGGTTTGATGCCTTTGTCTACGAAGTACGTATTCACCTCATGCATTTTTCCAAGGTTGTCGTCGGTAACTGAGAGGGCAAAAATGAGATTGGTAACGTCACTCATAGCTAGTTCCTCCTGCTATGCGACAAATCTGTCATTCAATGAGCTTTTTTCTTCATCTGGCAAGATAATTGTAGCACAGTGCATACTTGCCGTTGAGCTAATCAGTGGCTGCAGCCGCAATACCGACAAAACTGCCCGTGTTCGTGTTATTAACCGTCCAAAGAAAACTTCCCCACCACTCGCTACCTGGGTCAAAGTAGCCTGCCCAACCGGTCGACCAGCTCTAAATGGTAAGTGCTGCCAGATCATCGCCAAAGAGCTGTTGATTGATTTCGTGGAAGAGGTTCTCCACCTCATGCGTAGCTAAGCCATAGGGGGGATCACTGAAAGCCCAAGCATAGCCCTGAGTTGAAACATAGATGCCTCCCTCTTTCTGTGCCTGGGGCAGAGCGAGCAAGTCGGGCAGAGTGAGCAACTCGCCAGGATTTATTATCCCTACATAGGGAGAAGCGGACAAATCGGTAGAATCTACCCACACATAGCGAGGAGCGAAAAAATCGACAGGCGTTATCTGGGCTCCGTGTGCCTTCTCGGTCTCAATTCTTGGCCCTCTTCCAGGGTAGTCTGGATTGCGAGCATACGCTGTTTGAACCGTGAAGACCGCAGCAGCTTTGTGCAGATCATAGGGATTACAGTCCGAAGGTATTGGGCCCGCTAAAGCAATCAGAACGTAATCGAGCACTCCCCCCAAATCGTTGAATTTGTCCAATAACGTTGCTAGTGTTCCCATGGGTTGAATTTCGTACATCTTCATGGCATCTCATTTTTCTCGTTAGACTCGCGTGATCTGCGAGCACAGGACAAAGGCGGCTTCATTTGCTCTTATAGCAGACCTACCATCACCTCTGTACTGCTCAACCAGACTCTAGCCTTTCCTTTCCTCCCTCAGTTGCTGTTGTATCTGTATCACCCTGTCTTTATCACGCCCAATTGTTTCGGTAGCAACTTCCCGCCAAGTCCCATCTTCTTCTCCAAGTGTGTAATGTCCGTCGACCCAGTCGAGCCAGAATACATACACGTTCGTAGGCGTGATAACGTAGCCTGACATCGACTCGATTTCCAAGGGAAAGGTACTCCCAGGTAATTGTTTTCCCTCTTGCGTTACTTCAAACAACTGATAGGTGGTGATTCCTCGCTGCACAAGGAGTGTCCGTAGTACCTCTTCCTCGCGCTTCGTGAGCATTCCTTTCTCCATGAGTTCCTGGCCTCCCAGCTAGAAAAGTAAGTTATCAATCTGCTTCAGGAAATAATCTGCAGGCGAAAATCCACCGTTTGTTGCAGGGTCAGGTATGAAAAATGTCGTGATCTTTCCGTTGCGTATTACCCCGAACCACCCAGTCGAATCGTCAACACGCAAGGTTGCGGCATCACTCCACCTAGGCCCTTCATGCAGACCTGGCCTCTCCCCTTGAGTCATGAAGTCAACCGCAGCATTTTCATACTCTCCTGCATCAGCGAATGGAGGGCTAAACTCTCGGTTGTGTTTGGTAAAGTGATTGTTGAGTAGGTTCTGGTCTCCAAATCCTACCCCATCGCCTCCAGGCCCGCAATGATTATGCACCACCCACTGCCCATCACCCACCGTAAACGTATGATCCTGCGCGACCTCCAGATTCTACATCACCTCGGCGCCAGGCACAACCTTCCAGCCGGTCACTAGGGCTGCCCAAAAGTCGCTCACCCCGCTCGTAGGAATCGTGGTCATTGTAAGGGCGGGAGCAGTGGAGTGGGGCGGTGGGGACCCTCCTCCTTTCGTCCGGCCTGAGTGCGAAGCACTAGCTGCGCAGCAGCGTTGGCCGGACGGATAAGTGCCAGGCAAGACGGATAGGTGCCCGCCCTTCTTTTTCATTTGCTTTCAAAACCGGAATATGATATAATACCACCAGAATAGAGGAAACCTTTAAGCGAAGTGGGTGCTCCCCACTTTTCTCTTTGCTAGAGGCTTTTTGCACTCGAAAAAATGATGTTTTGTTAGTATCTGCCTGGGCGACCAGCGGGAGGAGAAAGGCAAATGAGAAGCGAATTTCAGGCTGCCATCGCACAACTAATTGCCGAAAAAGGCCTACCTCGCGAAGTGGTAATGGAAACAGTTGCCACCGCTCTCCTGTCAGCCTACCGCAAGAGTTTCGGCGGTGGAGAGAACATTCGCATCGAGGTAGATAAAAATGGCGAGGTCCGCGTCTGGGCGGCTAAACGTGTCGTGGCACAGGTAGCCATCCCCAATGACGAGATCTCCCTGGCAGAGGCGCAGCGCCTCGTCCCACGCGCCGCCCTTGGACAAACCATCGATGTTGACTCGTCATACATCTTCGCACGTATCCCCGCGCAAACGGCCAAGCAGGTCATCTTGCAGCGCATACGCGAAGCCGAACACGAACACCTCTACGAACAGCTCAAAGACTGGGTCGGCGAGATTCGCCTCGGCACGCTTACCCGCAAAGACCCCGTCCGCGGCTGGATGCTCGACTTCGACAAAGCCGAACGCGTAGAAGGCGTCATGCCACTTGGCGAAGAGGTCCCCACCGAACGTTACCGTGTCGGCCAGCGCATACGCGTCTACGTTTATGACGTGCGCCGTATCCAGGGGCGTATGCTCCAGATCATGGTTTCACGTACCCATCGTGACCTTGTGCGCCGCCTGTTCGAATCCGAAGTGCCCGAAATCTACGAAGGTACCGTCGAAATTAAGGCCATCGCACGCGAACCCGGCAGCCGTTCCAAAGTCGCCGTCGTCGCACGACAGGAAGGCTTAGACCCCATCGGGTCATGCGTCGGCGTGCGTGGTTCGCGCATCAATAATATCGTGCATGAGCTTAACGAAGAAAAGATAGACATCATCCAGTGGAGCGCCGATCCTGCCAACTTCGTAGCGAATTCGCTCAGCCCGGTGAGACCCCTCCGGGTCGAACTGCGCGATTCGGATCATACCGCCGTGGTCACCGTCCTCGAACGGCAACTTTCACTTGCCATCGGCAAGGACGGGCAAAACGCCAGGCTCGCCGCAAAGCTGTCAGGCTGGCGCGTCGACGTTACAAAACCCATTGAGGGCGAAGTGTACGAAGAGCAATTTGAAGATCGACACGAGCCTGTGTCAATGCGCAGCGGTGGAGGACGGCGTGAACGGGGCGACCGTGACCGTTCGCAGAGCCGCCATGACCGCGAAGACCGCGGTGACGGTGGCTCAAAACGCTCGCAGCCGCGTGGTGGAGGTGGTGGTGGTGGTGGTGGCGGCAGGCATAGCACGCAGCCGCTTGATTACGATGACGAGTAAGGAACACGACAATGGTCAAAACTGCAAAGACTCAAGTGAAACGGCCTAGGCATGTTCCTTTGCGCACCTGCATCTCCTGCCGGCAAAACAAGCCTAAGCGCGAACTGCTGCGCGTCGTTCGCACACCCGACGGGCACATCCAGGTCGATGCAACCGGCAAGAAATCTGGACGCGGCGCTTACCTCTGCGCACGGCTCTCATGCTGGGAGGACGCCATCAAGAAAAAGCGGCTCGAACAGGAATTCGAAATGCCCTTATCAGACGAAGACCGGGCCGGGTTGGACAACTTTATCGCAACCCTCCCCCGGGATTAACCTATTGTTGCAATTATCTCTATTGTAGGCTATACTAAAGCAAATATCCTGAAGGAAAAGGGCGCAACATTCATCGCCCCATCCAATCGTTCAAAGTTTGGAGTTATTCAAACCAATTACCGTATCAATAGCATCCCACCCCAGGGTAGGATGAGGATTGAAACAGACAGACATGAGTCATTTTTTCTCTACTCTTGACAGAGGCACAGCCCCCCGTTCGGAGGGCAGTTTTGGCAATGTTTGCGGAGCGACAGCTATGACCTGTTAACCATAGCAACTACGCCTTAGAGCGCAGACGAATATAATGCCTGGCACTGCTCCAACGAGAGGGTCTGTCTCTTCCCAATAGGGGAAGGTGACAGTCCTTTTTTGTGGCTGTGAAGAGAGATTTCCGCCACGCTTTGAAAAAAGATCCGTGGTGTATACTTAGATAGAAGGGGGTCTTCTTCATGAGAAACACATCTGATACCCCAGGTGCAAACGAGCAGGTGCAACCGGCTCCGACACGCAGTCGCACGCCCGCCCGCTCAAAAACAGAGAGAGCCACACCGGACAGCCAGGCACAGAATGCGCGACCCGCCATCCAGAATCGTACCGCATCGACTGCCGGCACAACGCCTCCGGCACGCACTCAACATACATCCGAAAGAGTTGCTCCACCGGCTGCCCCTGGGAGTCGCCCAGCGCCTGCCCAGCAGCGTCCGGCGCCTGCTCAACGCCCGTTTCCTGCCCAGCAGCGTCCGGCGCCTGCTCAACGCCCGTTTCCTGCCCAGCGTAACGGCAGCACAACTTCACCAGCTCAACGCCCTCCTGCCCGTCCTGGCGGTGCGCCTGCGCGTCCTGGTGGTGCCCCTGCGCGTCCCGGCACCCGGCAGAGCGGCCCACCGGCCGGCGGCTATCGCCCGGGTGGACAGGGGCGCCCGGGTGGACAGGGACGTCCCGGAACGCGCCCTCCTGCGCGTGCGCAGCGCACCCAGGAACGACGCAACGCTGCCGTCAAAGAGAAGCCAACAGGGCCGATCTCGATTCCACCCCAGATCGTCGTAAAAGACCTGGCCGAACTGTTGCAGGCAACACCGAACGAAATTATTCGTGGCCTTATCAAAAACGGGCATTTCGCCAGTATCAACCAGGTCGTCGATTACGAAAAGGCCGCCCTGGTTGCCAAAGAACTCGGCTTCGAGCCAACTCAAAGCGCGCTCACCGTTGCGCCCGCGGTACAGCGTATCAGTGGCGGACTCTCAGCCAGCGAAACCTTGATGGCCACGCGCAGCGAAGACAACCTGGTAGTTATCCCGCCTGTCGTCACCATCATGGGACACGTCGATCATGGCAAAACAACCTTGCTCGACACCATCCGCAAAACAAAGGTCGCGGCCGGCGAAGTCGGTGGCATTACTCAACATATCGGTGCATACCAGGTCGAAGTCAATGGCAAGAAAATCACATTCGTGGACACCCCGGGTCACGAAGCCTTCACCGCCATGCGTGCCCGTGGAGCGCAGGTCACCCATATCGCGGTGATCGTAGTAGCGGCTGACGATGGCGTGATGCCGCAAACCCGCGAAGCCATCGACCACGCGCGGGCGGCCAAAGTGCCCATCATTATCGCGCTCAACAAAATCGACAAGGCCGACGCCAACCCTGATTTCGTCAAACAACAACTCTATGATATAGGTGTCGTGATCGAAGAGTTCGGTGGGAACGTCATCTGCGTACCGGTCTCGGCACGCAGAGGCACAGGCATCGACGATCTACTGGAAATGATCCTGCTCTTAGCTGAAATGCAGGATATCCGCGCCAATCCCAATCGCCCCGCGACAGGCGTAATCATCGAAGCAAAACTCGAGAAAAATATAGGTCCAACCGCGACAGCGCTCATCCAGCAGGGCACGCTCAAAATGGGCGATAACATCCTCGTTGGCTCCATGTCGGGCAAAGTGCGTGCCATGTTCAACGACCGCGGCAAGCGTATCCAGAAGGCTCCTCCCAGCACTCCTGTGAGTGTCCTGGGATTGCCTGAAGTGCCGCAGGCAGGTGATCACCTTGAAGTGGTGGCCGACGAGCGCACCGCCAAGCAAATGGCGACAAGGGTAGCCGAGGAGCGCCGCAGCGAGAGCATGCCACTCGGCCAGGTCAGCTTCGACACCCTCTACATACAATTGCAGGAGGGTAACGTTAAAGAGCTGAACATCGTACTCAAGTGCGACGTACAGGGTTCAGCCGAAGCTATCAAGAATGCGCTCTCCAAGCTCGGTGACGAGAATCTCAAGGTACGCCTGATACACGAGGGTATCGGTAACATCAACGAGACCGATGTACACCTGGCGGGTGCCTCTGACGCCGTCATTATCGGCTTCAGCGTCAAGGCTGACGGGGCTGCGCAGCGCCTGGCACAGAAAGAAAGTGTCGAAATCCGCTACTATAACATCATTTATAAGCTGATAGACGACATCCAGGCCGCCCTGACAGGCATGCTGGAACCCACCTACCGCGAGGTCATCGAGGGACACGCCGAGGTGCAGCAGGTCTTCAAAGCAGGCAAAAGCACAATCATCGCCGGCTGCCGCGTCCTGGACGGCAAAATTACACGTTCCGCGCAGGCACGAATCATGCGCAAAAAAGAAAAAGTCTATGACGGCAAAATTGCCTCGCTGCGCCGTGGTAAAGACGACGTACGCGAAGTCGCCAGCGGCTACGAATGCGGCATCGTCCTCGAAGAATTCACCGGCTACGAAGTCGGCGACATCATCGAAGTCTACGCCCAGGAGCGCGTCCTGCCCGGCGCCTGATCCAAGGGTCTCCGTCCCTGCGGAGCAATGCATCCGTAGGGGCGAGGGCGGATGATGTGGAGAAGGGAGGGCCTTTATGGTCGCCCGGGGGTGGTGGGTGTGCTCGCGTTCCCTAATGATTTTTGACAACCGAATCGGGGAATGATTGGGAAGGTCTGCCTCCGTCCTGTAGGGACAAGGGGTGGACGTGGAGAAGGGTGGTGGCCTTGTGCTTGTCCTGGTGGCCTGACGAGTGGTCTGGGTTGCGTGAGGCCAACCGGTCTCCTCCCCACCAGGACAAGCACAAGGCCCCTCCGCCCCTTGTCCCTACAGGATGCAGGACGCACCTTCCCCCATTCGGTTGGCAAAGTCCATCAGGTGAGCACAGGGAACAGGACGCGGGCGACCATAAAGGCCCTCCCTGCCCCTCCTCACCTCCCTCGCCCCTACGGATGGTGAGGAGCTTTTTGTTAGGTTGATGCCTATTCATCGCTCTTCCAGGGCAAAAAGGGAAAACGAAAAAAATACGGCGCAAACGCGCCACAGTTGCACCCTATTCGATGCTCTATCGATTTTTATGTAATGCTATGCAACGAGCAAGCCAAAAACCAAAAAAATACGGCGCAAATGCGCCACAGTTGCGCCATATCTTCTTACACACCTGGCCCTCGTAGGCAGAAGGAAATAGATGCATGCCAAATCCACACAGGCAAGAGAAACTCGGCGAATTGATCGCGATCGAACTCAGCGACTTGCTGCGTACGCGCGTCAAAGACCCGCGCGTCGGCTTCGCCAGCGTCACACACGTAGAGGTCAGCGGTGACCTGCGCCACGCCAAGATCTTTGTGAGCGTCCTGGGAACCGAGGAGGAACAGGCCGCCACCATTCAAGCGCTGAAACACGCCACAGGCTTTTTGCGCCACGAACTCGCCGGTCGCATCGTACTGCGTTATATGCCCGAACTGGTTTTTAAACTCGATACATCGATCGAACAGGGCGCGCGCATCCTCGAACTGATTCGCCAGTTCGAAAATGAGCAAACAGTGAATGGTGGAACCGATGAGTGAGAATGCCTGCTTCCTGAATTCGCAGCTTGATCCTATGCTGGTCCAGCAGGCAATGGCCCTCATACAGCCGGCACAGCGCATCGCCTTGCTCGCACACGAACATCCCGACGGCGACTGTATTGGCTCCGCGCTGGGTCTTGCCCACATCTTGCGCCAGGCCGGTAAGACCTGCGTTCCCGCCTGCGCCCACCCGGCGCCCCGCAACCTCTCGTTCCTACCGGGGATCGAGACCCTGCAACAAACCCTCGGCGACGAGTCCTTTGACCTCGTCATCGCCCTCGATGCAGGCGAGTTGAGGCGTTTCGGCTCGCTCTACGAACAACACCGTTCCTTTCTAGACCACGCCACCATCCTCAATATAGACCACCATATCAGCAGCGACGGCTGCGGACAGGTCAGCATCATCGACCCCAGCGCGGCGGCTACCGCCGAAATCCTCGTCCTTTTCCAGCAGCAGGCCGGACTGCCCCTGAACTATGACGCGGCGCTGTGCCTGCTGACAGGCGTGATAACCGACACAAGCTCATTTCAATTCACCAACACCACGCCGCGCAGCCTGGAGGTTGCCGCGCTCCTGTTACGCGCAGGTGCCATACCAGAAACCATCGTCCAACCCATTTACCGCACGCGCCCTCTGGCCCAGGTGCGCTTTCAAGCCATGATTCTCGCCGGCGCTCGTACCTCCTGCCAGGGACGACTGATCTGGGCTTGGGCCACCGACGCCACCTTAGAGGCAGCGGGAGCTATCCCGGAGATGGACGAGAACACCTCCGGCATGCTGCGCGATATCGAAGGGGTACAGGTAGCCGCCTTCTTCAAAAGCTATGGCGATCCAAACGTCACACGCCTCAGCCTGCGCAGCGCCGCCCCCTACAACGCCGCCGAATTTTGCCGGCGTGTCAGCAACGGCCTGGGCGGTGGTCACCCTCGCGCCGCCGGTGCCACTTTTAATCTACCCATTGAGCAGGCTACCGCCCTGGTAATCGCCGAGTTGGAAAAAGAGATGGCATGTTGAATGGATGGCATACTCAACATCAACAAACCTGAAGGCATGACCTCCCACGATGTCGTGGCAATAATACGCAAACTCCTCAGGCAGCGGCGTGTCGGCCATGCAGGCACGCTCGACCCTGCCGCGAGCGGCGTGCTGCCCATTTGCATAGGCCAGGGCACCCGCGTCGCCGAATACCTCAGCGAGAGCGGCAAAGCATACCGCGCAACAATCATCTTTGGGATTGCCACAGACACCTACGACGCGGAAGGCGCTATCACGTCCACCACAAGCACGGCAGACCTGTCCATCTCGCAGATCGAAAAGACCCTGCCGCTTTTTCTTGGTTCGCAGATGCAGGTACCACCACGCTACTCCGCCATCAAACTTCAGGGACAGCCCGCCTATAAGCGCGCGCGGGCAGGAGAAGAGATCACCTTAGACCCACGCCCAATTGTCATTCATTCACTCGAGATAATCAATTGGTCGCCACCCGCCCTGGTCCTCGCTATTGAATGTAGTAAAGGCACCTACATCCGTTCTCTAGCCCATGATCTCGGTCAGCGCCTTGGCTGCGGCGCCTACCTGCGCGCGCTCATCAGAACACGCAGCGGCCCATTCTCGCTATCAGAAAGCATCACACTAGAGCATCTTGCGGCCTCCGTCGACTCGGCATCGCTCCAGGACTATCTCTACCCGGTAGATAAAGCGCTCGCACAGTATCCCGCGCTCGTCCTCGATGCCGGAACCACCACGCAGGTGAAACATGGCAATCCCTTCAGCTATCCCATCCCAACAAATGATCACCTGGCACGCGTCTATGACCCCGGCGGCCACTTTCTAGCCATCGCCGAATGGAACGCAGAGCGCCAGGCCTGGCACCCCAAAAAAGTATTTAATGCCTCCTCCCCAAGCGCGTAGGGGCGGGGGAGGTGGAAGGGAAGGGAGGGGATGCTTGCATCGCCCTCGTCAGGTTGAGCCTCCCCAAGCGCGTAGGGGCGGGGGAGGTGGCTTACAAGTATAGGTTTTTTAGGAAAGAAGGGTGAGAAAGGAGGAGCAAGCAGTCGTTATCTGCTAAGATGGGAAAAACACACAGCATCCATCAAAAGCAGGAGAACGAACATGGCTTGCCCAGATCGATTATCGCAATGGACACAGGAAGTGTCAACCGCTTTTGCTCACCTGAGCAAACCGCAAATTGGGGGACTGGTCCTCTGGAGCGCAGGCATCGCGTTGTCGGGAGTGGCCGGGATCACTCAAATCAGTGCTCTGCTCGCGTTAGTGTTGCAGGAACAGGAACAAACGGTGTTTCAGCGCTTACGCGAGTGGTATCTGGATGCAAGGCAGAAGAGTGGGAAAAAGCGGCGTGAGCTGGAGGTGTCCACGTGTTTTGCGCCTTTGCTTGGATGGGTGTTACGCTTGTGGAGAAGCGAAAAGCGTCAATTGCCGCTGGTGCTGGATGCCACGTCGCTGGGCAACCGGTGGACCATTTTGGCGGTCAGCGTGGTTCTGAGGGGTTGTGCGATCCCGGTGGCCTGGAAAGTGCTCCCAGCGCACCAGGAAGGATCATGGCGTCCGTATTGGGAAGGACTGCTCAACGAGTTAGGGAAAGCGGTGCCGCCCGAGTGGGAAGTGATCGTGCTGGCTGATCGGGGCTTGTACGCGCGGTGGCTGTGGGACGCCATTGTGGCGTGGGGCTGGCATCCGTTCTTGCGGATCAATCTGGGGGCCAAAGCACGCTTGCCTGGAGAGGAGACCTTTGAGTGGATCAGCCGATGGGTGCCCACGCCGGGAACGAGTTGGCAAGGCCAAGTGGAATGCTTTGCCAGCAAAAAAGGGCGGATCAATGGGACCTTGCTGATGCATTGGGAACCTGGATATGAGTCAGCTTGGGTCATCCTGACCGATCTGGAGCCAGCAGAAGCACGGGTGAGTTGGTATGGGTTGCGAACCTGGATCGAGGGGGGGTTCAAAGATTTCAAACGCGGACTGTGGGGCTGGCATCAGAGTAAAATGACGCATGCCAGCAGTGTGGAGCGGCTCTGGTTGGCAATGGCGGTCGCGCAGTTATGGTGCGTGAGTCTGGGATGTCAGGCTGAGGCTCAGCACGAGGCGGAGTTGCTGCAAAAGGAGCCGGGAGCATCCTTGCCTGAGCGGCATATCGCCCAGCGACGGCGCAAGCGAGCGCTGGGGCAACTTCCCGCTCGCCGCTTGAGTTGTGTGGTGCGCGGAAGACTGATCCTGCTTGCCATGCAGTACCAGTCCCAACCGTTCGCTGTGGGCATCTTGCAGGCAGGGTCCTGGCCTGAGACCATCACCGCGCCCCAGAAACAGCCCACACCTTCAGCTGTGAACAAGAAGAAAACGCAAAAGGAAAAGGAGCGTCGGAAAAGGCAAAAACGCCGTGCGCGGACACGTGTCCGCGCTCAGCATTAAAAAACCTATACTTGTAAGCCCCACCCTGCCCCACATCCGCCCCTTGTCCCTACAGGACCCCATTCGGTTGTCAACATTCATCAGGGTGACCGTTCAAACGGTCAAGGACTTTTCTTCACATTGAACCATGCCTAAGGGTACATACTTGCACGGTGGGTACAGCCATTGGATATGGTAGATAATTCGATCAGCCCCTGCGAACTCATTTTTCGCAGTTCGTCCAACTGGAGATGTGGGAGCCAGAGGTTGCGGAAGGAGCGCTCATGCAAGGTCTGTGCGTACTCGCCAGCGCGAGTCAGCCAGGTAGTGATCGTGGCTTGCCGGTTCTTTTACTACGACGATTGTTCAGACTCCACGTTCGTTCCTGCGTTGGAAGCCTGGCGCAGCACGTAGTAGAGCACGCCTGCGACAAGCATACCGACGTAGTAGGCGATGTCGGCACCGTGCAGCAGGTTGGCCATCGGGCCGGTGTAGAGCGAGGAGTTCATGAAGGGAATGGAGACGGCGAGGCCGACGAGGAAAGCCACTATGCCGGGCCACTCGATGGCTCGCCTGAACGAGGTAGGCAGCCCATCAGGACGCGTGGGCTGTCCGGGGTGGAGGAAGAAATCGACGAAGACGATAGCGAGCCAGGGACCAATCCAGTACGAGATCAGCAGGAGAAAGTTTTCGTACTTGCCGGAGAGGCCGCTGGAGCCATAGAGCGCGAGCAAGCCACCCAGGATGCCGACGGCGATTACGGAGATCCACCGCTTGATCGGCACGTCAAGGGTGAGCAGCGAGAGTGCGCCGGTGTAGATGTTGAGGGCATTAGCGGCCATCGTCCCTAGAAGAACTGCGATCAGCGCAGGCACCCAGAGAAGCCCCATGATCTTTACCACCAGGTCAATCGGTGCCAGGTTGAGGCCAATGGTCGCTACCGCCGCGCCAAGTACCTGCAGCCAGACGCAGCCAATGAAGGAACCGGCAAAAACGGCTCCGAAAACGCGCCATTTGGAGGTGTCCTTTGGCAAGTAGCGCGCATAATCCGAGGCGTAGGGCGACCAGCTAAAGACGTAAGAGGCCACCGCTGTCGTTGTGAGCACGAACAGGCCGAGATGATCGGCGAAGGGCAGCGTTGATGGGAGGCCAAAGTGCGCCTGCGGCAGGGCAATGACCGACATTACCAGGAAGATGATCGCCAGCAGCACGGCGCTGATCGCCTCAAAACGGTGAATGAGGTTGTAGCCGTAGATGCCCAGCACCATCTGCGCCACCGTTAACACGAGCAGTGACACCCAGAACGGCAGGGTTGTCAGCCGCGCAATAGCGAGGGATCCGACGATGCTGTTGACCGCGTACCAGCCGCTGGCGCTGACCCAGTTCAAGAGGGCAGGCAGGTACGCGCCGCGCAGACCGAAACTATGGCGCGTAAACGAAAGTTGGGGCATACCAATCTCCGGCCCCATGCTCGCGGTAAGCGCCAGCAAGCCGCAACCAATGATATTTCCTACGAGAATGGCAATCACGCCATCGGCAAAGCCGAGGCCAAAAACGATTGCCAGTGCTCCGACCAGCCAGACGGGCAGCCCCATGTTGGCCGAGAGCCAGAGCGTAAACAACGCACGAGGACGACCATGCCGCTCACTGGCCGAGACCTGCTCGATCCCATGCGGCTCCACGGTAAGCACCTGCTCACGATACTCGCCTCCCACTTCCACCGGGTTCTCAATCGAACTGACCT